>Ga0163199_1000108_pt1 | contig 51815 bp, 48 predicted proteins | sample PL_2010_150m_FD_113537 | JGI IMG/M metagenome (GOLD analysis project Ga0163199, IMG submission 113537) | Freshwater microbial communities from Powell Lake, British Columbia, Canada to study Microbial Dark Matter (Phase II) - PL_2010_150m | ecosystem: Environmental > Aquatic > Freshwater > Lake ...
GAATCCGATGCGCCATGGTGGGTCGTATTTACCGAAGATAGTGAGGGAGTATGTATCGAACCTCAGACCGCACCACCTGATGCGCAGAATTTAGGAATTACTGGTGAGGACTACATAGAGGCTTTATTCGTTTTCGAGCGTTTGGATATGGATTAACAATGATTAATCGCACGCATTTAGCACAGCTACGTTCAGTTGAAGAAGCTCGCTTTTTAGCATTACATCCTAAGAGCGGCCAACTTTTTGAAGCGGGAAAGAAAAATATGCCTGGCGGTGTACCTATGTCATGGATGGCCAAGTGGCCCGGTGCTTATCCAGTTTTTGTTGAGAACGCTAAAGGTGCGCGCTTTACTGACGTTGATGGAAATACCTATATTGATTTTTGTTTAGGTGATACCGGATCCATGACCGGCCACTCACCCGATGCAACGGTCGCTGCGATTCGCGAACAAGTCGGCAAGGGAATTACTGCCATGTTGCCTACGGCCGATGCAGCGATTGTTTCGGGTGAATTAGCCCACCGCTTTGGTTTACCTCTGTGGCAGTTCACAGTATCGGCCACCGATGCTAATCGCCATGTCATTCGTTATTCACGAATGATTACTGGCCGTTCGAAAATTGTCGTTATCGATCGTTGCTACCACGGCAGCGTCGATGAAACATTTGCAACTCTTGATGCGGAAGGAAATACCGTAGCCCGTGAAGGAAATATCGGTGCACCAGTTGCACTTGATGTCACTACCCGCGTTGTTGAGTTCAACGATATTTCAGGTATGGAAAAAGCTTTAGCACATGGTGATGTTGCAGCGATTTTGATGGAACCTGCCATGACTAACGTTGGAATTGTTCTACCCCACGCCGGTTATTTAGAGGCTGTACAGGCTTTAGCTAAAAAATATGGAACGATTTTAATTATCGATGAGACCCATACAATCTCAGTTGGTCCCGGTGGAATGACCGCTGACCGTGGATTAAAGCCGGATTTTCTTACTATTGGTAAAGCTATCGCAGGTGGAATTCCTACTGGAACTTTTGGAATGACGCACGAGATCGCTGATTCAATTAAAAAAATGGTTGAGCTAGAGATCATTGATACTGGCGGCATCGGTGGCACCCTGGCTGGTAACGCCCTATCGCTGGCTTCTATGCGCGCCACATTGACCCAAGTTTTAACCCAAGAAAACTTTGACCGCATGATTGATTTAGGTACGCGTTGGTCTGATGGCGTAGATGCTGCGATACGAGAGTTTGAATTACCGTGGACGTGTAATCGTTTAGGTGCACGTGGGGAATATATGTTTGGCAAGACCGCTCCGGTTACTGGGGCCGATGCGAATAATGCGGGAGACTTTGAACTAGAGCAGTACATACATCTGCGTATGCTCAACGATGGTTTTTTGATTACGCCTTTTCACAATATGGCTTTGATGTGTCCTGATACAACGGCGGCGGATGTAGATGCGCATACTCACGCATTTCGGGTTATGTGCGCCGAACTCACAGGGAACCCACAGAGCTGACTGTGGATTGGCACAGAGATATCTTCTATTCTTCACTTATCCATACAAAAGTGTGGCAGTTAGAGGGGGTCGACGTGAAGGCATTAACTCGAAGCATTGCAGCTGCATCAATGGCTGGAATCTTTGCACTTGCGGGAATTTCAGGAGCGGCTGCAGATGTCGCAGCACCAGCAGTAAAGAAAGTTGCGCTGACTCCAGAGCAAAAAGCCGCCTTCGAAGCAGCCAAAGCTACTTTCCAGGCTGCACGCACTGCGCGTCATAGCGCAGTCGCATCAGCTAAGAACACTGTTGCTACGGCAAAGTCGGCTCGCGACGCGGCAATTGCAGCGGCGACAACTAAAGATGCACGCGTTGCTGCACGTACAACTTTTAAATCAGTCATTGCAACTGCAAAGGCTGCAGTACCAGCGAAACCGGTAAAACCAGTTCGACCATAAATCAGGGATGCACAAAAAAGGAGCCGGTTCCCCTGGCTCCTTTTTTATTTCCCACTTGTTTAATTAAACCCCAACGCTTCGTAGAGTTTTAAGCCTTTTACATTATCGGCATCTACATAAAGCATCGCTTCTTGAATTCCTTTACTGAATAGATAGTTCATAGCTGCAATTGAGACTGCGCGGCCAATACCATGACCGATGTAATCAGGGTCAACACCAACAACAAATAACTCACCAACCGGGGCTTGATTCACAAGATCATGGTGAATCTTGGTCCAACACGTGCCGACCAACTGCCCATTCTCAACGGCGATAAAAAAGCCTGCAGCATCAAACCACGGTTCGGCCATTCGGTTTTCTAAATCTTGCATTACCCAATGACCTTGATCGGGATGATGAGTGAAGACTTTATTGTTGAGCTCTAACCAGGCTTGTTTATGCAGTGAGGCATTAAAGGTTTCAATAGAAAAACCATGATCAGTATCGGGAATTCGTCCCTGCAGAGTGCGGTGAATCTTTAATATATGACGCATGATTAAACGCGTTCGTTAATAGAGCTCTCTTTGCCAGCTGACGGCATCGTAAATCGATAACCAACGTTGCGAACTGTTCCGATGATTGATTCAAACTCTGGGCCAAGCTTTGAACGTAGGCGGCGAATATGCACATCTACTGTGCGCGTACCTCCGAAATAGTCGTAGCCCCAGATTTCTTGCAGCAACTGCGCGCGAGTAAATACACGTCCTGGGTGCTGAGCTAAATACTTTAACAATTCAAACTCTTTAAAAGTTAAATCTAAAACATTTCCCTTAAGCCTGGCGGTATACGTTGATTCATCGATAGCAACATCACCGCTGCGAATCTCGCCGGAGTGTGGATCGCTACTTGCAATTGCTGCCAAGTGTTTGCCAACTGCGATACGGATTCGCGCATCAACTTCGGCGGGACCTGATGTATCCAACATGACATCATCGATTCCCCACTCAGCGCTCACTGCAGATAAACCGCCTTCAGTTGCAATCACGATGATGGGGCAGCCAAGACCTGTAGTTGCTAAAAGCCGCGTTAAAGACTTTGCAGAAGGTAGGTCGCGTCGTGCATCTACGAGAATCACATCGACATCGGGAACATCTACTAAGACGCTAGCTTCAGCAGGCAAGATGCGAACCTGATGCGCAAGTAAACCGAGCGCGGGTAGAACTTCTGCGCTCGCGCCAGACGTGTTCGTCAGGAGCAAGACCTTGGCCATTGGCACAGACTACCCCTGAGAAAACAATGCTTCCAATCGCAGTAATGGCTATGGCCTAAGGTAGGAACATGGCTGACAAGCATGAACTCCATGAAAAGGGCTTACGCCTTACGCCTCAGCGCGAACTTGTGTTAGCTGCCGTGCGCGAACTTGGTCACTCAACCCCTGAAGAAGTTGCCGAGAAAGTACGCACGACTCATCCAGGTATCAATCTTTCAACGGTCTATCGCAACTTAGAGACGCTAGAAAATGTCGGCCTTGTTCAACATACGCACTTAGGCCATGGCGGGGCGACGTATCACGCCGCTGAAGAGTTAACGCATCTACATTTAGTGTGCGGAAAGTGTGCAAGCGTTGGCGATGCGCCGATTGAGGTTGCCGCTAACTTTGTAAATACTTTGGCCGATGACTATGGCTTTAAAACCGACGTTACACACTTTGCGGTGTACGGAACCTGTACTAACTGCCAATGAGCGCGGTACTTGTCGAAGACGGCGTCGATAAAGGTGCAATCTGGCACTTTGGCGAACCCGTTAAAGAACAGCGCGCGTTAGGGGCTGGAACGGCGTGGGCCGATCTTTCACACTTGAGAGTGATTGCAGTCAGCGGTGATGATCGTTTGAAGTGGTTGCATGATTTAACAACTCAGTTCCTCAATGATTTAGGCGTTGGCCTCTGGACATCGGCGATGATCTTGGATCCTCAGGGCCATATCGAGTACCAATTTAATGTAGTCGATGACGGTGCAACTACCTGGCTAGTTTTAGATCCTGGTTATGCCGAAACACTTCTTGCGTATTTAACTAAGATGAAATTTATGTTAAAGGTCGACGTTCGCGATGCTAGTAATGAATTCGCAGTTTTGCGTGCACCTGGTGTGACAACTGAGATTGGTGGACCATTCGCACTCGTAGCACGTACGGAGTTAGCAGATATAAGTGAGGGATTTAATTTAGTTGCTACACAAATCGGTACGTGGGCACTGGATGCAGAGCGCGTTGCTGCTGGCCGTCCACGTATTGGTTTTGAGACTGATCATAAATCGATTCCCAATGAAATCGGCGTACTGAACAAGTCTGTACATATGAATAAAGGCTGTTATCGAGGACAAGAGACCGTGGCTAAGGTTTTCAATTTAGGTAATCCACCTCGGCGTCTAGTGATGTTGCACCTTGATGGCAGCGATGTGGCATTTCCACCTAAAGGTACAAAAGTTGAGAACGATGGGGTAGTTGTTGGTTTTATTGGCACGGTTGCACGCCACCACGAGCTAGGCACAATCGCGTTAGCAATTGTGAAGCGAAATACGCCAGTTGAGGCAACGCTGAGCATTGAAGGCGTGCCCGCTTCGCAGGAAGTGATTGTTTAGTCAAGGTAGGCTTAGCGTGTGGAGCTTTTTACATCGATAATCCTTGGCCTTGTAGCCATTGCATTAGGTGTTGCTCTGATTTTTTATGCATTCCGTGGTCGTCAATCTCAAGCACGACGTTCACCTAAATTTAGAGGACGCCCATAGATGGTTTTTACAATTCCCGAAGGCCTGCATGCAGATCTCAATCCGTTGGCCTGGCTGGTTGGTACATGGCGCGGTAAAGGCCGCGGTGAATATCCAGGTATAGAGCCCTTTGAGTATGCGCATGAAGTAGTTTTTAATCATGACGGTCGTCCATTTTTAAATTATTTCTCTCGTTCATGGATATTAGATGCAGAGGGTGAAATAGTGCGCCCAGGTGCATCCGAAGCTGGTTTTTGGCGCACTAAGCCTAATAATGTTTTAGAGGTTGTAATGTCACACAACACTGGAATTTCTGAGGGTTGGGTTGGACAGTTTGATGGTCCGAAGATTCAATTAGTTTTAGATCAAGGGTATTCAGCGCCAAGTGCCAAGATTGTTACCGCCGGTGTTCGTTTATACGGCCTTGTTGCGGGAGAACTTTTCTTTGCCTATGACATGGCCGCTGAAGGTAAAGAGTTACAAGCCCATATTTGGTCTTCACTTGAACGCCAGAGCGAATAATTAATGTCATTACTTATCGGAGAAACTCTTGCTGAATTAGTCAGAAATGATGTTGTTGAATCTATTCACGTAGGCCACTTTGTTGCGCTCAATAGTGATGGTTCGATCATGATGCAAAGAGGTGATCCAACACAGCTTATTTATCCGCGTTCCTCATATAAATCTATTTTGGCATCGGCCATGGTTCGCAGTGGGGTTGTATTAGAGCCACGTTTATTAGCACTTACGTGTGCATCACATTCGGGTTTAGAGATGCATCAAAAAGGCGCGTTAGAGATTTTGGCACTTGCTGGTTTAGATGAGAATGCATTGCAGAATGTAAAGGGTCGACCACTTGATGAAGCTGCAGCCCTTGCAACCCCAGTAGCAACACGTTTGGCTATGAACTGTAGTGGCAAGCACTCTGGAATGCTTTTGGGCTGCGCAACAAATGGCTGGCCAATTGAAAACTATTTAGATCCACGCCACCCTTTACAGATTGCCTTTAAGAATGAGTTAGAAATATTATCTGGTGAAAAAATTACTCATACTGCAATCGATGGATGTGGTGCACCATTATTTTTGATTTCTCTGCTTGGTCTTGCACGAGCAGTTAGAGCACTGACAATTTCAGTTGATCCAGTTCACCAACGCGTTGTGAATGCCTGTCGAGAGTTTCCAGAGATGGTTGCAGGCCCTAATCGCATGTCTACCAAGATTATGAAAATCCACCCTGGAGTCTTTATGAAAAGTGGCGCTGAATCAGTAATGGTGGCATCAGTGCCCGATGGTCGCACGTATGCATTCAAAGTAAATGATGGGGGTTTACGATCCCGTGAGGCTATAACCGTTGCTGGTTTGAAGTTATTAGGTGTTGAGGCTGATATCGAGTTAGAAAAAGTCTACGGCGGAGGTCAGATAGTTGGCTCCATTCGCGCAACTTTCTAACTAGTCGTACCCTTACGTCATGAACGGGCGCATAGCCACCGTAATGGTGCATACATCTCCACTAGATCAGCCAGGTATTGGCGATGCTGGTGGAATGAATATCTATGTCGTCGAGTCGGCTCAACGAATGGCAGCCATGGGTGTGGAGGTTGATATTTTTACCCGCCGAACTGAAAGCGATCAGCCAGATATAGTCGAAATATCTAAAGGTGTACGGGTTCGCTACTTTGATTGTGGTCACGGACATTTAACTAAAGAGCAGCTGCCAGTGCATATTTTGGGACTCTCGAAAGAGTTTTTAAGAATCCTGCGCAACGAAAAATACGATGCGATTCATTCGCACTATTGGATTTCAGGAAAAGTTGCCATGCCTGCCGCTGCCGAACTTGGAATTCCACTTGTCCACACTATGCATACGATGGCGCGTGTAAAGAATTTAAATTTAGCCGAAGGTGAAAGCCCTGAGCCAATGATTCGCGTGCAAGGTGAAACTCAGGTCGCAGCAGCGGCCCAAGCATTAATCGCTAACACTGATTCTGAGGCAGCCAGTCTGGTCTCGTTATATGAAGCCTGCCCAGACATAGTTCATGTTGTAACCCCTGGCGTTGATCTTTATACATTTACTCCAGGAAAGGGTCGTAAGAGTGCACGAGAGAGTATCGGCACTCCACAAGACGCGTTAGTTGTAACTTTTGTTGGGCGCATTCAGCCGCACAAAGGTCCAGAAATATTGATCCGTGCAACATCTGAATTGGTAAAACACTCTCCACTGATTCGCCCAACATTAATCGTCAATATTAGTGGCGGAGCGTCAGGGGCTAACACTGAAGAAGTAGAACGTTTGCAAGAACTGACTACGTGGTTAGGAATCGATGATGTCGTTCGCTTTACTCCACCTATTCCTCGTGCTGAGCTACCTCAGTGGTATCGCGCCGCAGATTTAGTGTGTGTACCAAGTTATTCCGAGTCATTTGGATTAGTGGCACTTGAAGCACAAGCCTGCGGAACACCAGTAATTGCAACTGCTGTAGGTGGTTTGCGCACTGCAGTGGCTGATGGAATTTCAGGTGTTCTAGTCGATGGTCATGACCCTAAAGCGTGGTCATCGGTTATCGCACGCTTAATGCACGAGCCACAGCGACGTGTTTTGTTATCAGTGGGAGCTGTTGAGCATGCTTCACACTTTGGTTGGGATGCAACCGCGCGTGGAACCTTGGATATTTATGATCAAGTTATTACGCAAGCACAGCAATCCAGAAAGATTTCTAGTCAGTAATGGCCGCAATCGATCCTCGAATAACAATCGAAGAGTTTATAGATTCACACGACCTTGAGTTCGAAAAGCGCGACAGCAATACTTTTTTGATTACTTTGCCGGGTGAGAAGAAATTACAGACGCACTGCGCACTCATTGTCGGAGATCATTCATTAAGCATCAATGCATTTGTGATTCGAAAGCCCGATGATAATGAAGCTGCTGTGCATGCCTGGTGTCTTACAAAGAATGCAGCGCTGTATGGTGTTGCCTTTGCTACTAATGAGCTCGGCGATATTTTCTTAGTAGGCCGCCTGCCGTTGTCAGCTGTGACAGATAGAGAGATCGATCGTTTAGTTGGTTCGGTACTTGAAATCTCTGATTCATCGTTTAACCCATTACTTGAACTCGGATTTGCCAATGCGATTCGTCGCGAATGGGCATGGCGGCTCTCACGTGGTGAGTCGCTAGCTAATTTAGAGGCTTTCAAACATTTGGTTTAGGATGTACCCATGAGCAACTTCGAACTAATCCTTCTACGCCATGGTGAATCACAATGGAATGCCAAGAATCTTTTTACTGGCTGGGTTGACGTTGCCTTATCTACAAAGGGCGAGCAAGAGGCCCGTCGCGGTGGAGCCCTATTAGCCGAGCGCGGATTATTACCCGACCTACTTCATACCTCGCTATTGCGCCGTGCAATTCATACTTCGCAACTAGCTTTAGATGCATGTGATCGTCACTGGATTCCGGTGCAGCGCAGCTGGCGCCTCAATGAGCGTCACTATGGCGCGCTTCAAGGTAAAGATAAGGCGCAGACCCTTGCCCAGTATGGTGAAGAACAGTTTGCACTCTGGCGCCGATCTTTTGACGTTCCACCTCCGCCGATCGATGACAACGATGAGTTCTCGCAGAGCCATGATGCCCGCTACTCCGATATCACTGCACCAAAGACTGAGTGTCTTAAAGATGTCATCGATCGCATGTTGCCTTATTGGCACGAATCTATCGTTCCTGATCTTAAGCAGGGTAAGCGCGTATTAGTTACTGCTCATGGAAACTCACTTCGCGCACTTGTTAAACACTTAGATGGCATTAGCGATGCCGATATTGCTGGATTAAATATTCCTACAGGAATTCCCTTGTATTACAAACTTAATGCTGATTTAACACCAGTAGTTAAAGGTGGAGAGTATTTAGATCCAGCTGCAGCTAAAGATGCAATCGCAGCAGTTGCAAATCAGGGAAAGAAGTAATTAAGCCGTAATTCCTGCGTACGTATCTACAGGCTCACGAATAATTGCTTGAACGGTAATGCCGCCAGCGCGCGCAAAGAAGAAAGTTACTGGTACCTGCGAACCAGCTTTTGCACCAAGTGCCGGAACAACTGCTTTGGCATTAGCCGATGCACCTTCAAAGATGATTGGTGTATTTAGACTCACTACGTTCATTCCAGTCACAGTTGTAACTTGACCGTTGATTGCTACACCAAGAAGTGCATCATCCGTAGGATTATCATTAATGAGCGTGCCAACTAAAACTCCAGCACCTTCAGCGGTAGCAACGACAAGGACATTGCGGAGTTTGATGTTGTTGCCATCTTTAGTAATTGTGCCTTCAACACCATCGGTGACCTGCTTAACCTGGCGGGTGGAGGCATTAAAGCCAGCACCACATGCAGTTAATGTCAATGCGAGTACGGATGAAATAAGTATAAATAATATACGGCGCATGGGCGATATTCTCTCATAGGAAATTAGTAGTTTAATCCGCTGGTTTTACGCTAAATATGCCTAGGTGACTGGGTCAGAAATCGCTGGTACAATTGACCCTCTAGCGAAGGGCAACACATGACATTTAAGGTCGGCGAAACCGTTGTTTATCCTCATCACGGAGCAGCTCTTATCGAAGCGATAGAAGTTCGCGTGATCAAAGGTGAAGAAAAGACCTATTTAGTGTTGAAAGTCGCGCAAGGAGATCTAACCGTTAGAGTCCCTGCAGAAAATATCGACCTCGTTGGTGTCCGCGATGTTGTCGATTCTGCCGGCCTAGATCGAGTATTTAACGTATTACGCCAGCCATATACAGAGGAACCAACTAACTGGTCACGTCGCTATAAGGCAAACCTTGAGAAGTTAGCATCGGGAGATGTTATTAAGGTCGCCGAAGTTGTTCGCGATTTGTACCGTCGTGATTTAGATCGCGGACTATCAGCTGGTGAAAAGCGCATGCTCGCCAAGGCGAAGCAGATCCTTATCTCAGAGCTCGCACTTGCTGAGCGCACTGATGAAGAAAAGGCTGCAGTAATCCTTGACGAGGTTCTTGCTTCCTAAAACCATGGCTGTAAGCGCCATCATTGCCGCAGCAGGCAGTGGTGAAAGATTTGGCGCAGGATATCCAAAGGCACTAATTCAACTTGGTGATCGCACCTTGTTGGCGCATGCAATCACGGCTCTTGCTCCCGTTGTCGATCAAATAATTATTGCCGCGCCGACAGGTTTTGAACAACAAATCACTGAGTTAGTAGGAGATGACATCACTGTAGTTTCAGGTGGTTCAACTCGCTCGGACAGCGTGCGCAATGCTTTAGCTGTTGTGACTAGCGAGTTTGTTTTAGTCCACGATGCTGCGCGAGCTCTGGCTAGTACTGTTTTAGCTCAAAGAGTGATTGCCGCATTACGCAGTGGAAACTCCGCAGTCGTTCCAGGTTTAGTTGAAGTCGATACCGTTAAATCAATCGATAGCAAGGGGCGCGTAACTTCAACAATTGATCGCTCGACACTCCGCAGAATTCAAACACCACAAGGTTTTTCAACTCAGGTGCTGCGAGATGCACATGAAAGTGGCAAGGATGCAACTGACGATGCTGCGCTCATTGAATTACTCGGTGGCCCAGTGGTAGTTATAGATGGTGAAGATAGAGCTTTAAAAATAACAACCCCTGCAGATTTAAATAGTGCACTTGGTTTTCTTGGTTTTAACCAGAGTTTTAGAACTGGGATCGGCACCGATGCACATGTATTTGGTGCTGGCCGCACACTGTGGCTGGCTGGTCTGCAGTGGCCAGGAGAAGTTGGAGTTGAAGGGCATTCAGATGGTGACGTCGCAGCCCATGCAATTTGCGACGCGCTCTTTGCCGCATCGGGTTTAGGCGATCTAGGAAGTAACTTTGGAACCGATCGCCCAGAGTATGCAGATGCATCGGGCGCTGCACTTTTGCAAGATACTCTCACATTAGTTACTAAAGCTGGATATGTGATTTCAAATGTAACCGTGCAAATTATTGGTAATAAGCCAAAGATTGGTAATCGCCGGGGCGAAGCTATTGAAGCAATTTCAAAGGCCCTGGGTGGTGCACCAGTTTCAGTGTCGGCAACGACCACTGATGGCATGGGATTAACGGGTGAAGGCAAAGGTATTGCGGCAGTTGCAAGCGCTTTGGTCTACAAGCAGTAGAATTAAGAAATGTCCGCACTGAATTTATACGACACCGCAACGCGCGAAGTCGGCGTTTTTAGCCCACTTAAGCCCGGTGAAGTATCTATATATGTCTGCGGCGCAACAGTTCAGGGCGCCCCACATATCGGCCATGTTCGCAGTGCAATTAACTTTGATATTTTACGACGGTGGTTAACCCATAACGGTTATAACGTAACTTTCATTCGCAATGTCACTGATATTGATGACAAGATTTTACAAAAAGCTCCTCAAGAAAATATGCAGTGGTGGGCATTAGCGTTGAAATACGAACGTGCATTCACGCAAGCATTTGCCGCACTGAATGTTTTACCTCCAACGTATGAACCACGGGCAACTGGGCACATCACACAGATGATCGAGCTAATGCAGATTCTTATTGATAACGGCAGTGCATACGCCCCAGGTAATGGCGATGTTTATTTAGAGGTTCGTAAATTAAAGCGCTACTTAACGCTTTCTCGTCAACATGTCGATGATTTACAACCAGCAACCGATACCGATGAGAGATCTAAAAGAGATGTACGCGACTTTGCTCTATGGAAAGCTGCAAAACCTGGCGAACCGTCGTGGCCAACTCCCTGGGGTGCAGGCCGCCCCGGTTGGCACCTCGAATGTTCAGCGATGGCCCATGCCTACCTTGGCGAAAGCTTTGATATCCACGGTGGCGGCTTAGATTTAGTTTTCCCACATCATGAAAATGAAATTGCGCAGTCAGAGGCCGCTGGATATGGGTTTGCGAAGCGCTGGTTACATAATGCCTGGGTTACACAATCCGGTGAAAAAATGAGTAAGTCTCTGGGGAATTCTTTGCAGGTAGAAGTTATTTTGCAGAAAGTTCGCCCAATAGAACTGCGTTGGTATTTAGGTGGAGCGCATTATCGTTCGATGCTCGAATACTCTGAAGGTGCATTAGCTGAATCTGCCGTGGCATTTGGCCGCATTGAAAACTTCTTAAAGCGTGCCACTGAAATATTAGGAAAGACGCCAGCGATAGCGATGAGTGCAGCATTTACCGATGCGATGAATGATGATTTAGCAGTACCTGCAGGGTTAGCATCTATCTCTGAAAATTTGCGACTGGGTAACCAAGCAATTACTGAGAATGATCGTGGCGCAATTGAGTTAAACGCTAGTGAGATTCGCGGAGCGCTATCAATTCTTGGTTGCGATCCATTTGATTCTAACTTTGTTGGGCAGGCTCCAAGCGATCTCACACAAGCAATGGATGGTGTTATTCAATTAGCGCTTAAGGAGCGTGCGGCCGCTCGTGAGCGTAAGGATTTTGCTGCCTCAGATTCGATCCGCGATGGACTGCTCGCTTTAGGAATTACAATTGAGGACACTGCACAAGGGCCACGTTGGTCGATTATGGAAAAGAGCTAACGATGGCAGGAAATTCATCCCGAAAAGGCGCAATACGTGCCTCTAAAAAGGGACCCACAACTGGTACTGGTGGGAAAAATAAAAAACGTTTAACAGGTAAAGGTCCAACTCCCAAGGCTGAAGACCGTCCATATCACGCAGCTGCAAAGCGTAAAAAAGCTGTTGCCAAAAAAACCGATGGAAAAACTGTAAGAAAGAGTGATGGCAAAGAAGTACGTGCTGTACGCGCACCACGAGGTGATCGTCTCCGTGGAGAAATCGTTGCTGGTCGTAACGCAGTTTTAGAAGCGCTACGGGAGGCGGTTCCGGCAACTGAGTTATTAGTTGCTCGCAGCATTGATGTAGATGATCGCGTTGCCGAGTCGCTCAAGTTAGCTCTTCACTTAGGTTTACCAATTCGCGAAGCACATCGCGCTGAAGTTGAAGGCATCTCACCTAATAGCCAGGGAATTATTCTTGCGATCAAACCATTTCAGTATTCAAGCTTTGAAGAAATCATGCAGCGCGCAAAGTATCCAGCACTTATCGTCGCATTAGATGGTGTGACTGACCCACGAAACTTAGGTGCAATCATTCGAAGTGCTGCAGCTTTTGGTGCAGCAGGTGTGATTATGACTGAGCGCCGCGCAGCATCTATGACGGCATCGGCCTGGAAATCTTCAGCAGGTGCAGCTGCACGTTTACCAATCGCACAGGTCACGAACCTTGCACGGACAATTGACGCGGCCAAGAAAGAAGGCCTCTTTGTCGTTGGATTAGATGGAGAATCCGAGGATGTTATTAGCTCAATGAAGGTTGCAACCGAGGCGATCATGATCGTTGTCGGCAGCGAAGGTAAGGGCTTAGCGCGTTTAACCCGTGAAAAATGTGATTTAGTTATTTCAATTCCAATTAGTGCAACAACTGAATCTCTCAATGCCAGCGTTGCTACAGCGATCGCTCTTTTCTGGGTAGATCAGGCACGTCGCAAAGGGTAATAGAAGTGGTTTTCGAGCGATTTATTGCACTTGGTGATTCATACACCGAAGGTATGTCGGATGAAAAAAAGTATGGAAATTATCGAGGCTGGGCCGACCGTACCGCCGATGTGATGGCAGTTTCATATGCAGATTTTACGTATGCCAATCTCGCAGTACGCGGAAAGCTGGTTCATCAAGTAGTCGATGAACAGATTGAAGCGGCAATTTCTCAAGTTACTGGCCCTAAAACTCTTATCTCTTTTCATGCTGGCGCTAACGACGTCATTCGCCCAAATTATCGTGCTGATTTAGTGCTCCCGCTCTACGCCGACGCAGTCCAACGTTTGGCTGCATCAGGTGCAACAATCTTGCTATTCACAGTGCTTGAAAGAACTGGGAACACTGGCAAAGCGGCAAAAATGTGGGAGACGAGATTTAGAGAGTTTAATCGAAATGTTCGCGCAGTAGCCGAAGAAGTCGGAGCAATTATTGCTGATGCAAATGAAGAGCCTGCATTTAGTGACCGGAGATTCTTAGCTTTTGATCGTTTACATTTAAATTCAATGGGTCACGATCGAGTTGCACAAGCCGTACTTGAATTACTTGACCTTCCTTTTGATAAAAACTGGCGTGAACCCTTACCCCCTGCAAAAGACCAGCCTGTTGTTTTCCGCGCTTGGATTACAAGCATGTGGTTTATAACTTTTGCACTGCCTTGGATGTGGCGTCGCGCACGAGGCAAGTCTTCGGGTGATGGCCGAAGTTGCAAGTACCCAATCGCAATTCATTGGCCTCTGTCGCACTTAGATTGAGGTAACAACCCATTCCCAGGTATAAGTGCCTGGCTTAATAATGTATTTCGGCAAAGTATCTGGACCACATGAAGCAGTTCCAACTCCACGGTGAGCAGCGTCTAGGTGAACTACAGTGTTTCCGCAGGGTTTTACTTCAACATCATGGGTTGCATCGGCAAGATCAACTGCACGATTAGGCGTGACTGATACTTGCATGGGCTTAGCTAATTTAAAGCGAACTCCATGCCCTGATGCATCTGTCAGCTCAAACCAGCGCACACCATTGTGCCCACCATTTTCTTGCGGTCGCACGTAAGGTATGTATTGATTAGCAACTGTAGAAATATAGCGATGGACTCGCGCAAAAGTACGATCGGGATAAGTCTCATTAGGGCCGGTACCAAACCATGTGAGATCTGCAAGCGAGCTATTGAGTTCAAAGTTAGAACCCACACGCGCAACATCAGCAAGAGCTTTAGGCAACACGACACTCTCTTTGACTCTGAAGCCCTGTGCAACTGGAGTGATCATTTGGGTGTGCTTAATGTTGATTCCAGCACTTGTCTGCCACGTATTTGTAATTTTTACACTCGTAGTATTTTGTGAAACTACACAGTCGGTGCGCTCAATATCGCGCAAACCCCAACGTGTCCACTTAGTTGCCATGTGTCCAATTCGATCATTATCTGTAGGTGCTCTCCATAAAGAAAGTTGTGGCGCAACTACTCCGTGCGGCAAAATAATTTGTCCAGAATCATCTACACAGTTTATGAATAAGTCAGAGTTCTTACCCGTTGTAACAGTAAGTGCACGAGACGGAAGTGGCCATTGGCTCCAACCAACTTCTGCCATAGCTGGCGACCATGCAGTACTGCCAACGCGCACTAACGTGAAGTTAATAAATCGCTCACCTAAACCATCGGCTTTTGTAAGTAATTGTGAAGTGACTTTAAAAGTAACGCTTGTGCGAGCACTGACCTTTGCCAGCTTGATTCGACCGTGATCGCTAATCAAGCCGTCTCTAGTGATCGACCAGTGGAGCTCGTATTCGCTAAGATCCTTAAAGAAGTGCTTATTGAACAATTTATACTTACCGGCCGCTGATTTAACTGGGGTAATTGAAAACGGGGCTGCGATCGCTTTAAACTCATGCATTGCAGGCTTAGCGGTGCGGTCAGGAAAGACCATCCCATCACAGCAAAAGTTTCCCTCGTGCTTTTTCTCGCCGTAATCTCCTCCGTAAGCGTTTCGCTTGGAGCCATCTGGAAGGGTTTGCACGGGACCGTGATCCCAGAACTCCCAAATAAATCCACCTTGTAGGCCAGGAGTTGATTCAATCACTTGCCAGTACTCGGCAAGAGTTCCATTGCTATTACCCATTGCATGCGAGTACTCACACATAATGAGTGGGCGATCTTGTTTGCCAGATGTCGCATAATCTTTTATTGCGCTAATTTCGGGGTACATAGGACAGATGACGTCAGTTAATGAATGACTACCTAACCAGTTACCACGGATTCCCCCTTCGTAGTGAAGTGGGCGAGAAGGATCAAAACTACGGGCATAGGCTGCGGCAGCTTCGTGATTTGTGCCAGCCCCTGATTCATTTCCTAACGACCACAGCACTGCTGCAGGGTGATGGATGTCGCGTTGAATCATGCGACCAACACGTTCTACAAAAGCCGATAAGTACTTAGTATCGTCGCAGATAGAAGTAATAAAAGCATGAGACTCGATATTTGCTTCACCAATAACATAGAAACCAAGCTCATCGCAGAGATCTAAGAAAGCCGGATCGTTTGGATAATGCGAAGTTCTTACAGCATTAAAGTTCCAGCGCTTGAGTTCCAATAAATCCTCGCGCATATCCTCGCGCGTTAGCGTACGACCGGTATGGCGATTAAAGTCGTGACGGTTAACGCCGTAGAAAATTATAGGTTTACCATTAATCAAAAGCTCGCGACCTTTGACTTCCACACTTCTAAAACCAATTTTCTGTTGTGAAACCTCAACAATATTTCCAGTAGGGTCAACTAATTCGATACGAAGTGTATATAAATAAGGGTTTTCAGCCGACCAAGCCTTGATTCCAGGTATCCGACTAGTTATATGAATCTGACCAGCTGGCCAGGGTTCAGTCTCTTGAATAGTTCGGGCAACACTCTCAGGCATCCGGCCGTGCCAGTACTTTCCGTGGAAGTAAGCATCAGTTTGGCGCTTAAGATCTTCGTTGCGCTCTGTCCATTGTGGAGAGACAAAATCCTTTAGGGTTTTACTGAAATGCGCTGATTTAACTTTTGGTAACTCTTCGATATTCATACGGAGGGAATAGCCATGTGTTGAGGCATTATCAATAGAAGCTATATGAGCGCGAATATCGATAGTTCCGGTTGTTAAATTCTTTTCTAAGCCAGGAGTTGTATAAAAACGCTCAATGTAAACCTTATTAGTTGCAAAGAGTTTTACTGAGCGAGTAATTCCACCGTGCCACCATTGATCTTGATCTTCAATGAATGTTGCATCTGACCATTTAGTGATATCGATTCGTACTGTATTGCGTCCACGCTTTACAAACTTTGTAACATCGAACTCAGCTGCTAAACGAGAATCTTTTGACATACCAACTTCAATACCGTTGATAAAAATAAGTGCTACAGATTCCCAGCCGCCAAGGTGTAAGACGATGCGTTTAGAGATCCAACCTTCAGGTAAATCAAAATCACGTTCATACACCCCGTGGGGATTCTCTGCTGGAACCAAGGGAGGTTGATCTTCAAAGGGCATTTGCGTGTTTGTATAGATTGGCTTATCGAAAAATACTTCGCTCGTCGGCTGCATCGTCCACAAACCTGGGACGGGGATTTGAGCCCACTTTTTGCCAACCCGATGCGTGGGGCTGCGCAAAAGTTGAAAACGCCACTCTCCATCGAGGGAGATCTTCTCCATATGCTCCAGATTGAGCATGGGCAGTCGATTAACTGAATTGGTCTCTGGGCTCATCCAATAGTTTGTAATCACGGGCGCAAGTGTGCCACCAGCGATACTTGGGTGGAAATCGCACCAGATTTGCTAGATGGTTAGGCTACAGACATACAGAGTTCACTTTGAGGGGGGAGTATCAAGTAGTGAAGTTTAAAAATATCACCGATCGAGAGCTCAGTTGGCTCTCCTTTGACCAGCGAGTATTAGAGCTGGCCGAAGATCAAAGCGTGCCCCTACTTGAGCGAGTGCGCTTCTTAGCGATTTTCTCATCAAACTTGGATGAGTTTTTTATGGTGCGCGTAGCAACCTTAATGAGCAAGCTTGAAAATAATATTACCGATGCCAATGTTGCCGGTATCACGCCGCAGGATTTAATGCAGGAAATCTCGACTCGAACCAAGGCATTAGTTGAACGTCAGTCCAATGCCTTTCATAAAGATATTGTGTTGGGATTGAAGAAAGCTGGAATTGAGTTTGTCCATTGGGATGACCTAATTGAGAACGAGTTAACGTACGTCACTAAATTATTTCAAGATCGAATTTTCCCAGTCCTTACTCCCTTAGCGGTTGATCCTTCACACCCATTTCCATATATTTCTGGACTCTCGTTGAACTTAGCGGTAATTGTGAAGAATCCTAAAACTAATGAAGAGTTCTTTGCTCGCGTTAAAGTCCCTGAAATTCTTCCGCGATTTATCGCAACATCAAAAAATGGAACAAGTAGGTTCTTGCCAATTGAGGATTTAATATCGATTCATTTACAAGAATTATTCCCAGGCATGATTATTCAAGATCATTACACATTTCGTATTACACGTAACCAAGATATCGATTTAGATGAAGATGAGTCAGAGGATATTCTGCTCTCACTAGAACAAGAGTTAGCGCGCCGTCGATTTGGTCCACCAGTGCGTCTCGAAATTGAAAAGGGCGTCGATGCCAAACTAGTCGAAAAGTTAGCCGATGAACTTGGCATTAATGAAGAAAACATCATTCACGCGCCAGCACCACTAGATTTAACTGCACTCAATAAGATTGCTGATTTAGGTGTCTCTGCATTGAAGTTTGACAGGTTTAGATCGCACACCGCAAAAGCTTTAGCTGAAGTCGATCCAGAAGACTCAGATTTGTTCTTTTCAGCGATTCGACAAGGTGAAATCCTTCTGCACCACCCCTATGAATCCTTTACTTCTTCAGTAGTTCATTTTCTTCAAAGTGCAGCGCAAGATCCACATGTTTTAGCTATTAAACAGACCCTGTATCGGACTTCGGGTGACTCACCGATTATCGAAGCACTTATTGAAGCGGCCGAAGCGGGCAAGCAGGTCCTAGCGGTTATAGAAATTCGTGCTCGCTTTGATGAGCAGGCAAATGTTCGTTGGGCACGAAAGCTCGAAGCCGCTGGAGTACATGTTGTTTATGGCCTTATGGGTTTAAAGACACATGCAAAACTCTCTCTTGTCGTGCGCGATGAGCCACAAGGCTTACGCCGCTACTGTCATCTTGGAACGGGAAACTACAATCCAAAGACAGCTCGCATGTACGAGGATTTAGGAATTCTCAGCGCAGATCTAGAGCTCACAGAAGATCTAACCAAACTCTTTAATCAGCTATCTGGCTTTGCTCCGCAATCCATTTATTCACGTCTGCTAGTTGCACCGCGAACGTTGCGATCGGGAATTACTGAACGAATCGATCGTGAGATTAAATTTGCAAAGGCTGGTAAGCCCGCTGGAATTCAATTCAAACTTAATTCGATTCTAGATGAAACTTTTGTCACTAAACTCTATGAAGCATCACAAGCCGGAGTGAAGGTTGATCTCTTAATTCGGGGCATTTGTGCCGTGCAGCCAGGAATTGCTGGACTATCTGAAAATATTACTGTTAAGTCGGTTCTAGGCCGCTTCTTAGAACATTCGCGAATTTTTCACTTTATCAATGGCGGGGATGATGAATATTGGATCGGTAGCGCCGATTTAATGGGACGTAACTTAGATCGCCGCGTTGAAAGTTTGGTGCGCATTGATAAAAAGGATCACCATGAGCGATTGCAGTGGATTATCGACCTTGGCTTGTCGGGCGAAACAGCAAGTTGGAAATTGACGGGAACCGAGTGGGTGCGAAGCAGCATTGATAGTGAAGGTAATTCCCTGCGTGATCTCCACACCACAATGATTAATCACTATGCCTAGAATGGATTAGATATGAGCGTAGAAAACTTAATTATTTATGCCGGTGGTGCGGTTTTGTGGCGATACGGTGCCCAGAAAAAAATCGAAGTCGCGCTGATTCATCGACCACGCTATGACGATTGGTCACTTCCAAAGGGAAAGCGCGATGGAAATGAATCGCTCATTGCTTGTGCATATCGCGAAGTCATGGAAGAGACTGGCTACGAATCGGTGTTTGGACCAGAACTTGGCGAAGTAACCTATGTCGTCGATGGAGACTCTAAAATCGTCAAGTATTGGTCGGCACAAGCTGCCGAAAATCCAAGCGGCAAGCCTGATCCTCAAGAGGTTGATCAGATTGAGTGGCTCAGCCCTGCAGACGCGCGCAAAAAACTGAGTTTAGATGACGATAGATCGGTCATTGATTTCTTCCTCGAATTTGGAACTGGCACAACTGCCTTGGTTTTACTGCGCCATGCTAAAGCCGTTAAGCGCGAAGATTGGGATGGAGATGACGGAGATCGTCCACTGGCTCACCTTGGACAACTTCAAGCTAAGAGGATGTTAACGAATTATCTTCCATATGCCATTGATCACGTTCACTCATCCGATGCGATGCGTTGTATTGAAACAATCGAACCAATGACTCATTCATTGAGTATGCATCCGATATTTTCTAGCGATTTGAGCGAGTATCGCTTTTCAAAAGATAAAGAGGCCGCACTGGATTATGCCCAAGATTTAATGGATAGCGGGAAGCGTACAATCATCTGTAGCCATAACCCGATTTTGCCTAAGCTACTTAAGAAGTTAATCGGCAAAAAAAACTTTAAGCATTTAGACCAGGAGCTAAAGCCTGCCGAGGCATGGGTTCTGCATCATCGAGATGGCGAAATAATCGCAATCGACTGGATGCAAGCCCCTACGACCTAAGTTATCCTTGAAGCCAATCTAACCTGCGCAAAACAATTCCTTCACGTAAGGCCCACGGACAAATCTCAACTTTTTCAATATCTAGTAAGGCCATTACTGAACGTGCAACTATTGCACCGGCAACAATCTGTTGAGCTCTACTTGCTGAAACTCCAGGTAAATCAGCGCGCTCCTTTTCATTCATTCCTGCCAGCTTTGAAGTCAACGCTTCTAAATGAGCGAGCTCTAAATACTTCGGATTGTCATTAAACCAATGCCCTGATAATCGAGCCAGTGTTCTAAATGTCTTACTGGTTGCTACGAAGTGATTTGCATCATGAGAGCGAAGAATTGCAGGAAGTTTTTTCTCAAGATTATCCATAACATAGTCTTGCAAGAATTTCACATCTTTATCTGAATAAGGATCTCCACTTAAGAAATCTCGTGTCATACGTGCAGCACCTAATGGTAAAGAAAGGGTCGCCTCTGGGCTCTCATTAATTCCGTAGGCAATCTCTAAAGATCCACCGCCGATATCGAGCATTAAAATTTTGCCTGCAGACCAGCCTAACCATCGTCGTACTGCTAGAAATGTCATGCGCGCTTCTTCATCGCCAGTCAGAATTTGTAAATCGATTTGATGTCGCTCATTGATCTCTTCAATTATTGCAGCGCCATTTTTTGCTTCTCTCACGGCAGATGTAGCAAAGGCTAAAATCTCATCGGTATTGTTCTCTAGAGCATGAGCAACTGCGCTAGTGATTGCTTCGTGGAGGGCTGTGATTCCCTCGTTTGAAATCGTGCCTGACTTGTTGAGGTACTGAGTCAATCGAAGTTCGACTTTAAAGTTGGTGGTAGGCGATGGCCGAGCGCCAACATGGGCGTCCATGACCTGAAGGTGGATGGTGTTGGAACCCACGTCTAATACGCCTAATCTCACGGGATTAACCTACCGCTGCGCCTAGCGGTTGATCTCGATTTCAAGTTTTTGCGACTCACTGCCATAATTGCCGCTGATCGCAAGATCGATACGTGTTTGCACGTAGGCCTCTCTAGCTCAGTGGTAGAGCAGCGCACTTGTAATGCGCAGGTCGTCAGTTCAATCCTGACGGGGGGCTCGTAGTTTTTAGAAGGGGGAAATCATGTCGGCGTTTCCTTACGATGAATTTGCCGATGCGATAACTGCCAATGATGAATATATTAAAAGCTTTAAATACTCAGAATTAACCGGAGTTGCCCAAAAAGGTTTAGCAATTGTCACCTGCATGGACTCACGCATTAATCCCTTATCAGTTGTTGGGATGAGGTCCGGTGATGCAAAGATTTTGCGTAATGCGGGAGCGCGTGTGACCGATGACGTTTTACGTACTCTGGTTTTGGCAACATATCTGTTAGGTGTCAAAAGAATCTTGATTATGCCTCATACCAATTGCCGTATGGCGCAAGTTGATGAGGCTGAAATCCATCGTGAGATTGATACGAAATATGGAATCGATACATCTGAGCTTGAATTTAAAACCGTAGCGGATCAACAAGCTGCATTAATCGAAGACGTGCACATGGTCCGCAACTATCGTTTACTCAATACGGGCGTTTCAGTTGGCGGAGCAATTTATGATGTTGCAACGGGAAAAATTACTCCGATTGATTGTTAGTTCGGCGAATTGGCCATCGCGTTTCTGGGTAGCTTAAATCTTCTAGGAATTGAACAATAACTGCATTCAAAAGTTCAGGTTTTTCTTTCATCACACTATGTGAAGTTCCCGGAATGATCGCTAACTGACTAAGGGCAAGAGCTTCGTATAGTTCAACGGTGTGATGGTGATTGATTACATCATCATCTCCGGCCAAGACCAGTACGGGGCACTGAATGCGGGCTAAGTCAGAAACCGTTAACGTTGGCTCGCTCTCCCAAATTGCGTGGATCCTTTGAGTTTTTTCGAGCAATGTATTCGGTGCATCAGGAGAAATTAAATTGTATTCAGCCTGGTCCTCTTGGCTTATTGCACGCATGATATGCGCATCTGGCATTACGCCGTTGTAGTGGAAATTTCCGCCAATCGAAATAATCGACTTGACTAGATCGGGCCGCTTAATTGCAACCATAAGCGCAATGATTGCCCCATCGCTATAACCAATTAAGTGTGCAGGCTCTTTAACTATGTCCTCTAAATATGCAATGGCTTCATTGCTCTGAAATTCAAAGTGCAGACTCCCAGATTGATCACCGGTAAATCCATGACCAGTTCTGTCGTAAGCAAAGACATGAAACTCATCTTCAAGCGCAGGAACCAGTATGTAGTCCAAGCTAGATGTTTTACTCAAACCACCATGAAGTAAAACTACAGCCTCAGCATCGCGTTCCCATTCATAGGCATAAACCTGGTGTCCCCGTAGGCTGATGAAATCTGGCACTACATTGAATCCATAATATGCCGGTTACCGCGATCAAAGGTTAGATAGTTATAGGTCCAATCAGCCATGGTTCCGATTTTATTGCGTCCACCTAATAAATAAAACAGGTGCAGCCACAACCATGCATACCAAGCAGGAATTCCAGTCATTCGAAGGCTTTTGACTTCGACGATTGCTTTGTGGCGACCGATTGTTGCCATGGAACCCTTGTCGAGGTATTTAAATGGCTTGAGATCTTGACCGGCTGCAATTCTCTTGATTTGTTGGGCAACGTGTCGACCTTGCTGCAGTGCAACTGGTGCAACCATCGGCAACATACGCCCATTATCTCCAACAAAACCTGCAATATCTCCGATTGCAAAGATATGAGGGTAATTCTTAACCTGCAAAGTACCGTCAACATCAATGCGTGTATTAATCAATGGCAGATTTAATTTCGCACCTGTTGGTTCACCCTTTACGCCTGCAGCCCAGATTGTTACCTCCGAAGCAATTGTGCTGCCATCGCTAACTTCAATACTACGTGGCCCAATTACCTTAACCGCCGTGTTTAAATGAACTGTTACACCAAGTTTTTCGAGATCATTTTTACCATGGGCAGAAAGCTTTTCGGAAAACATTGGCAAGATTCGGGGACCGGCTTCAATCAAATTAATTTTAATATGAGCTGCTGCATGTCGTTGATCATTTTTTAGTGGACCTCTGACTAATTCAGCGAAAGCACCGGCCATCTCGACTCCTGTAGGTCCGCCACCAACAACAGAGATTGAAAACATTGTGTCATCTTCAAAACGGCATAGATCTTCAAAGCGGCGCAAAACTTCGGCACGAATCATTAGCGCTTCATGAACACTTTTCATACCTAGTGCATGTTCAGTGACTCCTGGAATCCCAAAGTCGGCGGTCGCCGAACCAAGTGCAACAACAAGGTAATCAAAATCTAAAACCTCGCTACTATCTAATTTCACGCTCTTGTTTTTGTGATCAACCGATAATGGCGATCCCATTCGAAATTTCACACCAGTTTTACGTAGGGCACCTCGGACTGGGTGAGCCACATGGTCTGCAGCTAAACCCGCAGTTGATACCTGATACAGCAGAGGTAGAAAAGTTTGAAAGTTATGGCGATCAACCACAGTTACATCGGCAAATTGCGCCATCTTGCGGGCTGCAGTTAACCCCCCGAAACCAGCACCCAAAATTACTACGCGAGGCTTTTGGAGTGTCTTTTCCATGGGTTAAGTCTAGGCTTCGCAGCATGTCCATGCCCAATCAAAACCGTAAGTACCTCGTCACAGGGGCATCTGGATATGTTGGTGGCCGATTAGTCCGCGCACTTGCTGATGAAAAAGAGGATGTTCGAATATTGGTGCGCGATAAGTACAAAATCATGGGTCAGCCATGGGCACCAATGGTGGATATCTGTGAAGGCAGCGCAGAAAATTTTAGTGATTTACAGAGAGCGCTAGAAGGTATTCATACAGCTTTTTACTTGTTGCACTCAATTAATTTAGGACCGAATTTTGATGAGATTGAAAGCGAAATGGCTCGTAATTTTGCAAAAGCTGCCGAACAAGCCGGTGTATCACAGATTATTTATTTGGGTGGTATCGCAAACGATGTAAACATTAGTAAGCATCTTGCATCTCGTGCGATGACAGGAAAATCTTTAGCAACAACTTCAGTACCAGTTTTAGAGCTTCGTGCAGGAATTATTATTGGCTCAGGCTCTGCCAGCTTTGAAATGTTGCGCCATTTAACACATCGACTTCCAATAATGACAACACCTAAATGGGTCATGAATAAAACGCACCCAATCGCAATTCGCGATGTCTTGTATTATCTAAAGGGCGTGGCACGCTTAGAAAAGCCGGTCAATCAAGTCTTCGATATTGGTGGCCCTGAAGTTTTGTCATATGCGGACATGATGCAAAAGTTCGCAAAGCTATCTGGCTTAAAGAAGCGTTGGATTATTAAAGTCCCAGTTCTGACCCCTGGACTTTCTAGTTTATGGATTGGTTTAGTAACTCCAGTGCCGACCGCTCTTGCTCGCCCGCTTGTTGGTTCGCTCATTAGCGAAGTTGTTGCAGATCCTGCAAAGAGAATCGATGGGCTAATTCCAAAACCTGCCGAAGGTTTGATTGATGTTGAAACCGCTATTTCATTAGCTCTTTCAAAGATCACAACCCACAATGTTGAAACTCGCTGGTCGGATGCAACTATGCCAACGGCTCCGTGGCAAAAAGCACAGGGTGATCCAGACTGGGCCGGTGAAATGGTTTTGCGCGATCGCCGTGAACGCATCACCGATGTTCCAGCAGAACAGGTGTGGCGACAGGTTGAACGCATTGGCGGAGACAATGGATGGTTTGGCTCTGATTTTTTGTGGTGGGCTCGTGGAGTTTTGGATCGTTTTTTAGTTGGCGGCGTTGGTTTGCGTCGTGGTCGTCGTGATCCAGATTTCTTACGAGTTGGTGAGAGTCTAGATTTTTGGCGAGTAGAAGAGTTGGAACCTGGCCGCAGATTAAAGTTATATGCCGAAATGGTTTTGCCAGGTAAAGCATGGCTGGAATTTATAGTTACAGCAGAAAATGGTAAGACCAAGATTGTTCAAGAGGCAACATTTAATCCTCGTGGACTTGGAGGTCAGTTGTATTGGTATGCAGTAGCACCACTTCATCTCTTCGTTTTTCCAACTATGTTGCGAAATATTGTGAAGAAAGCAAAAAAGAATGCATGAATTTACCGCTGAAGTAGAGGCGCTTGCCGCCGAAGTTTTAGCGTACAGCCTGGATCGGTTAAAGAATGATCCGCCACTGGATGGACCGCGCACTGCCGAAGATTTATTCAAAGAAGTTGGCAACACAATTACTTCAAAGGGTCTTGGCGGACATGATGCACTAGAAGTCTTTACCAGCGTGCTTGCTAAAGCCTGCATCTCAACTGATCATCCACGAAATTTAGCTTTTATTCCTTCGGCCCCAAGTGAGTATGCAAACCTTTTTGATCTAGTTGTTGGAGCAAGTGCTTTATACGGTGGCTCATGGCAAGAAGGTGCAGGCGCAGTCTTTGCCGAAAACCAAGCGCTCCGTTGGCTATCCGACTTAGCTGGTATGCCTGAAGCTGCGGGTGGGGTATTTGTGCAAGGCGGCACCATTGGAAATCTTTCAGCGTTAGTTGTTGCCCGCTCAGAGGCAAAGAAAAAATCTCCAGATGCAACTAAATGGGTGATTGCCTGTAGTGAAGAGGCCCATTCTTCAATTGTGAGCGCGGCAAATGTGATGGATGTTGAGATTATGAAAGTACCCGTAGCCGCTAATGGAAAGTTAATGGGCAGCGCAGTTGCTGCCGCCATTGATGCGCTACACGCAACAACATCGAAGCGAGTATTTGTAGTTGTAGCGACATCTGGCACTACTAATTTAGGAATCATCGATGACTTAGAAGGTATTGCTGCCGCCGCACACTCTCGTGATATTTGGTTTCATGTCGATGGTGCCTATGGTTTAGCTGCACTCTGTGCCCCATCAGTGCGCAAACATTTCAATGGCATAGAGCAGGCCGATTCTTTTATTGTGGATCCACACAAATGGTTGTTTGCACCATACGATGCTTGTGCATTAATTTACCGCGAACCCGAACTTGCGCGCGCAGTGCATTCGCAACATGCTTCATATCTAGATACTTTAAAAGATGGGGCTTGGTCACCTTCTGATTATGCTATTCAATTAACTCGACGTACTCGCGGATTGCCATTCTGGTTTTCATTAGCTGCACACGGCACCGATGCCTATACCGAAGCCATGGAACACACATTGGAGATTGCGCGCGCAGCCGCCGAATTAGTTAGAGCGCATCCACATTTAGAACTTTTCTGCGAACCCGAACTTTCTATTGTTGCTTTTATCCGCAAAGGTTGGGTGGCTAGCGATTATCAAAACTGGTCTGATCAATTACTCTTGGATCAAATTGGATTTATTCCACCGTCATCTCATCACGGACAACCTATTCTTCGATTTGCAATCGTTAATCCATGGACAAAAATTTCAGATATCAAGTTGATAATGGACAGGCTGTAAATCCCACACTTTTACGCTCATCCCGATACGCTTTTACCCATGTCTGCACAGGAAGAGCCAATAATGCACAGCGGCTTGAGCGATTTAGAGACCAGGATCCTAGATTTTGAAGGTAGCTGGTGGCGTTATGCAGGGGCTAAAGAGGCGGCGATTAAAGAGCTTTTCGACGTGACCGCTCCGCGCTATTACCAACTTCTCAACGACTTGATCGACAGGGATGACGCTCTTACCGCCGCCCCGATGCTGGTAAAACGCCTTCGCCGCCTGCGCGAGGCCCGTATGTCCACCCGTATCGCCAGATAGCTCGACCTAGCAGCCCTCTCGTTTTGCGTCTGAGGAGTACCTCCCGTAGATTTGGCGTTAGCACTCTCGGGGTGCGAGTGATAAAGCCCCCGGCACACGCAGGATCTAACGAAAGCGAGCACGACTCATGGCAAAGCAGATTGCCTTTAATGAAGAAGCACGCCGCGGACTAGAGCGCGGAATGAATATTTTGGCCGATGCGGTCAAAGTAACCCTTGGGCCACGTGGACGTAACGTCGTCCTTGAAAAGAAGTGGGGCGCCCCAACTATTACTAACGATGGCGTTTCAATTGCCAAAGAGATTGACCTTGAAGATCCGTGGGAAAAGATTGGTGCAGAGCTAGTTAAGGAAGTTGCCAAGAAGACCGACGATGTAGCCGGTGATGGAACAACGACTGCAACTGTTTTAGCGCAGGCACTTGTGCGCGAAGGTCTACGTAACGTAGCTGCCGGATCAAACCCAATGGCACTCAAGCGCGGAATTGAAAAGGCTGTGGAGCAGATTGTTGCCGAGCTTTTGTCGATGGCTAAGAGCGTTGATTCAAAAGAGCAGATAGCTGCAACTGCATCTATCTCTGCCGCTGATGCAACTATCGGCGAAATGATCGCTGAGGCGATGGACAAGGTTGGCAAAGAAGGCGTCATCACTGTTGAAGAGTCAAATACTTTTGGTCTCGAGCTAGAACTTACTGAGGGTATGCGCTTTGATAAGGGTTACATCTCTCCATACTTTGTTACCGATCAAGATCGTATGGAGGCAGTTCTAGAAGATGCTTACGTACTGATCGTTAACTCAAAGATTTCTAACATCAAGGATCTAGTACCTGTACTTGAAAAAGTTATGCAATCAGGTAAACCGCTTGCAATCATCGCTGAAGATATTGAAGGCGAAGCACTTGCAACGTTGGTAGTAAATAAGATTCGTGGAACTTTCCGCTCAGCAGCAGTGAAGGCACCTGGCTTTGGCGATCGTCGTAAGGCGATGCTCCAAGATATTGCAATCCTTACTGGTGCAACGGTTATCTCTGAAGAAGTTGGTCTCAAGCTTGATCAAGCCGGTCTAGAACTCTTGGGTCGCGCTCGCAAGGTTGTTATTAGCAAGGAAGAGACCACTATCGTTGAAGGCGCTGGCGATGACGCACTCATTAAGGGCCGCGTTGCTCAGATTCGTTCGGAGATCGAAAAGAGCGATTCAGATTATGACCGCGAGAAGTTGCAAGAGCGTCTTGCAAAGCTGGCCGGTGGCGTAGCTGTTATCAAGGCCGGTGCGGCAACTGAGGTTGAACTCAAAGAGCGCAAGCACCGTATTGAAGATGCAGTTCGCAACGCCAAGGCTGCGGTGGAAGAAGGAATCGTCGCCGGTGGTGGCGTTGCACTTCTACAAGCTGGCACTGCAGTATTTAAGAAGTTGTCATTAACTGGCGATGAAGCAACGGGTGCAAAGATTGTTGAGTTTGCAATCGAAGCTCCACTTAAGCAGATTGCAATCAACGCCGGACTTGAAGGCGGAGTAGTTGTCGAGAAGGTTCGTCACTTAACTTCAGGTCACGGATTAAACGCGGCAACAGGTGAGTACGTTGACATGATCAAGGCTGGCATCATTGATCCAGCTAAGGTCACACGTTCAGCACTTCAAAATGCTGCATCAATCGCCGCTCTCTTTATTACAACTGAGGCGGTTATTGCCGACAAGCCAGAGAAGAATCCAGCACCAATGCCACAAGGTGGCGGAGACATGGACTTCTAAGACCGTATTTACCTAGTAGTTACGCCGAACGCCGTCAGCCGATTAACAGGAGGACGGCGTTCTGCTTTACCCTAAGCACATGGCCAAGAAGTCGTTAATTAAAAAAGTAAAGGGTGCGCCAACTAACGTTGCCCCTTTTGATGCGACCGACCTTGCCCGCGCAGCAATTATTGATGAATTGCATGGTGCATCTGAAATTGGCAAATTTGTTTCTGTTGAGTTCGATGATGAAGATCGCGTTGCGACATATTTATTTGAAGCAAAGTTGCCCGGCTATAAAGGTTGGCGTTGGTGTGTCACTGTTGCAAAAGTTGATGCTGATGCACAACCAACAATCTGTGATGTAGTTGTTCTTCCTGGTCCAGATGCTTTAACTGCACCAGATTGGATTCCATACCGCGATCGTATTTTGCCTGGAGATGTTGGCGTTGGCGACATAGTTCCAAGTTCATTAGATGACACACGTTTAGTTGATGGTGCACAAGCACTTCCGGCCGATGAAGAGTTAGACACTGCAATGGCCCTTGAACTTGGCTTTGGTCGTGCACGTGTGATGTCTATTGAAGGTCGCGATCAAGCCGCTAAGCGTTGGTATGACGGTGACCGTGGACCGAAGTCTCCAATGGCTGAATCTGCACCCAAGCCTTGTTATTCATGTGGCTTCTTTATCCCGATCGCCGGCTCGTTGCGCTCAACTTTTGGCGTGTGTGCCAATGCAATTTCACCTGAAGATGCACGCGTAGTCTCAGTAGATCATGGCTGCGGTGCTCACTCGGAAGCGACCTTCAACGCTCCTCTGTTAAACTAATCACCTGCCCGCACCCCTGCGGCTTTATCAGTACACAAAATTCTTAAGGAGCCCTCCCTATGCCTACAGGCCGCGTTAAATGGTTTTCATTGGAAAAGGGTTTTGGTTTTATTGCAAATGATGAAGGCGAAGATGTTTATTTAGCCGCTTCATCACTTCCAGAAGGTGTCACTACCGTCAAACCTGGAACAAAGCTTGAGTTCAGTGTTGCCGATAGCCGTAAAGGCCCACAAGCTATGTCGGTTCATATCGTTGATGCTCCACCCTCATTGGCTGAGAACTCACGAGTTAATCCCGATGATTTAGCGGCGATGATTGAAGATACGATCAAGATTTTAGATCGCGTCGGAAATGGTCTGCGCCATGGTCGCCACCCAGCCGGGCCAGAAGCAGAGCGATTGGGCCGTGTACTGCGCGGTATTGCTGCTGCGCTAGAGGCTTAAATCCCGCTTCGTCGTGCGCGGCGAATGGAGTAACGAATACCAGTTGCGCCTAATGAGGCACCAAAAACACAGGTCCAAATGATTTTTGCATCGGCGTTTATTGCGAGTGCAATAACACCAGCGATTAGCCAGCAGAGTGTTCCAATTGCTACTAAGGTTACAACTGAGCGAATATTTGTTGACATACGAGAAGAGTAATGCGATTTCTATAAAAGTAGATGGTAACTGGCGCTCTTTTAGGCATCGAAATTACCGCATCCTTTTTCCAGCAAACAGCATTTCAAACATTGGTAGTTGGGCTCAACGCATTGCCCAGGACTGGTTGATATTAGAGTTAACTAATAATAACGGCACATATTTAGGTCTAGTTACTGCCGTGCAGTTTGCACCAGTCTTACTCTTCTCACTTCACGGAGGAGTACTAGCCGATCGCCTCGATAAACGTAAAGTTCTTATTGCAACAAATATCGTTGGGGGTGCAGCGTCAGTCGGACTTGGGCTATTAGTCACAACCCACGCAGTTCAACTGTGGCACGTCTTCGTATTAGCTGCCGTACTTGGAGTATCTACCGCCATTGATGCTCCGGTGCGCCAAGCATTTACAAGTGAACTCGTTGGCAACGATGATTTACCAAATGCAGTGAGTTTGAACTCGGCGAATTTTAATGGTGGGCGTTTAATCGGCCCAGCGGTTTCAGGCTTATTAATCGCCGCTTTTGGCACGGGGCCTTCGTTTTTGATAAATGGGGCGACCTACTTTTTTGTAATCTTTGCGCTATTAAAACTAGATAAAAAAGATTTTTTCCATCAAGACCGACCCAAATCTCTTGGCAATATCCGAGAGGGCATTGCTTACGCTAAGGCTCGCCCCGACATCTATGTAGTCATGATCATGGTCTTTGCTCTTGCAACTTTTGGTCTTAACTTTCAAATTTTTAACGCCCTTATGGCCACACAGGAGTTTGGTTTAGGTCCGGTGAACTTTGGCCTGATGGGAACTTTTATTGCTGTGGGATCACTCACGGGTGCAATTGCATCGGCACGTCTAGAACGATTTAGAACAACGCGCTTTGTAATGCTTGGCGGAATGGCATTTTCAGCATCCATCATGATGTTATCAATTTTGCCAAACTACACAACGTATATTCTCTGGCTACCAATATGTGGACTTACCGCACTCACAACTTTAGTTTCGGCAAATTCAATTGTGCAGATGAGCACGGATCCAGCTATTCGGGGTCGTGTTATGGGGTTGTACTTATTAATTTTTATGGGTGGAACACCCTTTGGTTCACCGCTTATAGGTGTTACTACTGATTTAATCGGGATTCGATTGACAATAGTAGTCTGCGGCGGAATTTCTCTTGCAGTTTCACTCTTTGTCTGGGTTAAGTTTCGGAATAAAGTACAAGTGCCAGCAGATATCAGTGTCGAAGCAGTTTTAAAGTCCCGCAATCGCAATCATAATAATTAAACCAAAAAGCACAATGAGGGTTACAAGCCTGCGAGTTTTATAGCTCATACATGCTCCTGAACTGGCCGCGAAGGTATGAATTTAACGATACCAAATGCAATGGCAATTAGCACGGGCACCATGATGTAGGCACGAGAAATTCCAAAGCTATCTCCAAATACTCCAAGCAAGAACGGTGCCACTGCAATTGCAATGCCAGCGGCAAGGGATGATCGTCCGATAGCTAAGTCTGGGCGACCATCACTAAATGAAATCAAGCGAATCGATGCCAAAGCAAACTGCATAGATACTCCTAGACCGACAGTAAAGAGTGATGCCAAGCTGAGAAACATATTGTGCGATAACCAAAAGGAGACAAAACCAACGAACTGGATAGCAATAATGGTGAGAAGTTGGGTGTCTAATTTCAGGTTATGTAAGACAAGTCCGCCATACCAGCGGCCGATTCCCATGCCAGTGCCCAGTGCCACGATTGCAACTGTTGAGATTGCTGCAGTTGAACCAACACGATCGCGCAAAAGTGCCGCCGACCAAAATGATGTTGCAAACTCACTTGAAATACAGGCAACGAAACCAATCCAGGCAATCCAAAAGGTTCGCGAGAGTTTTCCGCTTTGCGGACCAGATTCATCGGGCACGTGTGCGTCATCGCTCTTATCGCGCCCAACAATAAATAGCGCAATTGCCACAGGCAGTGCAAGCAGCAAACCAAGGCGCCACAAATGTGGGAAGGCGATAGCTATGGTGCCGATCAAGGCAGTACCAGTAACAAAACCAACGGATGCGATGCCATTTGCTTGCGGAATCGCAACTTCAGCGGCCTTGCCATAGTGATGAGACATCGCCGTAAGCATTGTGTTGATAATGATGGAGGTTCCAAAGCCAGTTATAAACGTGGCAGGAAGTGTCATATATACGGGTGGAGAAGCAACAAAAATCGCCAAACCTGATGCAAAAATAAGTAGGCCAATCCACGATAAAAGTTCACGACCAAAGCGATGAACGAGGCGCGGATTTGCATACCCTGCAGCGATAGATGCAACGCCCATTGCGGTGCCATGTAGGCCAGCAACAGTTAAAGAGGTTCCTTGGTCTGCACGCAGAAGTGATTGTGCAGGGCCAAAGCCACCTAAGTAAAAGTTAACAATGGCGGTTTGGGTAGCGACTATCCAAAAAAAGCGATCACGCTTAAAACTCTTTGGCACTAGAGCCCTTCCACAACGAAATCAATGCACTGAGTTAGCGCTTTAACATCACTTGGATCTACTGAAGGGAACATTCCGATTCGTAGTTGATTCTTGCCTAACTTTCGATAAGGCTCGGTATCTACGATTCCATTAGCACGCAGTGCTGCAGCGATTTTTGTTGCATCAATTGCATCATCAAAGTTAATGGTGCCCACTACTTTTGAGCGCATTGCAGGATCGGTAACAAATGGTGTTGTGTAGCTGGTCTTTTCGGCCCAAGAATATAAAATATCCGATGATTGCGTGCTACGTCCGGCAGAAAAACTCAAACCCCCACCGGCATTCATCCATTCGATTTGATCGGCCAACAACATGAGCGTTACTAGTGCTGGCGTGTTATAGGTTTGATCAAGACGTGAGTTTTCAATCGCAATTGTTAAATCAAAGAAAGCTGGTATCCATCGCCCGCTAGCCTTGATTTTTTCAACTCTGGCAATGGCCGCAGGACTCATAATTGCGATCCATAAACCACCATCAGATGCAAAAGATTTCTGAGGTGCAAAGTAATAAGTATCAAACTCTTTAGCATCAACGACTAATCCACCTGCAGCACTTGTTGCATCTACTAAAACCAATGCACCCTCTGTTCCCGCGGGGCGAATAATTGGCATTGAAACTCCAGTACTAGTTTCATTGTGTGTGAGTGCATAAACATCGATACCAGCCTCAGCCATCGATAATGGATGTGTTCCTGGCTCGGATTTAATAACGCTTGGCTCGCCGAGGAATGGTGCCTCTTTTGATGCCGATGCGAACTTAGACGAGAACTCACCAAACACTAGATGCTGTGAACGATTCTCAATCAAAGCAAGTGTTGCGATATCCCAAAATGCAGTTGATCCACCGTTACCCAGAATTACTTCATAACCATCAGGCAGATTGAACAGTGTATGGAGCCCATCCCGAACACGCTTAACTACATTTTTAACTGGTTTTTGCCGATGCGAAGTTCCAAGAATCGATGTGCCTGATGCCGCAAGGGCTGCCAATGCTGCTGGACGAATTTTTGATGGCCCACAACCAAACCGACCATCGAGAGGCTTCATTGCCGACGGGATAATTATCTCTGCGCTCATTGGTTAAGTTTATGGGTAGTAGCGGCCTAACTCCCAATCAGCGGTTGAGTTGCTTCGTTCATATCTCAAGCGATCATGTAATCGCGAATAACGTCCCTGCCAAAATTCAATGTGAAGTGGAGTGACGCGATATCCGCCCCAATGTGGCGGACAGGGCACGGTAGATCCTTCAGGCCATTTCTGCGCCGCTCCTTGGAATCTCTGCTCTAGCTCTTCACGCGATAACAATGGTGCTGATTGATGGCTGGCCCATGCACCGATTTGTGATGACCATGGGCGAGTAGCGAAATAAGCTTCGGTTTCTTCCCGCGTAGTTTTTTCAGCTAGGCCACTTATTGAAACCTGTCGCTCCATTACATACCAAGGAAAGAGCAACGAGACTTGCGGATTCATTTCAATTGCATGGCCTTTGCGAGATGAGTAGTTAGAGTAAAAAGTAAATCCACCGAGGGAGATATCTTTTAATAAAACCGTACGTGTAGTGATGGAGGAGTCTGGGCCTTGCGTTGAAAGCACCATGGCATTTGCCTCAATGATCATTACATTGTCTTGGGCTTCACGCAGCCAGTTTTCAAATGCATCGAAAGGATTTTTAGGCAAGGTTCCTATGCCCTGTTCGCCATACGAACGGCGCATTGCAGCGATTTCATGTGGCCCAAAACTCTTCTCGCTCATAGGTGTATCGAACCTCACTTTCGTTGTGAGTGCATCCTCGGGTTAGTTTGGTCGCCAGCACCCCTTGCATAGGTGCAGAATTAGCCCACTACCCAGACAAAAGGAGTCCATCGTGCCAGAGAGTTTCAAGCCCGGCCTAGAAGGTGTTATTGCTTTTGAGTCTGAGATTGCTGAGCCAGACAAAGAGGGTGGTTCGCTTCGATACCGTGGCGTAGATATTGAAGAACTCGTTGGTCGCGTTTCATTTGGAAATGTGTGGGGCTTGCTTGTTGATGATCAATTTAATCCTGGGCTTCCTAACGCTGAAAAGTTTCCGTTGCCAGTTCACTCGGGTGATGTTCGCGTAGATGTCCAGGCTGCGATCTCAATGTTGGCACCAGCATGGGGCTTTAAGCCACTACTTGATATAGACGATGCCGAGGCACGCAGTAATTTAGCGCGTGCATCAGTAATGGTTCTTTCTTATTTAGCACAAGCTGCACGTGGATTAATCGCACCCGCAGTTCCAGAATCGCAAATCGACAAGGCTCATACAGTTGTTGAACGCATGATGATTCGTTGGCGTGGAGAGCCTGACCCACTTCATGTTCGTGCAATCGATGCTTACTTTGTTTCTGCTGCAGAGCACGGTATGAACGCGTCAACATTTACATCTCGTGTTATTGCATCAACTGGTGCAGATGTTGCTGCTGCTCTTTCAGGTGCAATCGGTGCCATGTCAGGACCGCTTCACGGTGGTGCACCTTCTCGCGTACTTCATATGATTGAAGAGGTTGAAAAAACTGGAAACGCTGAGGCGTACATTAAAGATTTGTTAGATCGTAAAGAGCGCTTAATGGGATTTGGTCATCGCGTGTATCGCGCTGAAGATCCACGTGCGCGCACATTGCGACGCACTGCACGCGAATTAAATGCTCCTCGTTATGAAGTTGCCGAAGCACTTGAGAAAGCAGCGTTAAAAGAGTTGCGTGAGCGTCAACCTGATCGCGTGCTTGAAACAAATGTGGAGTTTTGGGCAGCAATCATTTTAGATTTTGCCGAAGTTCCTTCACATTTATTTACATCGATGTTTACCGCTGCGCGCACTGCCGGTTGGTCTGCACATATTTTGGAAGAAAAGCGCACTGGACGTCTGATTCGTCCAACGTCTAGATATATTGGCAAAGCTCCACGATCCGTAGAGTCCGTTGCCGGCTGGGATTCGACTGTAGAGCAGCTTCACAAGTAACCCTGTAACAGGCTTATGCAAAGCCAAAGCTTTATAACGATTTAGTAAAAATAAGGCAAAAACCCTGCTATTCATGGGTCGTGCTTTGCTTTTCATGCGCATAAGCAGTGGGATAAGGGCACCAGGAAACCTGCACCCCCAAGAAGAGGTTTTCGAATTTTAAAGGAGATTACTTAGTGAAGAACAGACTACTTAAGGGTCTTGCTCTTGCTGCTACAGCGTCATTTGCTGCCAGCCTGACAATTGTCCCTGCACAAGCTGCAAACGAGATTCTCGTTTGGGCCGATGAAACACGCGGACCAAACTTAACAAAAGTTTTTGCAAAGAAGAGCGACTGGGTTCCAGGAAGCACAATCAAGGTTGTTTCTTTCTCGAGCTACGATGCACTAAAAGCTGCATTAGATAATGCATCTGGAACAACTGGTCCAGATATTTTCGTTGCAGGTAACGACTGGGTTCCAGCGTTAGCTAAGAGCGGAAAGCTTGCTCCTGTAGTTTTAACTGCTGCACAGAAAGCACAGTTCACTCCAAGCCAGTTCTTTGATCTCTCATACGGCGGAAATCTTTACGGCGTTCCTGTAGATGTAAACAACGTTGGAATGGTTTTCAATACAAAGCTAGTAAAAACTGCACCAAAGACTTACGGTGAAATGGTTAGCTACTACTTAGCTAACAAGGCAAAGAAGGGCCTTACAGCAGGTCTATGTGTTGCTGGTGGCGGAATGTCATGGGGCGCTCTTTCAGGATTCTCAGCACTTGGTGCAGAGCCATACCTAATGAACGCTGATGGATCCGTTAACTACAACAAGAGCTTTGATCCAACTGTTTTTGCTAAGAACGTAAGTACATTACTTCTTGACAAAAAGGGTAAGAGCAATGGCTTCTGGCCAGCAACTGACACTGGTTGCCAGGATAACTTCCTAGCTGGCAAGGTTCCATTTGCAATTATTGGTAACTGGCACTGGCGTACATTCGCAGAAGCTGGCTTTGAGATGAACATCATGCCTGTTCCAGGCGTAAAGGCCGGCACATACGGCAAGATGTTTGGTTCTGTTAGCGGTGCATTCCTTACTTCATATGCAGAAGCACACGGAGTATCAGTTCCAGCTAAGTCACTTCTTACAAGCTTCTTCGCATCTACTAAGGGCCAGGTCGCATACCAGGCTGAAGAAGGACGTCCACCAGCCGAGAAGGGCGCTCAGATGAGCCAGCTCGTACTCGGTGGCCAGAAGGCTATGGGAGCGGCAGCAAGCCTCTCTTCAATCCCACAGATTGGTGCTTTCTTGAACACCAATAAGGGTGGAGCTAGCTACTGGGATTCAGCTCCAGCATATTGGACTGCAGTTCTAGTTGACGGAAAGAATCCACTTGTAGAAGCTAAGAAGCTCGCTGCAATCTGGAAGGCTAACGTCGCAGCAGGAAAGGCAGATCTCTAAGAGATTTCTCTTGGAGCATGAGAGCTAAAACTTTCATGGCCTAAAAGTTCAATAGCGTGGGCGGGATTCATTCCCGCCCACGCTAGTACTTTCACAATCTGCGGCAATAATAAGGAAGTGGTAAGACAGTGAGCAGTATTTTTAGAGGCACATTTGCAACAGCTATCAAGATAGCAATCCTTGCGATATCCACCGCGATCTTGAGCTTATTAGCCCAGAGTGCTTTTGCCTCGGGTGAGAGTGCAATCGGAGCTTTTTTAATCTTTGCAATCGTTGCTCTCAATTTTACCTATTTCACCAAGTTTTCAATCCCACTTAAATTCTTTGTTCCGGGGATTCTATTCTTTATCGCTTTCGTGATCGCACCGATTATTTTTACAGTTGTAATGTCTGTTTTTAATTATCAAACGGGTAACTATATTTCTAAGTCGGCTTCAATAGAACAAGTACTAATCCTTGGAGTTGAGTCCGATGCTAACCAAACAACTTTTGATTTAGTTTCAGGCAAAGACGCTAAAGGCGACTTTGCAGTCTTAGTTTCTGATATAGCTAATAAAAGATTTTTTATCTCAACTCAAGATTCGATTACTGATATAAATGCAGCTGAATTAACAATTAATGAATATGGCGTTGCAACGACTGCCCCTGGTTTCACAACTACTTCCGACAGCGAATTAGCAATCAACGATGCTTATTCGAAGATTCGTTATAAGTATCAAGATGGGTACTACATAAAGATTGAAGGTCAAGGCGTCGGCGCTGTATTTAGGCAGAAAATAGCTTATGACGCCAAGACCGACACAATGAAGAACATAATCACGGGTGAGACGTACATTAATAATGGCAAAGGTAACTTCGCACTTGAGGGCTCACCTGAAAAAGTTCTAACCCCAGGCTGGCGTACCCCTATCTGGTTTGAAAACTACACAAAATTAGTAACAGATACCCGTTTCCGTACTCCGCTTATCAAAGTATTTATCTGGACTGTGGTCTTTTCCACACTGACTGTATTAAGCACCTTCTCATTTGGACTTTTACTAGCGTTGGCGCTTAACAGAAAAATGCGCGGACGTCGTATATATCGCTCAATTCTGATTCTGCCCTATGCCATGCCAAGCATCATGAGTATTTTGATCTGGGGTGGAATGTTTGATTCAGAGTTTGGTGCTATTAATAATATTTTGAACACTCATATCGCTTGGTTTTCTAGTGCAACCTTTGCGCGGGCCGCGGTTCTATTAGTAAATCTTTGGCTGGGCTTCCCTTACTTCTATCTCATCTGCTCTGGATCCCTTCAGGCGATCCCATCGGAGCTCTTGGAGGCTGCAGCCATTGATGGTGCCAATCCACGTCAGATATTTAAGCGAATTACTCTGCCGCTGCTTTTACAGATCTTGTCCCCACTTTTAATCGCCTCTTTTGCCTTCAACTTTAACAACTTCAATTTGATCTACTTGTTGACGGGTGGTGGACCAAGAAATAGCTTAGATGGTGAAGTTGCAGGTGCTACCGATATTTTGATTAGCTACACATATCAAATCGCATTTAGTAGGGGTATGAATGACTTTGGTTTGGCCAGCGCAATCTCGGTCATTATTTTCTTGCTTGTAGCGTCGATTTCATTCTATGGACTGCGTAAATCGAAAGTGATGGAGAGCTTCGGATGAGTAAGTGGCTGAGAGAAAATTTATGGCGTCACGCATTCGCAACCTCTATGTGTATCTTCTCCTTATTCCCGCTTTACTTAGTGGTGCTTTCATCATTTAAGTCGGGCGGAAGCCTTCAGTTAGACTCCTTTGTGCCAAAAGAGCTCTCATGGGAAAACTACAAGATGCTCTTTTCCTCACCGAAGATTCCTTTTTTGTCGTGGGTGAAGAACTCCCTAATTATTTCTTCAGTAGTGGCGGTCAGTTCAGTAGTTATCGGTGCCGCCTCGGCTTTTGCTTTTAGTCGCCTCAAGTTCAAAGGCAAGAAATTTGGCATTCAATTACTGCTTCTCGTACAGATGTTTCCAGCTGTTTTAGCACTTTCAGCTGTATATGTAATCATGGAGCGCGTGTACTCGTTTGCCCCAAGTATTGGTCTAGGTAGCCAAGCGGGCTTGATCCTTGTCTACCTGGGCGGCTCAATGGGCGTGAATATCTGGCTGCTCAAAGGCTTTGTCGATTCGATCCCTGCAGAGCTCGATGAAGCGGCCAAGATCGATGGAGCAAGCCCGGTTCAGACCTACTGGTTAATTTTTATTCCGCTTGCAACACCAGTGTTAGCTGTCGTTTGTTTGCTTAGCTTCATTGGAACCTTCAATGAGTTTATTGTTGCGCGTTTATTCTTAGTCGAGATGCAAGGGCGAACCATCGCCGTTGGTTTACAACAGTTTATTGGCGGGCAGTATGCATCTAACTGGGGAGCTTTTGCCGCCGGATCAATCCTGGCGTCAATTCCAATTGTGATTATCTTCTTGTCTCTTCAAAAGTACATCGTGAACGGGCTCACCGCCGGATCCGTAAAGGGATAAAAGTGAAGCGCAAGGGCGCTGTTGCACTCTTTATTTGTGCACTTTTATCGATCTCCACCTTTTCATTTGCCGCCACTCCAACGTCCACGAAAGTTGGCTTGAGTAAAGACATCATCTACTTTGTAATGCCAGATAGATATAAAGATGGTGATAAAACAAATGACAATATCGGTGGCTTTAACGAAACATTGACCGCTTTTAATCACGGCGGAGATTTAAAAGGCCTAACAGGCACATGTCTTCCTGGAGACGATGGCTTAGCCCGCATTAAGTCGTTAGGTTTTACTGCAGTCTGGTTAACTCCAGTAGTTACGCAACAAGAGGCAATTAGTGCAGGATCTGGGTATCACGGTTATTGGGGAGTTGATTTTCTCAATGTAGATCCACACTTGGGAACTAATGCTGACATGGCTAATTTTGCCGCGTGTGCCAAAAAACTCGATTTAAAAATTATTTTAGACATAGTCACTAATCACACTGGTGATGTTATTAAATATCGCGGTACCCAGGCTTATCTTCCCGAAGAGTCAAAGAATCTAAAGAAACCAGCGTGGCTTAACAATCTCAATAATTATCACAACGTTGGTGATATGAATAGCTGCTGGGGAGTGGGCAACTGCACCAAAATCGGTGATTTCTATGGCTTAGATGATCTTGCCACTGAAAAACCTCAAGTATGGCAAGGCTGGGGACAGGTGTACTCAAAGTGGCTAACTGATTATGGTCTAGCTGGTTTTAGAGTTGATACGGCACGACATGTGGACGATAACTTCTTTAAGAATTGGTCACCACTGATACACAATGCAGCGACCAATGTAGGTGTCAAAGATTTTACTATTTTTGGTGAAGTTTATGACTACAGCCCGTTTAACTTGATGGAGTACGTGCGCCGGAACAAGATTCAAACTATTTTAGATTTCCCTTTTCAAGCCAGTGCCACAGAGTTTGCAGCAGGATATTCAAATGCACCGACGATGTCTATGCTTTTTGAAAATGATGACTATTACACCAGTGCAACGTCTTCTGCTAGCAATCTGGTTACTTTCTTAGGTAACCACGACGTTGGCCGCGTTGGCTACATTATTGCGAATAAGCGAATCCAAAAAACAAGCCAACTTTTACCACGAGCTAACTTAGCTAATGCGTTGCTCTATTTCACACGAGGAATTCCAGTTGTTTACTACGGTGACGAAGTTGGAATGACCGGAACTAACACGGGCAAAGACCAGTTTGCACGACAGGATATGTTTGCTACCCAAGTAGATATCTGGAAGAGCGAAAGCAGAATTGGAGGCACACCAATTGGAAATGGTGATGCTTTCCAAGCAACAAGCACAAGCCCAATTGCAGCCTACTTAAAGCAGATCTCTGAACTGCGCCGATCGAATCCAGGATTATCTAATGGTGTGATGCTAGAGCGTTACTCCAAGAACTCCATTTTTGTGATCTCAAAGAAGGATGCTAAAGAAAATCATGAATATATCGTGGCATTTAATAACTCTGACACCGATGAAGTTGTAAATATAACCTCAGCTACCTCTAGCGGTGGTTGGCAGTTATTGCTGGGCCAGTCAGAGGTTACTGCTGCATCACATAAGCTGAGTTTTAACGTCCCCGCACTCTCTACAGTAATTTTTAAAGCTAATGACCCTATTGATGTTGTAGCCACCAAGGTAGGCAAGATTTCTATCCGTGCCGATGATTTGACTGGTTTTTATCAGGTTAAAGCTGGAGTGACATCGGCAGATTTATTATCCGTCGAGTTCTTTGCGCGAGTAGCCGGTACAACAAAATGGATTTCCCAGGGAATAGATACAACCGCTCCCTATAGTGTTTTTCTAGATCCGCGTGAATACCTAAAGAAAAAGATTGAGATCAAAGCAGTTGCAACGAATTCTAAAGGCAGCATATTTACTCTTCCAACTATTAAATTTACAATGCCAGCCAAAAGCGCATAGGTTGATCTAAATACTTTGCCCACGAACGTTCATTGTGACCACTTCGGTTATAGACCTTGCTAACAAAGTCATGGTTTTTATAGCCACGTGCACGAAGAAGTTTATCGGCATAGATTTGAAACGGTGGATAGGCAGCATCTAAGCCTTTAGTTCCATGACTCATCCAAATTTTGTGCTGACCAGGATCTGGAAGTGATCCAATGGTTGCCTCTACTAACCCGTTTCCAGCAAATGGCCAGTGTGGAGAGAGCGCAAGGGCTGTAGAAAATTTCGTTGAATTCTCGCCAAGTGCATACAGAGTGTTTAACCCGCCCATACTTGAACCGATCATCGCAGTATTAGTAGGTGATACCTGTGGTGCAATCGTCGGAACGATCTCATTAAATATCGTCGCTAAGTATTGATCACTCTCTAGTTTGTCGGCAACTAAAATATCCTTGAAATCCTGATGTACTTCTAGACCTTCACGAAAATAGCGTGCTGGAGTCAGATCCTTTCCCCGGCCCCAAGGATTCTCTTCGGTCTGGCTATGCCACACCCCAATAATTGCAGGGGGATTAATGCCTAATGATGCGCTGACTCGCAGCGCTGATTGCGCCATTTTCCATGTTTGGTGGCGGTGAGTAGATGTTGTGCCATCAAAAATATTTTGCCCATCATGTGCGATAAGTAGGTGTGTAGCTGCTTGCTTAGGAAGCCAATAGTCGACCGTACGACTGCCGAATTGAACACGTTTAACTTCGCCCGGAACTCCACGGATTTGAAAGCGCTTAACCTCATTCATAATGGTTAAATCTACCCATGTCTGAGCCTAAAAGGAGCATCATCTGGTTTCGTCGTGATCTGCGGATCACTGACCACCCTGCACTTTTAGAGGCCATCGCCAGCAGTGATGAAATAGTTCCAGTTTTTATCCTGGATAAGAATCTTATTGGTCAATCCGGCAGCAAGCGTCTTGCGTATTTAGGGGCATCCCTTCGAGCTTTAGATGATTCACTCGGTAACTCATTACACGTGATGGTGGGTGATCAAGTAGAAGTGCTGCAGAGTTTAATTAAACGCTACAACGTCTCAGCCGTACATATTTCTAAAGAGTTTGAACCATATGGAGCTGCGCGTGATGAACGAGTTGCAGCCGCGGGGATTCCACTGATCGCTACGGGTAGCCCATATGCAGTTGCACCAGGCAGAGTACTCAAACCAAGTGATTCAACGCCGTACAGGGTCTATACGCCCTTCTACCGGGCATGGTGCGTTCATGGTTGGCGAAAACCAGTTGCTGCGCCTAAGAAAATACAGTGCGCAACTCCAACAGATAGCGATAGAAATTTTCCTGATTGGAAAATTCCAGATGGCACGACGATTTCAGTAGCTGGTGAAAAAGCGGCGCTAGCGCGCTGGGCATACTTTAAGAAAAATGGACTCGATAGTTATGACGAGGCTCGAAATATTCCAGGCATAGATGGAACCAGCAAGCTTGGCGCCCATTTAAAGTGGGGAGAGATTCACCCGCGCACATTATTGGCAGATTGTGGCGAGAGTAAAGCGCATGATGTTTACCGCAAAGAGATAGCGTGGCGAGAGTTTTATGCCGACGTTCTCTTTAACAACCCTGGTACAGACACTGAGTATTACGCACCGCGTTTTGCCGACATGCGATACAACCAGCCAGATGAAAAATTTGATGCGTGGAAAGCTGGAATGACAGGCTACCCATTTGTAGATGCAGCGATGCGCCAATTAGTTCAAGAGGGCTGGATGCATAACCGCACCCGTATGGTGGTGGCCTCTTTTTTAGTTAAAGATTTGCACCTTGAATGGCAGTTAGGTGCTGATTTCTTTATGGAGCATCTAGTTGATTACGACGTGGCTTCAAATGCCCACGGCTGGCAGTGGACGGCAGGCACAGGTACCGATGCCTCCCCTTATTACCGGGTATTTAATCCGATCGAGCAAGGTAAGCGCTTTGATGAGAATGGCGATTACATACGCCGGTACATTCCAGAGTTGGCTCATCTACCGGCGTCACAGATCCATGAACCTTGGTTATATCCAGTAGAGAGTTCTTATCCTGCTCGAGTTGTTGATCACGCTCTTGAACGGCTTGAAGCGTTGGATCGTTTGAAAGAGATCAAAGTCGACAAACTCCCAGACCCTCGCGCTTAGCACGATACATCGCCAAGTCGGCGCGCTTGAGCAAGTCGGTCTGGCCATTATTTGCGGCCACACCGATGCTGACTCCAATAAGAATCTCATCGCTGTTCACTCTAAAGGGATAACTGAGCGTTGCACGAAGCGCTAGTGCGACCTCCATCGCCGATTCATTACTTCCTTCGTAAAGTATTCCAAACTCATCACCACCAAGGCGAGCCAAAAGAGCAGTGCTTGGGAGAGCTCGGCTAAATCTCAGCGCAACTTGCTGCAAAACTTTATCTCCCGTTTCATGACCGTGAGCGTCATTGACGGGTTTAAAACCGTCGAGATCTAGAAGCAGTAACGCACCATCTTTTGCTACAAAGTTCTCAATCTCTGATATCAAACGGCGGCGATTTGGCAAACCCGTCAACTCATCGGTGCGAGCGAGGATTCTTTCATGCCCAATATTTTTAGCAGCCCGTAGTGCAATAGTCATTCGAATGAAGGCAAGGAGTAAAGTAATAATCGCTGGAAACAAAACGAAATGTGGAAAGTAATCTGGCTTCAGTGCAATACTTGCGAGCAAAGTTGCACTAAGAATAATTGAGAGTGCAATCAGAATAGGATTTATACCTTTTTCATTAATGGCATCATTACCGTGGTGCCACAGGCTCTCTGCTATCAAGACCAGGCCGGCAAGCCAGCCATCATCAATGATTCCACCAAAGGCATAAGTTCCTTGAATAGTGAACCACAGATAAAGAAAATCTGTGACCGCAAATGTAAGAATGCCAGATGTAAGAATTATTGGGGCCATAGAAAAGCCCTGTGATGCAACCAATGAGAGCGTTATAGATGCAAGAATTAAATCAGCAATGGGGTAGCTGACTGCAAAAAAACTGCTTTGCAAATCTCCATCAAAATGAGGGAGGAGTGGTTTTAGGACTAAGGCAGCTCCTAATGTGCTTAATCCGATCCCAAATATTGAGGCATCAAAGATTTCTAATAAGGAAAGTTTCCTGCTGGGGGAAATTAGGCGAGAGATACCAATAATTACCGATGGATAAAATAGAAAGTAGGCGATATTCGAAAGCGTTTGAGTTGAGATTAAAATAATTTTGAAAGTTGAAAGACTAGATAGAAGTGAGCCAGAAAACCAGAAGAAAAGGGCGATAGCGATTAGAGGCTGTGCAAAAGGATCAGTGATTTTCGGCGCACGCAAGGCGGAAATAATTGCAAAGAGCACAATTGCGTTATAGAGAAACAGTTCGCTCAATTGCCCTTTCTGGTTTCCAAAAATACTTAATGCCACGTGTACTACTAGAAGAAAAGGCGCTAGAGCTCGAATAATTCCATTGCGCATCTAGGCAATCTAAGTCAGGGTAAATAAGTATTTAAATAGGGAAAGCCCCACTTTGACGTAAAAAGTGAGGCTATGGCCTAAAAATTAATGGTTAGAAGCCCTTACTGCAGAGCAGTTGAGCGTTAGCCAGACCATTTGTTAAATCAGCTTTGAGGTTTTCATAAGAAGCAGTCGCTTGGACTTTAAAATTCTCGATACGAGTTATTGCCCGCTGAACCGCACCAGTTGATCCTGAAACCTTTGATACGGTTGCAATGGCCTTAGTGTAATTTGAGACTGCACTTTCATAGGCTGTAATGTTCAACTTATTTTTAGCAAGGTTAGCGGTATCGGCCTTGAGTGCAGCCAACTTTGCGCTGGTCTCTGCTAGCTTGACTTTATAGGCCTCTATCTCAACAAGTGAATCTGCAAGAACTTTATTTTGAGCAACGATTTCCTCATTAAAGCCGGCGATAGCTTTATCTGTAGAAATCTTTGCTGCAGGGAGCGTTGCCTTAGCTGTAAGGAAACTGGCTGCCATCGTGAGGCAGTCGATTGAAAGCCAGGTCAATTTAGTGCTTGTGGTCAATGGGTTTTTTGCACACTTATAGGTGCCATTAGCAGTCTTATTTACGGCACCCGCTTTGGTGCAAGCGACTCCGTTACTAATCTTGACGGCGGCACTGGCTGGGGCAGCAATCATGACACCGCCAGCAACAACGAGAGCCACGGTGAGAGAAGTAAATTTACGCATGTTAAAAACCTCCATTGAATTATTTAGCAATCGTAGCGATACCAACCTTAAAAACTCCTGTTAAATCGCGCTAAATCCTCAAAATTGGCGGTGAATTTTGGAATTACTACCTCTAACGGCGCTGTTTAATGCGTACATTCATTCCAACTTTCCTAACAAGTGGTCGTGGCACCACGTGCAGAATTAATGTCAGAACTCGATACTGCCAGCCGGGAACAGAGACGGCCTTACCTGCGAGTGCATCGCTCCATGACTTTGCTACTAACTTATCGGCATCTAGCCACATAAAGGCGGGTAAGGCTTGCATCGACATTCTGCCTCTTTGGTGAAACTCGGTGCGAGTAAAGCCTGGACACAATGCGCTGACACGAATCTTTGTAGCGGCCAGCTCGGTATTGAGCGACTCAGAGAGCACGGTCAGGTATGACTTTGAAGCACTATAAGTACCGCCGGCGATCCAGCCTGCAACGGAGGAGACATTAATAATGATTCCTTTATCACGCACTTTCATCGAAGGTAAGACGCAGTGCGTCAGACGCATAGGCGTGCGTACCAAAACATTTAGCATCTCTTGCTCAATGTCTAAATTACTGACGGTAAATGACTTATTGATTCCAAAACCAGCGTTATTGATTAAGACATCGATCTCATTACGACTGAGAAAATCTTCGACCAACTGACATCCCATCTCAGTTGCTAAATCGGCTTGAAGTATCTGGGTCTTTACTCCAAACTTTGATTGCAGTGCCTGAGCTCTTTCGGCCATACGTTCTAAATCTCTAGCAACTAAAATAATATTGTAATTATTTGCAGCTAGTAGGCGAGTAAAACTCTCACCGATTCCAGATGTTGCTCCAGTTACTAATGCCCAGCTCTGCATTTTTCTCCTAATTGATTTTTAGTTGGCCGATAGCACCGCTCGGGACAAAGGGATTATGCGGAGCAGTTGGGGATAATCGAATGTATTCCTGGCCTTGGATAGGACGCGAATCTATCTCACCTTTATTGGGCCATAGGGATAACGCACGCTCAGCTTGCGCAGTAATTGTCAGAGAGGGGTTCACTCCTAAGTTAGCCGTGATTGTTGATCCATCAACGATGTGCAAAGTTGGATAGTTATACACGCGGTGATAAGGATCGATCACACCATGTTCAGGTGAATCGCCAATAACGCATCCACCCACAAAGTGAGCAGTAAAAGGTGCATCAATGAGATCTCCAATATGGCCACCTGCGATGCCACCGTGTTTTTCTGCAATGCGCATAACAACCTCATTAGCGATAGGGATGTATGTAGCATTAGGTTTCAACGGATCATTAGTCGAGGTCAAATGCCAGCCAAATAAACCGCGCTTACCCCGCACGGTTATAGACGAATCTACATTTTGCATAGTCAAAGCGATTACTGTTCGCTGGCTCCATCGGCGCACATTAAGAATTTTTCCAAGCAATGCAGGATGAGCTACAAACTGCTTCAACCAGTGTCTACGTCGAGTTTTAGAGTCATAACCTTCTGTCATGATCGTCTGCATAAGCCCCATGAAGTTAGAGCCCTTCCCGTAACGCACTGGCTCAATGTGTGTGTGCTCATCAGGGAAAAATGATGAGGTTATTGCGCTACCTTGGCTGAAATCAATGGAAGTGTCTTTCATCATGGCACCAGTGAGTGCTTCACTATTTGTACGCGACAGATTTCCAAGGTGGTCAGATAATTTTGGCAGATTTTTTCGCTTCATGGCATGCAAAAGTTTTTGGGTATTAAAGGTTCCAGCAGCAACTATTACTTGGCCAGCTTTAAATGTGATGTTCGATGCAAAGGGATCATCGGTTTTAACTGCATGTATTACCCAGGTACCATCGCTATTTTCCTTGATTGATTTAACGGTGGTCATAGGGAAAACAGATGCACCTGCGGATTCAGCTAATCCCAAATAATTCTTGGGCAAAGTATTTTTTGCATTGAATGTGCAACCAGTCATACACGCACCGCATTGCTGACAACCACTGCGCTCAGGTCCAACTCCGCCAAAGAATGGATCAGCGGATTTAACGCCCTTTCCTTCGCCAAAGAAGATTCCTACCGGTGCCATCTGAAATGTATGTCCAACACCCATCTCATCGGCAACATCTTTCATCGCTTGATCGCTAGGTGAAAAATAAGGATTTTCAGTTACGCCTAACATGCGTCGGGCTTGGTCAAACCAAGGCTCTAACTCCGATTTCCAATCGGTAATACCTGCCCAGTGTGGATCGTTAAAGTATTCATCGCCTGGTTGATACAAAGTATTTGCATACACGAGTGAACCACCGCCAACGCCGGCACCTGCCAAAACTAAAACATCTGGCAGAAGATGAATGCGCTGAATTCCATAACAACCAAGGCCGGGGGCAAAGAGAAACTTGCGCAGTCGCCAGGATGTCTTAGGAAAATCCTTGTCTTCAAAACGTCGCCCAGCTTCTATTACTGCAACGCTATAGCCCTTTTCGCGCAGGCGCAGCGCTGAAACGGAGCCACCAAAACCAGAACCGATGATGACTACATCGAACTCTCTCTTCATTTAAATAACGATTCCAGTTGGATCCTCATCGCGAATCTTCCACTCAGTTCCATAAGACTCTAGTAAATCTAAGAAAGGCTTTGCATTAAACCACTCTGGACCTGCAACACCTTCGGGTTTCCAGATTCCAGTATGGATCAACTCCATCGCAATAACTGGATTAATTGCGGTCTGCCAGACCACCGCTTGATCTCCATAATTTTTCATCGACCACTCATTATCAACGACGTTGTACAGGTAACACGCATACGGTTGGCCCGCTTTATTGAGACCCTTTACTAAAGCACCAGCACATGTCTTACCTTTCATACGTGAACCAAGGGTTGCTGGATCCGGAAGTGAGGCTGCAAGCAAGTCACGCGGTGAAACTGAAATTCCCTGAACATCAACATGCTCTTTGCGATCCATACCTAACATATGAATTGTTTTTAAAGTTGTGATGAACTGCGCACCTAAGCCATACTTGAAATTAACTTTCTTAGCATCGACTTTTTGTGGAATCAAAACCACTTCTTCATGCTCTACGTTCACGCACTCGACCGGTCCAATTCCTTCAGGGAAGTCAAAGATTTCGATTTCGCTAAATGGTTCAGTAGTAAACCAGCCACGACCGTCCTCCCAAACCAATGGTGGATTTAAACACTCTTCAATGGTTGTCCAAATTGAAAAGGATGGTGCGAATTCGTAGCCCTCTACAGTTAAATTAGAACCATCCATAATTGTTATTGAATCTAAACGGCTAAAGAGATGGTCTGATGCGTAACGGGCAAAGACATCGCTCATACCGGGTTCAATGCCCATTCCAACTAAAGCGAAAATATCGCGCTCTTTCCAGTTCCAATCGCGTGCAAACTGTTCATCGCCTAGCTTTACACCAGTTTCAGAGTTTGGATAGTGAGGGTGTGGACGCGACAGCGACATGGCCATATCAATGTAATTAATATTTTCAATTTCACATGCAAGAAAGATCGGCATAACAAATCGTGGATCCACCGCATTGATAACAAGGTCAGGCTTGACCTTTCGCATTAAGGCGCGCAGATCTTCTAACTCTGCGGCGTTAACTTCGGCGGCAGAAAAACGTGAATCTTTGACCCGTGCTACTGCGCCTTCGGCTCGAGACAGAGTTCGATCTGCAACCACCATTGATGTAATAAAGCTTTTGCGTGAGGCAATATTGACTATTGCTGCGCCAACTCCGCCCGCGCCTATAACCAGCGCTTTCATTGGTGGCCTCTCATGAGGAAATAACATCCTTTTCGTTAGATTCTTGAGTCTAACCCTGCCTTTAATCCATGACAAGATTGCCTTCTATGTAGGTCCCCGTAGCTCAGTGGATAGAGCAACCGCCTCCTAAGCGGTAGGTCGCAGGTTCAACTCCCGCCGAGGACACTAAAATTTAATTAATGAGAAATTGTGAAACGTTTGAGCGCTTTAGGTGCCCACCAATTTTGCTCGCCAAACAATCGCATTAATGCTGGAACTAAAAGTGCACGAATTAAGGTGGCATCTAGCAATAACGCAAACGCCACTCCAAAACCTAGCATTTTTATTGATGTAACTCCGCTAACCATAAATGTTCCGAACACGACTGCAAGTAGGAGCGCTGCAGCAGTAATAATTCGAGCGGAACGTTGTAAGCCAGTTGCAACTGCTTCAACATTTGTTCGACCAGCTTCGTGTTCTTCTTTAATTCTAGAAAGTAGAAATACTTCATAGTCCATAGATAAACCAAATGCCACAATCGCAATCAAAATAACTGAACCAGTATCAAGGGCTCCAGTTACGGTGAAATCTCCCACCAAAAACTTAAGATGACCATCTATAAAAATCCAAGTAATAAGACCCATAGTGGCAGCAAGTGATGCAAAATTAAGAATCAGAGCTTTGATCGGCAGAATAATCGATCCAGTAAAAACAAATAGAAGCAAGAGGACTCCAATTGAAATCCAAAGCACAACAAGTGGAAGTTTCTTTGAAGTTGCACCTTGGGTATCAGCGTAATCTGCGGCCACGCCACCAACTAAAGTGCCGATTGGCACATTAAGTGCGCGCACCTGGTGAATTAACTGCTCCGCTTGTGGTGTTCGTGGTGGCATGGAATGAATTGCGACTAATCGAACATCTTCACCAACTACTTGCATTTCACCAATTCGGATGATATCTGGAAGCTTAGCTAATTCAGATTTAAATTCAGTTATCGAGTTAATTTGGGAAGCGCCATTAGGAATAATGATTTCAATAGGATTTCCTTCTTGGCCAGAGAAATTTTCCGCAATAAATCGAGCCGCCGTAGCTGAATTATTTGATGCTGGCAAAACCCGACTATCAACTTGAGAGAACTTGATACCTTGAATTGGTGCGATTAAAACGGCAAGAATAATTCCGGTTAACATCACCACCGCTATCGGACGCTTCATCACAATTCGTGCGATATCTGCCCAACGGCCATCTTCTTTAGGCGTGATGGCACTTTTGCGGACGACACCTTTATCTATTTTATGACCCAGTAGCGCAAGGATTGCAGGTAGTGGAATTAACGCAGCTGCAACCGCAACCGCGACTACGGAAACTCCGGCATAACCCATGGATCGTAAGAAATCTTGCGGAAAGAAAATCAATGAAAAAAGCGTGATCATTACAGTGATTCCGGAGTAGAAAACCGTCTTTCCAGCAGTTTTTAAAGTATTTACTATTGCGTCTTCTACATTTTTTCCATGATGGAGTTCTTCGCGGAATCGGTTCACCATTAAGAGCGCGTAGTCAATTCCTAATCCAAGGCCAAAACCAGTAGTTAAGTTAAGTGCAAAAATTGAGACGCTAGTAAATAAAGTTATGAGATAGAGCACGAAGAAAGCGCCAAGAATTGCCGAGACTCCAACGAGTAACGGCATCGCAGAGGCGACCATCGCGCCAAAAATAAAGAGAAGTAGTACGAAAGTTAGTGGTATTGAAATAGTTTCGGCTAGCTTAAGGTCATCTTTGATTTTAGTATTTATCGAATTAGCGAATACCGCACCACCAGATGCGTAGATAGATAAATTTTCAAATTTACCTTCATAAGTATCGCGGTAGTGACCACCTAGCGCGTCAAAGCTACTGAAGTTGTCAGCATTTAAATAAACAAAAAGGTAGGCAGATTTGCCATCGTTACTCTTAAGCGTTGGCGCACCACCGGCGCTCCAAAATGAAAGCACGCTATCGGCGCTTTGTTCACTTTTAACTTTAGCTTCAAATCGAGCAGCGCTGGCTACGACTTCTGGATCAGTTACAAGTTTCTCTGAGTGAATTACAAAAACCACAGCCGGGTCTTTAACTTTAAATGTATCTTCTAAATATTTGAAAGCTTTTGCGGAATCACTATTTAGGTCGGAATAGCCGCCGCTATCAAGTCTTGAGAAAGCAAGCGATCCAACGCTGCCAAGGATTATTGCTGCTAATAAAAAGATAGAAAAGGTGCGCTTGCGGCGCTTAACTATTGCGTGACCGAGCGCTTCAAACACTTTAACTCCCAAAATGGATTAATTACGGTAAA
>Ga0163199_1000110_pt1 | contig 51479 bp, 43 predicted proteins | sample PL_2010_150m_FD_113537 | JGI IMG/M metagenome (GOLD analysis project Ga0163199, IMG submission 113537) | Freshwater microbial communities from Powell Lake, British Columbia, Canada to study Microbial Dark Matter (Phase II) - PL_2010_150m | ecosystem: Environmental > Aquatic > Freshwater > Lake ...
AATATAGACTCACAAAGAATAAGAAGAGGTTTTCCCGAGAGGTCCTTCGGCCTTACGGCCGCAGGATTAAAATTTCTAATAGTAAGTAAGAGAAATTTTAAGTTCGATTCCTCTCGCCGGCTTAATAATAAATTGTTTAATGTTAAATGTGTAATGTTTAATGCGGGTGTATTACACTTTACGCATAATATATTACACAAATTGAATAGGGCAGGTACCCAAGTGGCCAAAGGGGGCAGACTGTAAATCTGCTGCACTTGTGCTTCAGAGGTTCGAATCCTCTCCTGCCCATTAAAATTTTCCGATAAGTAGATCCTGTGCTACGCACAGGATTTAGCTAGATTAAAGCTTAAGGTGCTCAAAATTTTAATGGCACTCAAGCCAGCGTAGTTTTGCGACAAGCAAAACAGCGAGCGTAGTGCCTATAAAACTATTTTCCGGGTAGTTATGAATGCGAGCGTAGTTTTCCGTCTAGCTAAAATAAGGTATGACGGGATCCCGCCAGTGTAAAAATAGCTGGGCGGGGCAATGGTAGAACAATAGCCTTCTCCCGCCAAGTAAAAGAGATTTATGCGGGTGTAGTTCAATGGCAGAACAATAGCCTTCCAAGCTATATATGTCGGTTCGATTCCGATCACCCGCTCCAGATAAAAATAGGTTGTGGCGGGATCCCGCTGGCGGAAATAAAATAATACAGCGGGACAAGCACAACAATATGTGGGTTCGATCCCCATCGTTCGCTGGGATAATAAAGTTTTTTTAAAGCAGGAGGTGTTTCGGCCTTGCGGCCGCAGGATTAAAATTTTAATAGTAAGTAAGGGTGGATTTTAAGTTCGCTGTTGTTTACCCGCTAAGCGAAATCCGATAATAAGATATGAATATTTCTATAGATGGAAAAGATAAGCTATGCCATAAATTACTGGACAATGCCAGCATGCTTATTTTTTTTATTAACAGCGAAGGAAACATCGTGATCTCTAATAAAATGATGGAAGCCATTACCTCTAAAAGCAAAGAGGATATTCTCGGCAAAAATTGGTTGAATGTTTTATACCGCGATAGCAATACGCCTATTAAACAACAGATGTTCAGGGCAGTGATGGAAAATACCATGACTTATAAGAGAGCGAATAATTTTCAAGAAGTAATTGTTGACGATCATAACGGGGAAAAAATAATCTCTTGGAGTATTACGCCTATTTTATCGGAATCCCAAGACCTAGAAGGGGTTTTATTTGCCGGCAATGATATTACAGACTTAAGAAAAAGAGAAGAATCGTTAAAGAAGATAGACGATACCTTAAAAAATATCTTTTCCAGTATTAAAGATTATGCGCTCTATGTTACTAATCTCGACGGGAATATTACTTATTATGGGATGGGGGCAGAGGCTATGTTTGGCTGGCAGAAGAACGAAATAATTTTTCAAAATTTAAGCCTGTTAAACCCCGAGGAGGTTTTAAAATCGAAGTTACCTTTTCTACTGGAACAGGTAAGGCAGAAAGGGAAGTACGAATTAGAAATCGACATGCTAAAAAAGGATAAGCAGAGCCTTCCGGTTATTTTAAGCGTGAATCAATTTTTGGATATTGAAGGGAAACTAAGCGGGTACATATTTATTGCCAAAGATATTACTGAGAAAAAAAAGCTGGAATATCAGATATTCCAGGCAGAAAAATTAGCGGCTATCGGGCAATTAGTCGCCGGTATAGCCCACGAAATTAATAACCCTTTATTTGTTATTTCCGGGAGGTTGGAATTGCTCTTATCTAAAAAGAGGTTAGCCGGGAAGGAAAGGGAGGCATTGGATATAATTAATTCTCAAGCAAGCAGGATTAGAAACCTGGTTGATCGTTTCTTAAGATTCTCCCGTAAGGGCATTTTAAAGATTGAGGTCATCAATTTAAATGAAGCAATTGATAATGTTTTACCTCTTTTGGCTTACCATAATTTACATACCTGTAAAATCAATATCGAAAAGGACCTGGAAAAGAATCTTCCGTTGATTAAGGGAGACTTAAACCAGCTGCAGGAGGTTTTCATTAATCTATTGCTTAATGCCTACCAGGCAATGCCGGAAGGCGGCAGTATCAGGATAACGACAGCTAAAATATCGGAGAGATTTTTAGAGATTAGGATCAGCGACACGGGGAGCGGTATAACGCAGGGAAATTTAAAAAACTTATTTATGCCGTTTTTTACCACAAAAAAAGAAGGTACAGGCCTAGGCCTCTCAATCTGTTATAATATTATTAAGAACCACGAAGGTTCTATTGATATAGAGACGCAGGTAAATGAAGGGACGACTTTCTTTATCAGGTTGCCTTTTATTCAGTGAAAGGAGGATTAGATTATGTCGCATAAAGTATTATTGGTGGATGACGAGGCTGCGGTAAGGGATCTCTTTAACGATCTGTTAAAAAAAGAAAAGTATAGCGTTAAATGCATTGCTACCGGCGAAGAGGCGTTAGAGTTAATCAAAAATGAAAATTTCGATGTCGTGCTGCTGGATATAAAACTTACGGGCATGAACGGAGTTGAAGTGCTACAGAAGATCAAGGAGATTAAACCCGATACAGTGGTAATTATGATTACCGGCTTTGGTTATGATGAGGACTTAATCGCTAAAACCAGGGAATTCGGCTGTTCGGGGTACCTGGGGAAAAATATGCCTATTTCACAGATTATGAGTAACTTTAAACTATTTATTAAAACTGTCGAAGACAAGAAGATTGGTAAGCAGTTAAAACCTGGACTATAGCCAAGCGAGGGGGTAATGGAGAATTTATTAAGGCCGATTTTTGTTGATGCCTTTGATTTAGATGATGCCTGGTTTCAATGCCTTTGCCAGATATTGGATCATGGGCATGTTTATACTATAACCCGGGGCAGTTACGAAGGCCAGAAACGCTTGGAGTTTGATTTTGTAACTGTGAGAGTGCAAAAGCCAGCGCATCAGATTATCCCTATTATCCCGGAAGGAATGAGTATACCGGTTCCCACAGATATGGAATATATCCAGGGTTATCTGAGTTATCTGCTCACCGGGACAAAAACCGATAGCGAAGATTATACTTATGGAGAAAGATTGGTTGAGCCCAAGGTTAAGGTAAAACAACAGTTCGAGGGCAAAGAAATGATTAAGGAGATGCCCTTAGAAGTCAATCAGGTAGAAGAAGTAATTAAGATTTATAAGGATAAGGGGTTCGGTACTAATCAGGCGATTATGGAGATTGGTATGCCCAGCGATATAAAACTGGACGACCCTCCATGTCTGAGGTTAATCGATACCCGCATACGTTATGGAAAGTTGCACTTTATACTATATTTCCGCTCTTGGGATCTTTGGGGCGGTTTTCCTTCTAACCTCGGAGGTTTACAGTTAGTTAAGCAGTATATGTCAGAGGAGATTGGGGTGGAAGACGGGGAAATTGTAGCTGTAAGCAAGGGCTTGCACCTTTATGATTACAGCTGGGAGCTGGCTAAAATAAGGACGAATAAACCTAATCCTTGTTCGCTGCAAGGCCCGGCCGCGGTTCATAAAACGGAAAAGAATCCTTATTAAAAGAATGGTAGAAGATACTTACAGGAAACAGGAGCGTAGGCAGTTTGTAAGGCTGGATTATGCCGTCCCGCTGGCTTATAAAGTTTGCCGAGAAGAAACGATCTCCAGGATCCTGGAAGGCTATACTATGAATATTAGTCAGGCTGGTTTATTTTGTAACCTGAATGAGCGGGTTAACTTAAATGATATTCTATGGCTTTCTTTTGATCGGGCTGCTTTGAATACCTATGAAGAACTGGAAAGAAGAAGCCTGGTCTATCAAAACGGAATCATTGGTAAGGTGGTGAGGGTTGAGGATCAAAACAACGGCATATACGGAGTGGGTATTCAATTTATAACCCGAGAGGAAAAAAACCTGACCCATATATACCCTAAGATGCATTTTTTAGAGATGCAGGAAAAAGGCGGCATTGCTGATGAAGATAGTTAAGATTGCTGTATTAGGTGATGGAGGGTGGGGGACTACTTTAGCCATGCTTTTATCCAAGAAAGGCTACTCAGTAACTATTTGGGGAGCTTTTAAAGATTACGTTGCGTATCTGGATAAGAAAAGAATTAATACTAAATTTTTACCGGGTTTTAAGATACCTAAAGCCATAAAATTTAATCATAATCTGGGATCCGTTTTAGCGGATAGCCAGTTAGTAGTCCTTGCTGTTCCTTCGCAGTACCTGCGTAAGGTGCTCAGGCAAGTTAAAAAAATAGCAAAGTATAAGAATAAGATTTATGTCAGTGTCGCCAAGGGGATAGAGGTTGATTCTTTAAAGATAATGTCTGAAGTAATTAAAGAAGAGTTAGGTAATGTAAGCCTGGGGGTTCTTTCAGGCCCTACTATTGCCCATGAAGTAGCCAAGGGGATACCTACGGCAGCAGTCATAGCTACTCATAAAAAGGCGCTTCGTATATTATTGCAAGATATTTTCTCAACAGATAAATTCAGGGTTTATGCTAATAATGATCTAATAGGAGTGGAGTTAGGGGGGAGCCTGAAAAATGTTATTGCTATTGCTTGCGGTATAGCCGATGGTTTAGGTTTAGGGGCGAATACTAAGGCCGCTCTCTTATCAAGAGGGCTCGCAGAGATATCGCGTTTAGGCGTAGCGATGGGCGCTAAGGCAAGTACTTTTAGCGGTATAAGCGGGTTAGGAGATTTGGTCACTACTTGTATTAGTCCCTATAGCCGCAATAGGTTTATTGGAGAACATATCGGTAAAGGGCAGAACTTAAAGCAGGTGATTCGCCATATGCAGATGATTGCAGAAGGCGTCCCTACTACCAAGTCAGCTTATGCGCTTGGCCTAAAATACAAAGTTGAGCTTCCCATAACCAAAGAAGTGTATAATGTACTTTATAAAAATAAATCTCCTCTTAGCGCGGTAAGGAATTTAATGACAAGAGACAAAAAGAAAGAGTAAATCAAAGAACGGGGGATAATATGAAAAGGGCCCAGACTGTTTTAGAATATGCGATGTTGATTTTTATAGTAGTAGCTGCTTTGGTTGCTATGGGTTTATATATCCAACGGGGAATCAATGCAAAATTAAAGGTGACTGAGATACAGATAAATAAGTCAAGCCAGGCTGGGATGTGTGGAAATGGAGTTTGTGAACCTCAAAATGGGGAAACTATTATTACTTGCCCAAAGGATTGTGCAGTATGTGGAGACTCAATTTGTTCGGCGCCCATAGAGACTTGTTTAAACTGTGCGCAGGATTGTGGACCGTGTCCCCCTTGTGATAATGATGGATATTGCGAACCTGAACAAGGCGAGAACGAAGATAACTGTCCTCATGATTGCGAATATCCGTGTGATCTGAAATGTTATCCGTACGATCCGCATCGGTTTAGTTGCGAATCTAAATGTTGTAAAGCATGCCAGTGGTGCGACCCTGATGCTGTTCCGCCTTGTAAGGTATAAGCATTAGAATTAACCCCGATGCTGACTAGGCTTTTAAAACTAATGTCAGCATCGGGGGGCTAGCGCGTTTGAATGGGGTTCAAAAGGTCGTGGGTTTCCTTCGGCTCTTTGTATTGTAATTAACAAGAACCTCGGGATTTCGCCGTAGGACAACCTAAGACAACAACGGCTCAACAAGCCTTAGAGAGATATTATAATAATGGTTACGGGGGTTGGCGCAGTTTGGCTAGCGCGCTTGAATGGGGTTCAAGAGGTCGTGAGTTCAAGTCTCACACCCCCGATAAATTTACTAAGTCCTACGAAACTCATATTCTTATATTACTGGCCAGTTAGGAGGGGACATGTCTGAAGAAAGAAGAAAGGCAGCTCGCCTAAAAAGACAGCTCTTTATTCAATACGGCTTTAGGATTAATGACCAGCAGAAATGGGATATAGGCACATTAAGAGACATCAGCGAGATAGGGATGTGCATTATGACTAGCAGAAGCTTTCCCATAGGTAAGGTTTTGGACTTAAGGATTAAGTTTCCTTTCGATCCTTATCTGTTGCTTGAGATTAGAGGGAAGGTTGTGGCATCAAAGGAATCCCTGTCAGATACCTATATGACCAGGATCGAATTCCTTAGTTTAGACGAAAAACAAAAAAAAGCAGTCCATGCGTATATCCAAGCCTATTCTGATCCGGCAGAATATACTGGAATAGAAAAACGCATTAACCCGCGGATAAACAGTAATTTTGTTGTATCCTACCGCATACTTGAGGAAAGGGATAATGTGGATATTTCCCAGACGAAGAACTTAAGCCTGGGAGGAATGATGCTCACTACTAACAGGTTATTAGTTCCCGGGACAAAACTCGCTTTAGAGATAAGGTTACCTGCTGCTGTTGAGGCTATCCGGATTATTGGCGAGGTAGTTGACGCACGCGAAGTAGTTAAAGGCGTAATCTACGATACGAGAATAAAGTTTCTGACAGTAGATGAGAATTATTTAAAAACTATCAGGGCCACGGTAGATTATTATTTTAAGAAAGGATAAACAATGGCTAAGATAAGTATAGGATTGATTGGGTTTGGCAATGTCGGTTCAGGCGTAGTCAAGATCTTGCGCGAAAAAAAGGCCTTCTTAAGTAGCAAGATCGGTTTTGAGATAGATATCAAGAAGATCTGCGATAAGAACTTCAAGCCTCGCAAGGGAGTCAGCGTGGATAAAAACCTGCTCACCAGAGACGCCAGGGAAATTATTAATGATCCTCAAATTGATATTGTGGTGGAACTAATGGGTGGGATACATCCTGCTAAGGAGTATATTACCGAGGCGCTCAAGAAGGGCAAGAATATCGTGACTGCCAATAAAGCCCTATTAGCCCAGGAGGGTAAGGAGTTGTTTGCGTTAGCGCAGGACCGGGGGAAGAATATCTATTTCGAAGCATCGGTGGGCGCCGGTATACCGATTATTAAATCATTGAGGGAAGGCCTGGTGGCAAACCGGTTTAATAGTATATTCGGGATTGTTAACGGAACCTCGAATTTTATCCTTTCCCAGATGTCCATTAATAATTGTAGCCTTGCCGAAGCCTTGAATGAGGCTAAGGCAAAAGGTTTTGCCGAAAGTGACCCTACGTTAGATATTGAAGGCATAGACTCAGCGCATAAGTTGATATTGCTTACTTATCTTTGTTTCGGTAGATTAGTAGATATGAAAGAAATATTCATTGAGGGTATTTCGCGCATATCCCTAGCCGATGTTAATTACGCTCAAGAATTAGGTTTCCGGATTAAATTATTGGCTATAGCTAAAAGGGAGTCTGATTCTTTAGAGGTGAGGGTCCATCCGACTCTTATTGCAGAGAAACACCTTCTTTCGTCAGTGGATAGCATTTTTAATGCAATATACGTTTCTTCGGATTTGGCAGGCGAATTATTATTCTATGGCCCTGGCGCAGGACAGATGTCTGCCGTTTCAGCAGTAGTGGCGGATTTGGTGGATTTAGCCCAGGATATTAAAGCCGGGTTGTTTCGGCCTACTTTAAATATTGTTGCAGATAAATCCGTGCAGAGATTATCTAAGATCGATGAGATAGAAAGCCGTTACTATATCCGCTTTATGGCCGTGGATAAGCCGGGTGTATTAGCCAAGATTTCCGGGATTCTGGCGAAGTCCAAGATTAGTATTGCCTCAGTTAGCCAAAAGGAAAGGCGCAAGGCCCAGGTTGTGCCTATAGTAATGATAGTCCACGATGCCAGAGAAAAGGACCTACGTAACGCATTAAAGGCGATTGATCAATTAGATATAATTAAGGAAAAATCAGTTGCTATAAGGATTGAAGAAGTATAAGCAACCTACGGCTACCTTGGCTTATCCCTCGACTCTGCTCGGGATGGTTCGCCCTTCGATTTGGTTCGACTTCGTCCTTCGATATGCTCAGGACTCGCTCACCACAAGTCACTCAGGGCGAATGTCAAGCGTAGTCGAATGCATCCTAAGGGATGGTGAGCCTGTCGAACCAAAAGCCGAGACCAGTTATGGTTGATACTCAAGCAAACTTCGTTCATCCTCGCCATGAATGACGAGGTTTTTCTGTTGCGAATGTATAAAAAAGGACGGTTAATATGCAGTATCAGGGAGTAATCCAGCGTTACAAAAAATACCTGCCGATTACGGATAAAACTCCGGTAATCACTTTAAAGGAAGGCAATACCCCTCTGATATACGCTAGATATATCAGTAGTTTGGTCGATGACCATACGGAGGTTTACTTAAAGTACGAAGGCCTCAATCCCACCGGCTCTTTTAAAGACAGAGGCATGACTGTCGCAATTTCCAAGGCTTGTGAATCTGGTGCCAAGGCTGTCATTTGCGCATCTACCGGGAATACTTCGGCATCCGCAGCTGCTTATGCTGCTGTTTGCGGGCTCAGGTGTATCGTGTTGATACCTAAGGGGGCAATTGCCTTAGGTAAACTAAGCCAGGCGTTGATCCACGGAGCGGTTGTTTTAGCAATTGACGGCAATTTCGACCATGCCTTGAATTTAGTTAAGCAGATTTCTTCCCGCTACCCGCTAACATTAGTGAACTCATTAAACCCCTATCGTATCGAGGGGCAGAAAACAGCTAGTTTTGAAATATGTGATTTTTTCAATCAGGCCCCTGATTTTCAGGTAATGCCGGTAGGCAATGCGGGTAATATTACGGCCTATTGGAAAGGTTATAAGGAATATAAAAAGAAGGGGAAAATCAAATGGCTGCCGAAAATGCTTGGTTTTCAGGCAGAGGGCGCAGCTCCGATAGTTAAAGGCCGGGTTATTAAAAACCCGCAGACTATTGCTACGGCAATACGCATCGGTAATCCGGCAAGCTGGAAACAGGCGGAAAAGGCGCGTGATGAATCAGCTGGCCTTATTGATATGGTAACCGACCAGGAAATTATCTCTGCCTATAAGCTATTGGCGGCGAAAGAGGGAATGTTTGTTGAACCCGCATCCGCAGCTTCAATTGCCGGATTATTAAAATTAGTGAAGGTAGGTTATTTTAAACAGGTTAAATTGCAGGGCACTAAACAAAAAAAGAAAATAGTGGCGATACTTACCGGGCACGGATTAAAGGACCCGGACCGGGCGATTAAGGTTGTTAAGGAGCCTAAGGTGATTAAGGCGGATTTAAGCGCGATATTAAAAGAGATTGGATATTAATTGTGTAATGTGCCTACCTGCTCGTCCGGCAGGCGAGCCTGCCGGTAGGCAGGTAAAGTGTAATGTGTAAAGCAGGCGGAAGAATATGCAAAAAAGAGAAAACGTATTCTATCGGCTTTATCAGGTAATCAAATATCGCCTTAACATTACACGTTACACATTAAACATTACACAAATTATAAATGGATTTAAAGAATAAGCGAGTTTTAATTACAGCTGGCCCTACTTGGGTGGCAATAGATAATGTCCGGGTAATCAGCAATACTGCCAGCGGTGAAAGCGGCATATTACTGGCGGGAAAATTTAAAAATCAGGGGGCAAGAGTTACGCTTCTTTTGGGTCCCGGAGGCGCCTGTGGTCTAAATAGAAAAATAAAAGTTCTTCGTTTTATGTTCTTCGATCAGTTAAAAAATTTAGTTGCCGAAGAATTAAATAGAGGCAGATATGATCTAGTGGTGCATTCTGCTGCGGTTTCTGATTACCGCCCAGCTGAAGTTCATCCTAAAAAGATCAATTCGGGCCTTAAGTGTTTAAAGATAGATTTAGTTCCAACAGGCAAAATTATCAATCGGATTAAAGGGCTAAGCCGGGGTGTTGGCGTAATCGGATTTAAATTTGAGCCGGATGCAGCTAAAGCAGTCCTGATTAAGAAGGCCAGGAGTTTAATGAAAAGGGCAGATCTGGATATGGTGGTCGCCAATACATTCAAGCGCAACCAATACCAGGCGTATATTTTAAAAGATAAAATGATTTACGGCCCGTTACTTAGTAAAAATAAGATGGCTGATAAGTTGATTAAACTTATTACTTGCCTTTAGAATAACGGGGTTAATTTTTAAAAAATGAAATATATTGTTCTTGTCGGTGATGGAATGGCAGATTATCCAATTGAGGAGTTAGGGGGTTCTACTCCTTTGGAAGTAGCGCGTACTCCCAATATGGATTTTATTGCCAGGCATGGTAGATTAGGCCGGGTTAAGACTATTCCAGCTAAGATGGCTCCTGGCTCGGATGTAGCCGCAGTCTCTATCTTTGGTTACGAACCGCTAAAATTTTATACCGGCCGCGGACCTTTGGAGGCAGCGAATCTAGGTATAGAAATGCAGGATGACGATGTAGCCTTCCGCTGTAATTTAGTTACCGCCTCTTCAGATACTCTGGTAGATTATAGTTCCGGCCATATTAGCTCAAAGGAATCGGCTTTGTTAATGAAATTTATTAACCAGAAATTAGGTGACCAGAGACTTAAATTTTACTCTGGAATAAGTTATCGTAATCTTTTATTAGTTAAAAATGGTACCGAAGAAGGTTTAGAAAATTTGAGCACATTGCCGCCGCATGATATAACCGGCCAAGGTATCTTTAAGAATCTCCCTAAAGGCAAGGGCGCTGATTTGATCATTAGATTGATGCAGGACTCCCGTAAACTTTTAGAAGGCCATGAGGTCAATCAGGTCAGGATTGATTTAGGCGAGAATCCTGCGAACATGATTTGGCTGTGGGGCCAAGGCAAAAAACCGGCTATCCCTACATTCAAGGAGAGATATGGCCTTTCAGGGAGCGTAATCTCGGCTGTTGATTTACTTAAAGGGCTTGGAAAAATACTCGGTCTTGAGGTGATTAAAGTACGGGGGGCAACCGGCTATTATGATACTGATTATTCCGCAAAGGCAAAAGCCGCCTTGAGGTCGTTAGAGGATAAAGATTTTGTTTTAGTTCATGTAGAAGCACCAGATGAAGCAGGCCATAATGGCGACCTAAGAGAAAAAATTATAGCTATCGAAAGATTTGACCAGTTAATTGTTGGCGCTGTCTTGGGGGCCTTTAAACGTAAGAAAAGTTTTCGTTTGCTGGTTTTGCCGGATCATGCAACTCCGATTTCGCTTAAGACTCACACTGCCGATGCCGTGCCTTTTGGCGTATTCGGACAAGGTATTATCGGCAGGGGTTTTTTAAATTATAGCGAAAAGGAAGCGGGGAAATCAGATCTTTTCTTCGAGAAAGGTTTTGAGTTGATGGGGAATTTTATCAAGGGGATCCAATGAGTGCGTTGCTTATTGTCTGTGCGGCGTTCGTACTATTTACTGCCGCTTATAGGTTTTATGCTAAGAGATTAGAGCGCCTTTGGCAGGTTGATCCTAAACGGGCAACGCCGGCATATACAAAGTATGATAGCGTAGATTACATCCCTTCCAAAAATTGGTTATTGCTGTTTGGCCATCAGTTCGCTTCAATTTCCGGAGCCGGACCGATTATCGGTCCAGTAATCGCTGTAGCGCTTTGGGGTTGGTTACCGGCATTAATCTGGATAGTTTTTGGGACAATCTTTATCGGCGGCGTACATGACTTTGGCTCTTTAATCACCTCGGTCAGAGAGGGAGGCTCATCAGTTGCCGATATTGCCCAGCATGTGATTTCTCGCCGAGCCAAGATTATTTTTTCTTTATTTGTCTGGCTGGCTTTGATATTGGTAATCGCTGTTTTCGCCTGGCTCTGCGCAGATACATTTGTTAAGGAACCTAAGATCGTTTTGCCGTCGCTAGGATTGATACCGGTGGCAATGCTGGTAGGGTATCTTTTATATAATTTAAGGGCGAACACTATCCTGGTTACTATTTTCGGGTTGCTGGCTTTAGCCGGACTGATTTTATTAGGTAATGCCCTGCCGATAGGCGGTAGTTTGACTATCTGGCTGATCGTACTGTTCGTATATTGTTTTTTTGCATCTATTTTACCGGTAAATATACTTCTGCAACCGCGCGATTACTTATCCAGTTTTTTATTATTCTTCGGTGTAGGTATTGGCTATATCGGGCTTTTTTTATTAAAGCCGGTTATTACAATGCCTTGCTATCAGGGTTGGTCTTCCGGAGAGGGTTATCTCTGGCCGGCATTGTTTGTGACTGTTGCCTGCGGAGCGGTATCCGGTTTTCACGCTTTGATTTCTTCCGGAACAACCTCTAAGCAGCTTGCCAATGAACGCCAAGCTAAAAAGATTGGTTATGGGGGTATGGTGATGGAGGCAGTGGTGGCAGTATTAGCGATTCTCGCAACCGCCATTATTTTTAAGAATAAAGGAGATCTCCGCCTGGCTTTAAAGACAGACGGGCCGATCAGTATTTTTGGACAGGGTTACGGAGTGATTACGGGCAGTATTTTAGGCGGACGTGGTTATTTTATCGCTATCACTATATTAAATGCCCTTATTCTTACTACGCTCGATAGCGCCACGCGAATCTCCCGATACATTACAGAGGAATTATTTAAAATAAAAAACCGTTATTATTCAACTTTGATTATTATTACTTTTGGCTTTAGCTTGGCCATAAGCGGAAAATGGAATAAGATCTGGCCGGCATTCGGCGCTTCTAACCAGCTGGTGGCAGCGTTGGCCTTATTTGTTTTGACCTGCTGGTTGTTTTTAAAAAAAAAGCCGCTAAAATTTACATTGTGGCCAGCATTATTTATGGCTGTTACTACCGTTACCTCATTGATATTTCAGCTGATAAGATACTTTCGCCAGAAAGACCTTGTGCTTTTTTTGATTTCTTTAATTTTGATCATCTTGGCGGCTTTTATGGTTTATGAGGTAATAAAAACAATCTCAAGAAGGAGATAGGATGTCTAAGGGTTTGATCGTGCAGAAATACGGTGGGTCCTCCGTCGCTAATGTTGAGCGGATTCAGAATGTAGCGAGAAGGGTAGTAAGTTATAAGAAAAAAGGGTATAACCTGGTAGTCGTGGTTTCTGCCTTAGGTGATACTACGGATGAACTTATTGAGTTAGCTAGTCAGATTAACAGCAATCCCTCTGAGCGGGAGATGGATATGCTTCTGTCTACGGGTGAGCAGATCTCCGTAGCGCTTCTGGCTTTGGCAATCCATAAATTAGGGCTTGAAGCTATATCTTTTACCGGAGCGCAAGTAGGGATTATTACCGATGCCAGTCATACCCGTGCCAGAATTATTAGCATTAGCGCAGATAAGATCAAGAAGGCTCTAAAACAAGGCAAAATAGTTATCGTGGCCGGTTTTCAGGGGATGACCTTGAACCAGGATATTACAACCTTGGGCCGCGGAGGATCGGATTTAACTGCCGTAGCTTTAGCCAAGGAGTTGATGGCCGACCAATGCGAAATATATACAGACGTTGATGGGATATATACTGCTGATCCGCGTATAGAACCTAAGGCTAAAAAAATTAAAGTTATTACTTACGATGAGATGCTCGAGATAGCATCTTTAGGCGCTCAGGTAATGCAGGCGCGTTCGATAGAAGTGGCTAAGAAGTTTAACGTACCTATACATGTGCGTTCGAGTTTTAACCATAAACCCGGTACCATGATTATCAAGGAGGCAAAGAGAATGGAGGACGTAGTCGTCAACGGCATAACTTTGAATAAGAATGAAGTCAAAATCACCGTTTGTAATGTTCCGGATAGGCTGGGCGTTGCCGCCAAGATCTTCAAAGATCTGGCCACTTCTGGCATTAGCGTAGATATGATCGTGCAGAACGTCAGCCACATCAGGCAGACTGATATTTCTTTTACGGTTAATAAATCTGATGCTGCGAAGACGATCAAGATAACCAATAAAGTTGCCAAGGCTATAGGCGCGGGCGATGTCTTAAAGGATGAAGATATCGCCAGGGTTTCAATAGTTGGCGTAGGAATGAAATCGCATTCAGGGGTAGCAGCTAAGATGTTTGCAGCCTTGGCTCAGGATAAGATTAATATTGAGATGATCTCGACTTCGGAAATCAGCATATCTTGTATCGTATTAAAGAAATTCGGTGAAATTGCGGTACGCAGGTTACATAAGAAGTTCGGCTTAGCAAAATAAAAAGAGCTGTATTAACTCAATAAATTAAGCAAGCCCATTTTTAATGTTTAATGTGTAAAGTGCAATGTGTAATGCTTGGGGGGGGGAGTAAGATGTCAAAGGTAAAAATCTATGATACGACCCTGCGCGATGGCGCACAGGGCGAGGGTATTTCATATTCGGTTATGGATAAGATCCGTATCGCCCAAGAATTAGACCTGCTCGGTATCCATTACATTGAGGGGGGATGGCCGGGATCGAATCCTAAAGACATGGAATTTTATCTGAAGATGGCTAAAAATCCGCTTAGAGAGAGCAAGATGGTTGCTTTCGGTTCTACCCGCCGGCCGCATTGCTTAGCCAGCCAGGATAACAATCTAAAGGCCTTTCTAAAATCCCGAGTCGATACAGTTACTATTTTCGGCAAGACCTGGGATCTGCATATCAAGGGTGTTTTAAAGACCACCCTGGCGGAAAACCTGAACATGATTAAGGACACAGTGGCTTTTTTGGTTTCCCAAGGGTTTACAGTCTTTTACGATGCCGAACACTTTTTTGACGCCTACCGCTCTAATAAAGAATATAGTTTAAAATGTTTACTTACTGCCCAGAAGGCAGGGGCCAAGGCAGTGGTATTATGCGATACTAATGGCGGAACATTGACTTCGCAGATTTATAAGACAATCCGAACTATCCGGCCCAAGATCGATGTCTGGCTAGGTATCCATTGCCATAATGACTCCGGCTTGGCAGTGGCCAATTCTATTACTGCGGTAGAGGCAGGCGTTGATATGGTGCAGGGTACGATCAACGGTTATGGTGAGCGCTGCGGTAATGCTGACCTGATTCCGATTATCGCTAATCTTAAGTTGAAGTTAGGCATTGATTGTATTGATGCAGGTAAGATCAAAGAATTGACCAAGGTTTCGCATTTCGTCAGCGAAGTAAGCAATATGAAGCAGAGAAATGACCAGCCTTATGTCGGAGAATCAGCTTTTGCGCATAAAGGGGGAGTACATATTAATGCGGTTATGAAGAACCCCGTAACCTATGAACATATTGATCCTGTTTCAGTCGGTAACCGGCGCCGGATGTTAGTTTCCGAATTAGCCGGGAAAAGCGGGATCATGATTATGGCCAAGGAATTGAAATTTGATTTGAACAAGGAGGATCCGCAGACTAAGAAGATCCTGCAGTTAATTCAAAACTTAGAACATAAAGGTTTCCACTTTGAAGCAGCAGAGGCATCTTTTGAGCTATTAATGAAGAGGGCGCTTAAAAAGTACAAGAGATTCTTTGAGTTAGAGGGATTTCGCGTAGTGGTAGAGAAACATACGGATAAAAAAATCACAACCGAAGCGATTATCAGATTAAAGGTTAAGGGGATTAAGGAGCATACTGCTGCCGACGGGGATGGGCCTGTCAATGCCTTGGATAATGCCCTCAGAAAAGCATTAAAGGATTTTTATCCAGCTTTATCTAAAATGCACTTGGCAGATTTTAAAGTGCGGGTATTAGATGAAAAGGCAGGCACTGCCAGCGGCGTGCGCGTGCTTATTCAATCTCAGGATGAAGATCAAACCTGGGATACTATCGGAGTTTCCGAAAACATCATTGAGGCCTCTTGGCAGGCATTAGTGGATAGCATCGAATATAAATTATTAAAGGATCAAGAAAAAAATAATGACTGAACTCGCTAGTCGATATAACCCTTGTGAGGTCGAAGATCGGATATATAGGCTTTGGGATGAAGAAAAGTTATTTGCCGCAACGGTTAATCCTACCAAAAAACCGTTCTCTATAGTTATACCTCCTCCTAATATTACCGGAATATTGCATATGGGCCATGCCTTGAATAATACTATTCAGGATATTCTGATTAGATATCACCGCATGAAGAATGAGGAGGCGCTTTGGATGCCGGGCACTGACCACGCCGGAATAGCTACCCAGAACGTAGTTGAAAAATCTATCGCTAAAGATGGTTTAAAGAGGCAGGATTTAGGCAGAGATAAGTTTATTGCCAAGGTTTGGGAGTGGAGGGAGCAGTATGGCTTAACCATTATCCATCAGCTCAAGAAACTGGGAGCTTCCTGTGATTGGCAGCGCCTACGTTTTACTATGGATGAAGGATATTCTCAGGCGGTTATCGAGGTGTTTGTCAGGTTATATGAAAAGGGGCTGATCTACCAGGGCAATTATATAATTAATTGGTGCCCGCGTTGTCAGACTGCCTTGTCTGACGAAGAAGCGCCGCATCATGAACTTAAAGGTAATTTATATTATCTGAAGTATCCTTTTAAGGGGCAAACTTCAGCGGAAACAGCCGCTTATATCGTAGTTGCCACTACTCGTCCTGAGACGATGTTAGGGGATACGGCAGTTGCGGTTAACCCCAAAGACAGCCGGTATAAAAAGTTAATCGGTAAAAGTCTGGTTTTGCCTTTAGTTAATCGAAAGATAAAGATAATCGCAGATAATCTGGTGGATATGAAGTTTGGCAGCGGGGCAGTAAAAGTAACCCCTGCGCATGACCCGAACGATTATCTTTTAGGAAAAAAACATAAGTTAGAATTTATCAATATCCTTAATCCCGACGGTACTCTGAATAAATTTGCCGGTGATTATAGCGGCATGGACCGTTTCGAAGCCAGGGCGGTTATTTTAGAAGATTTAAAAACGCAGGGCCTGCTTGAGAAGATGGAGCCGCATAATTTATCTGCTGGACATTGTTATCGTTGCCATACCATTATCGAACCGTATCTTTCAAAGCAGTGGTTTGTCAAGATGCAACCATTGGCTAATCCGGCAATTGAGGTAGTAAAAAAAGGAAAAATTAAGTTTTCTCCTAAGCGTTGGACTAAGATATACCTTAACTGGATGGAGAATATACAGGATTGGTGCATATCGCGGCAGATCTGGTGGGGGCATAGACTGCCAGTCTATTACTGCAAAAAGTGTCTGGAAGAAGCTGGCAGTCAGTGTAATGTTAAAAGTGTAAAGTGTAAAGATTCATTACACATTACACATCGCACATTACACAAAAACCAGGGAGTTATTGTCTCGCGCAGCAAGCCGGAAAGGTGCCCGGAGTGCGGCTCAACAGATATTTATCAGGACGATGATGTATTAGACACTTGGTTTTCTTCCTGGCTCTGGCCTTTTGCGACTTTTGGCTGGCCCTTTTCGTCGAACGTCGAACGTCGAACGTCGAACGATACGGAAGACGGGATACGGACGACGGAATACGGAAATCAGGCAGAAGCGGATTTAGCTTATTTTTACCCTACTTCAGTCCTAGTTACCGCCCCGGAGATTATCTTTTTTTGGGTGGCGCGAATGATTATGGCCGGAGTTGAGTTTATGGGTAAGATTCCTTTTAGTACCGTCTATATCCATGGTACGGTGCGCGATATAGAGGGGAAAAAGATGTCTAAATCACTGGGAAATATTATCGATCCGCTGGAAATTATCCGGGAGTACGGCGCAGATGCTTTGCGCTTTAGCCTGGTTTCTCTTACGGCAGCAGGTCAGGATGTCTATTTATCGAAAGAAAGATTTGAGCAGGGGAGGAACTTCGCAAATAAAATTTGGAATGCCTCTAGGTTTATCTTGATCAATCTGGAAACTTCCAATATTAATGTTGATCTATGTGTTTTTTTTAAAAAGGGCGATCTTAATATTATTAATCGCTGGATCTTGAGCAGGTTTTATTCTGTTTTAAAAGAAATAAATAAAAATTTGGAAACTTACAATTTTAATGAAACAGCTAATACGCTATATTCCTTCTTCTGGCACGAATTCTGCGATTGGTACCTGGAGTTGATTAAACCGGATATCAAGAAAATTGATAACCAGATCGTGATGTATAAGATATTGGAGAAGTGCTTAAGGGTAATGCACCCGATCATGCCTTTTATTAGCGAGGAAATCTGGCAAAAACTTCCGCATGCAGAGCAGTCGATTATGAGTTGTCCCTGGCCCCACCTGCAGAATGAACTGATCGATAAGGGTTCAGAAGCCAAGATGAAGCTTATTTTTGAGGTAGTAACTACGATCAGAAATATGCGCTCAGAGATTGAGATACCTGTACAGGATAAGATTGATGCAAAGATATTTATTAAAGAAACAGCAGGCAGGGAATTAATTGAATCCATGGCTTTACATATACAAAATTTAGCCAGATTGAATCGTTTGAGCGTTTCCCTTGATTACCATCCGACTGCCGGTCAGTTTGCTTGTGTACTTAAAGACATGCACCTGGTTATACCGTTGTCCGGTATTGTAGACATAAGTGGACAAAAGAAAAGAATTGAAGAGAAGATTAAAAAATGCGATTCTGGACTTAGGAATAAGAAAGCTACGCTGGCAAACGCTAATTTTATCAAAAGAGCGCCCAGGGAGATCGTGGTGAAAGAAGAGGAGAGATTAAAAGAGTTAACAGTCACGTTAGAAAAACTAAAGGCGGTGAGAGATGGATTACAATAAATATTTTATTTCCGAAACAAGTCCGTTATTAAACCAGGATAAGCTAGACGCAGTTGTCCGGCACGCCCTGGTGGAAGACATTGGTAGGGGGGATATCACTACGCAGTTGACGATTCCTGAGGATAAGCAAATAGAGGCAACTTTATTAGTTAGAGAAGAGTGCGTCATCTGCGGCCTCGAGGTTGCCGAAAGGGTATTTAATATAGTCGATAAAGAGATTAAACTTGTAGCTTTAGTCCGCCAAGGTCAGCTAGTAAAAAGCGGAAAGACTATTGCCGAGATTGCAGGCAGAGCTAGGAATATTTTAAGCGCCGAAAGAGTAGCACTTAATTTATTAACGATGCTTTGCGGCATTGCCACGCAAACCCGGGAATATGTAAAACGCATTGAGCCTTATAAGACTAAGATAACTGATACGCGCAAGACCCTTCCCGGCTTAAGGGAATTGCAAAAATATGCTGTGAGGGTTGGCGGCGGGTATAATCATAGGATGGGCCTGGATGAGATGATTTTAATCAAGGATAATCATATCAAGGTTACGGATGGTTATAGCAAATTACCCAGCGTGCCAAAAGGCTTTATGATCGAGATTGAGGTGCAGAATCTTGAAGAGTTCAAGCATGCTTTAAAGTTTAAGCCCGATGTGATTATGCTGGATAATATGCATATCTCCGATATCAAAAAGGCAGTCAAGATCAGGGATAGCGTAGTATTTAATAGCCATCATCCCAAGACTAAACTGGAGACATCCGGAAATATTGATTTAGCCAATGTGCGTAAAGTCGCTGCTACTGGCGTAGATATTATATCTATCGGCGCTTTAACTCATTCCGTTAGGGCCAGCGATATCAGTTTAGAGGTAATATGAAAAAAATTATTTTTTTCTTAATAGTAGTATTTTTCAGCCAGAATACAATATTATTCGGGCAGAATTTTAAAGGGAAAGACCTGAATATTAATATTGAACAACCCCTGAAGGAATTGAGTATCGGGGAGACTTTGCAGTATTCGGTTGAATGGTTGGGTTTACCTGTCGGCAAGATCGTACTGAAGGTCGAAGATTTAAAGGAGGCCGGAGGCAGGCAGTATTACCATATTTCTGCCCGCACTTTTCCCAATCGGTTCTTTATCAAATTTTATGATGTCGAATATAGATGGAATACTTACGTCCGTAGGGAAAACTTAGAGCCATACCGTTTCGTAAAGATAAGGCGCATTAATAATAATATCCTGGAAGTAATAGTAGATTTTGATCAGAAAAATCATAGGGCAACATATCGTCACTTTGCGCCTCACGGCAAGGCAGAGGTTATTGCCTTCCCTTCAATGCGTAAAGAGATTGTGAACAGCTGTAAAACTATTGTCCCTTTACCGGAAGACACCCACGATTTAGTAAGTAGCCTTTATTATTTTCGTTTAATGGATATTAGAGAAAATAAAGATTATTCTATAAACGTCTTCTATGGTCAGGCAGGCTGGAATACGGATTTAAAAATCAGCAAACCTTACCTAAAAGACTTTTATAAAAAAGGGAGTTTTAAAATTTTTGAAGTTTCTCCGCGAAGCGATTTAACCAATTTGATTTTGGGCAGACGCGAACTCACCCTCTATTTTACCACTGATTCAAGGCGTATCCCCATTATGATAACCTTTAATACTGCCATAGGGCAATTCCGGGCTGTAGCCGAAAACCTGCCTTAGAATAAATATGGCCGGGTTCAAATTAGTTTCAAATTATAAGCCATGCGGCGATCAACCCAGGGCAATCAGGGAATTAACCGGTTCGCTTCTTAAGAAGAGAAAATATCAGACACTCTTAGGGGTGACCGGTTCGGGCAAGACTTTTACCCTGGCCAATGTTATTGCTAAAGTTAACTTGCCGACACTGGTAATCTCCCATAACAAAACCCTGGCCGCGCAGTTATACGCTGAATTTAAGGAGTTTTTTCCCCGTAATGCCGTCGAGTATTTTGTCAGTTACTACGATTATTACCAGCCAGAGGCCTACATTCCTTCCACGGATATTTATATAGAGAAGGATGCCTCGATCAATGATAGGTTGGACCGCTTAAGGCTCTCCGCAACTACTAGCCTTATGTCGCGCAGGGATGTTTTGATCGTTGCTTCAGTTTCCTGTATCTATAATTTAGGTAGCCCGAAAGAGTATCAAGATGCCCTGGTTTTTCTAAGCGAAGGGCAGGCTATGCCTCGCGACGAACTTATTCTTCGATTCACCCAGATACAATACGAGAGAAACGATTATGAGTTTATTCGGGGCAGATTGCGGGTGCGGGGGGATTGTCTTGAGATATTTCCGTCGTATCAAGAGAAGGCTTTACGTCTAGAATTATGCGGGGATCGAATTGATAAAATATCCGAAATCGATCCTATTTCGGGGGAGGTTTTTAATCGGGTCGCTAAAATTGCAGTATATCCAGCCAAGCACTTTATGGTTTCAGGCGCTAGCCTTGATAGGGCAGTTCATTCTATCGAGAAAGAGCTAGGGGGGCGACTAAAGGTTTTAAGTAATAAAAATAAGTTACTAGAAGCCCAGCGCCTGGAGTCTAGGACCAACTACGACATAGAAATGTTAAAGGAGGTTGGTTATTGCCACGGTATTGAAAATTATTCGCGGCATCTTAGCGGTAGGCCCGCGGGTTACCGTTCCTATACCCTGCTTGATTATTTTGCGGATGATTTTCTAATTATTATAGATGAGTCGCATGTAACTTTACCCCAGATCAGAGGGATGTATGAAGGAGACCGGGCACGCAAACAGGTCCTTGTAGATTATGGTTTTAGGCTCCCTTCTTGCCTGGATAACCGGCCTTTAAAGTTTAAGGAGTTTGAGCAGCTGGCCAAAAGCGTAGTTTTTGTGTCAGCTACCCCGGATAAGTATGAAATCAGCAATAGCCAGGGCAGGGTTATACAGCAGATCATCCGGCCGACTGGCTTGGTGGACCCTCAGATTATTATCCGGCCGGTTAAAAATCAGACGGAGGATTTAATCAAAGAAGTAAAGATGCGTGCAAAAAATAATGAGCGGGTGTTGGTAACTACGCTTACTAAAAGAATGTCTGAGGATTTAACTAATTATTTACAAGAGAAAGGATTGAAAGTAAAATACCTTCATTCCGAGATCCAGACTATTGAACGCTCTAAGATAATCAGGCAGTTGAGGCAAAGGAAGTTCGATTGCCTGGTGGGGGTAAATTTACTTAGGGAAGGGTTAGACCTTCCGGAGGTATCTTTAGTGGCTATCCTTGATGCGGATAAAGAAGGGTTTTTACGCTCAGCTACTTCTTTAATTCAGGTTTCTGGCCGGGCTGCCCGTAACATTAATGCTACAGTAATAATGTATGCGGATGTTATAACCGGTTCGATGAAAAAAGCGATTAGTGAAAGCGCAAGAAGGAAAAAGATCCAGCTCGAATTTAATAAAAAAAATCATATCACCCCACGTTCTATCCAGAAGGTAATAAGGCAGGGGATCGAAGATTTAGCCGAAGCTGATGAGTTTGTCCAGGATCTTACCGGGCAAAATAAAGAGGAGTATGAGTTAAAAAGATATATAGCAGAATTAGGGTATGAGATGGAATTAGCTGCCCGGAACCTGCAATTCGAAAAGGCAGCCGTAATCCGCGATAAAATCCACCAGATCCAGGGACGGTTCTCAACTCAAAGCTAAAGTGTCCCGCCTTTGGCGGGACACTTTCCTCACGAGTTGAGAACCGTCCCTGATAAAGGAGGAGAGATGTTGTTAGCTATAGATATAGGTAACACCAATATCAGTTTAGGGTTGTTTAAGGGCCAACGCCTGAGGCGAAGATACAGTATTGCCACTAAAAGGAGTTCCAGCGTTAGTCAGCAGTTTAAGAACATATTTAGCAGGAATAAAGTTAATGATGTTGTAATCTGTAGTGTCGTGCCAGAGGAGACGTGTAACCTACAAACAGCCTTAAAGAAATTTTTTCCTAAAAAGGTACGGGTTATCGGCAAGGATATTATCGTGCCGATGAAGAATCTTTATCGTAAGCCTTCTCAGGTAGGCCAGGACCGCTTAGTTAATGCCTACGCAGGGGCTAGGCTTTATGGTAATCCGTTGATTATAGTAGATCTCGGCACAGCGCTTACTTTCGATATAATCTCCCGTAATCGAGAATATCTGGGAGGGATGATCCTGCCGGGCTTTAAAATCTCCCTGGATGCTTTGGCAGACCGTACCGCATTATTGCCATTAGTAAAATTAAAGGCACCAAGAGAGTTGATTGGCCGCTCTACAAAAAGCAGCATACTCAGCGGGATGGTTTACGGGTTCGCTGTGCTTGTTGATAACCTGGTTAAAAAAATACAAGATGAAATAGGTAATGATGCTTTAGTCGTAGTAACCGGCGGGGATATTAATTTAATTAAAAAATACTGCTATGAATTAGAAAGAGTTGACCCGGATTTAACGCTCAAGGGTTTAAATCTTTTAGGTCAGATCTATATAAGCAGGAAATAAAAAAGGAGGTTAGATGAGGCTAAAATTAAGCTTATGCGGATTGTTAGTTGTTTTTCTATTATTGATTCCTCTTGTTGGCGTATGGGCTAATCTTGCGCAATATACCTATTCCTACGATATATCGCAAATAGAGTGGCAGCTCCTGAATTGGACTGTAGCCTGGCGCGGCACAACTACTCCTGCTGCACCATTTATCCTGGAAAGAATGGATTTTGACAGAAGGGAGCGTATAATTAAAATCTACGTCAACGGCTTAGCAAATCAGGCCTCAGAGGATAATCTAAAGGAGTCCATAGATAAAATTAATGCTAATATTAGTCAGCGTTTTTCTGAATTTGACCCAAAGAGCGATTTAGTCGTATATTATAGCTTAGGGGCGGCTTCTTATGAATATATAAACGGTGGCTTCAAAGATACTACCGCTAATAAAACTCCCAAGCTGGAATCAGTAGATTAAAGTTATATTCATTTTAGCTAACTACTTTTTAGGTTCATCTAAAAGAAAGGCATAAAAAAATACTTGACAAAATTTTTTTTTCTTTTATAATTAGCACTCTAAAGTTAAGAGTGCTAATAAACAGGTGTTAGGTAACGCAGGTATCGTTAAGCAGTAAAAAAAAATATTTAAAATTTAAGGAGGTGTAAAAAATGGAAATTAAACCATTGGGAGATCGGATCGTGGTTAAGCCATTAGAGGCAGAGAGCAAAACGAAGGGTGGTATATTGCTGCCAGATACAGCCAAGGAAAAGCCGCAAGAGGGTAAGGTAGTAGCCGTTGGCAAGGGTAAAGTATTAGAAAACGGCTCAATCCAGGCTCCGGAAGTTAAAGTCGGGGATAAGGTCTTATACGGTAAATATTCCGGTAATGAGATTACCACTAAAGAAGGCGAAGAGTTACTGATTATGCGGGAAGAGGATATATTAGCGATTATTAAATAAAAAGGAGTGCTTCGGTTGTGCTCAGTACCTCAACTATGAGCATCCTGAGCGAGCGAAGCCACTCGACTGAGCTCGAGATTGTTCGAGGGATAGTGAGCGAAGTCGAACTACGAGTCGAAGGAGGAATTATGGCAAAGCAATTATTATACAGCGATGAGGCGCGCCGAAAGATCTTAAGCGGCGTAGAAAAATTATCTGCTGCGGTCAGGGTAACCTTAGGTCCTAAAGGCCGTAATGTGGTTATCGATAAAAAATTCGGTTCGCCTACCATTACTAAAGATGGTGTTACGGTAGCCAAAGAAATCGAGCTTGAGGACGCTTTTGAGAATATGGGCGCCCAGATGGTTAAGGAAGTCGCCGAAAAGACCTCGGATATCGCCGGAGACGGCACTACTACCGCGACTATCTTGGCTGAATCTATTTACCGCGAAGGATTAAAAAATGTCACTGCTGGTTCTAATCCCATGGAATTAAAACGCGGGATTGAGAAGGCGGTAGAAAAGGTAGTCGAGGAATTAGGGAGGCTTTCAACGCCAATCAAGGACAAGAAAGAAGTAGCACAAGTGGCTTCTATTGCCGCTAATTCTGATGCTGCTATCGGAGAGTTGATCGCCGAAGCTATGGATAAGGTTGGTAAAGACGGCGTTATCACTGTGGAAGAAGCAAAATCCACCGCTACTACCCTGGAAGTAGTCGAAGGTATGCAGTTTGACCAGGGTTACCTTTCTCCTTATTTTGTTACTGATGCCGAAAGGATGGAGGTTCTTTTAGAGGATCCTTATATCCTTATTTTTGAGAAAAAGATTTCTGCTATAAAAGATATATTACCTCTCTTAGAGAAAGTCGCCCGCATGGGGAAGCCGCTTCTGATTATTGCCGAAGAGGTAGAAGGGGAGGCATTGGCTACTTTGGTAGTCAATAAGATCCGCGGGACATTTGTGGCCTGTGCAGTAAAGGCCCCGGGTTACGGGGATAGGCGTAAGGCTATGCTTGAGGATATTGCTATTCTTACCGGTGGCAAAGCTTTGACCGAGGATCTGGGTATCAAGCTGGAAAATATCGATGTGGAGGATCTCGGCCGGGCCAAGAAAATCAAGATTGATAAAGAAAATACGACTATTGTTGAAGGCGCTGGTAAAAGTCAGACTATCACTGGCCGGATTGCCCAAATTAAGAAGCAGATCGAGGACACTGATTCTGATTATGATAAAGAGAAACTCCAGGAGCGTTTAGCCAAGCTTGCCGGAGGAGTCGCTGTAATCAATGTCGGAGCAGCTACCGAGACTGAGATGAAAGAGAAAAAGGCCAGGGTAGAGGATGCCTTGCATGCAACGCGCGCTGCTTCTCAGGAGGGGATTGTTCCTGGCGGCGGAGTAGCTTTGATTCGTACCATCCCGAGTTTAGATAAATTAAAGCTTGAGGGGGATGAGAAGATCGGTGTTAATATTGTCAAAAGGGCGATCGAAGAACCATTAAGGCAGATTGCGGAAAATGCCGGTCTTGAGGGTTCAGTAGTTGCCCAGCGCGTCAAGCAGGAAAAAACCAATGTTGGTTACGATGTTTCTCAGGATGCCTATGTGGATATGATCGAAGCTGGTGTAATCGACCCGACCAAGGTAACCCGTTCAGCTTTGCAGAATGCTGCCAGTATCGCAGCTTTGTTATTAACTACAGAGGCAATCATTGCTGATAAACCTGAGAAAGAGGATAAGATGCCCTCTATGCCACCAGGAGGCGGAATGGGTGGAATGTATTAAAGTAGGCCTAAGGTTGAAAAACTAAAGACAAAAAAAGGGCGGGGTTATTTTACCCCGCCCTTTTGATTTAAAATAATCATGATTTAAAATAATCATTGACAAAATTTAGATATTAATGTAAAATTTTTTATCCTTTCAACAATCAACCCCCAAAACAGGTTTAAAAGTATAACCCATTGAAAAACAATAACTTATATAATTTAATCAGGAGAGTATAAAATGGCAGAGTGGATAGGTATAGGTAGGCGCGCCAGAAGGTGTTACGGTTTTGATGAAATAGCATTAGTACCCGGGACTCAGACAGTAAATCCTAATGAAGTAGATACTAGTTTTGAAATTGCCGGTAAAAAGTTCCATATTCCGATATTGGCCGCAGCGATGGATGGGGTAGTTGACGTAAAATTTGCGGTTGAAATGTCCAAGTTAGGGGCTCTGGCGGTGTTGAATCTGGATGGGGTGCAGACGCGTTACGAGGATCCAGATGAGGTTTTAGAGCGGATTGCCAAAGCCAGCCCGCAGAAAGCCACAGAGTTAATCCAGTCTATCTATAACAAGCCGATCAAGGAAAAATTAATCTCTAAAAGAATTAACGAGATCAAAAAAAAGAAGGGTACGGTAGTAGTCAGTTGTATCCCAGCCCATGCCGAAAGGTTTTTAAAAATCGCGATTACTACTGGCGCAGATATGTTTGTTTTACAATCTACAGTTACCACTACCAGGCATATCACTAAAGAATATAAGAGCCTGGACCTGGAGAAATTTTGTAAATACAGCAAGATACCGGTGATTATCGGCAATTGCGTGACCTATGAAACTACCCTAGAATTAATGGAGACCGGCGCAGCGGGATTATTGATCGGGGTTGGGCCAGGGGCAGCCTGTACCACCCGGGGTGTCTTAGGGATTGGGGTGCCGCAGGTCACTGCCACCGTGGATGCTGCTAGTGCGCGCGATTTTTATTTTAAGAGAACCGGTAGATACGTAACAATTATCACTGACGGCGGGATGAACCGGGGCGGTGATGTTTGCAGGGCTTTTGCCTGCGGAGCGGATGCGGTAATGATCGGTTCAAGTTTCGCCCGGGCCAAGGAAGCCCCTGGCAGGGGTTATCATTGGGGGATGGCTACTTCGCACATTAATCTCCCGCGCGGTACGCGTATCTATGTCGGTACTACCGGAAGCTTAAAAGAGATATTATTTGGTCCTGCCAAAGTCGATGATGGCTCGCAAAACCTGATCGGTGCGCTTAAGACTTCAATGGGCTCTTTGGGAGTGATTAATCTCAAGCAGATGCACGATGTTGAGATTATTATCGCTCCCTCCATACAGACCGAGGGTAAAATATTCCAGGTCGGCCAGAGAGTGGGGATGGGCAAATGATCCGGCATACCATACTTATTCTAGATTTTGGCTCTCAGTATACGCAGCTGATCGCCAGGCGTGTCAGGGAAAATAAAGTTTTCTCCAAGATTATCCCGTATAACACTCCTGCCAAAGAGATCGCGGGGATGTTTCCTAAGGGATTAATATTATCCGGAGGCCCGGCGTCGGTAACCGGTAAAAAAAGCCCGACCCCAGATCCTAAAATCTTTAAGTTAGGAATACCTATCTTGGGTATCTGTTATGGGATGCAGGTTACCTGCGAAATGCTGGGAGGCAGAGTAAAGCATACTAAGGAGCGGGAGTACGGTAAGGTCGAATTGTTTATCGATGATAATCGCGATTTGTTCAGCCACCTGCCGGGCAATTTTACTTGTTGGGCCAGCCATACCGATTACGTTACTAAGGCTCCGGCGGGTTTTATTGTGAGCTCGCATACTCAAAATACGCCTATTACCTCTATCTCGCATCATAAACGCAAGATTTATGGCGTGCAGTTTCATCCCGAAGTAACGCATACCGAACGGGGAAATCAGATTTTTAGTAATTTCTTATTCCGCATCTGCGGTTGCCTGGGCCGCTGGAATATGCAGTCATTTATACGCGAGGCCATAGAAAATATTAAAAAAACGGTTGGCCGCGATAAGGTAATTTTAGGTTTAAGCGGAGGAGTAGACTCGTCAGTAGTAGCGATCATGCTGCATAAGTCAATAGGGAGGAATTTGCGTTGTATCTTTATCGATAACGGCCTCCTGCGTAAGGATGAACCGCAGCAGATTAAGGAAGTATTCCGCAATATGTTTCATCTGAATCTTGATTATGTAGACCGTAGCAAGAGGTTCCTGATTCGCTTAAAGGGGGTGACAGATCCGGAGAAGAAGAGGAAAATTATCGGGGATGAGTTTATCAAGGTATTTGAAGAGGAAGCAGCTAAAGTAAAAGGCGTAAAATTCTTAGCCCAAGGTACACTCTATCCTGATGTGATCGAATCTTTTTCCCCTACCGGCGCTCCTAGCAGCCGGATAAAAAGTCATCATAATGTCGGAGGCCTTCCCGCGCAGATGAAATTAAAATTAGTCGAGCCTTTAAGGGACCTGTTTAAAGATGAGGTGCGCCAGATTGCCAAAGAATTGAACCTGCCTGATACTATTATTTATCGTCAGCCATTCCCCGGACCGGGGCTGGCTATTAGGATTATCGGCGAGGTTAGCACTGAACGGCTGAATTTGCTGCGCGAGGTTGACCGCTGCGTAATTGATGAAATCAGGGGCGCCCGTCTTTATGAAGAGATCTGGCAGTCTTTTGCGATACTTTTGCCTATAAAAAGCGTAGGAGTAATGGGTGATGAGCGGACCTATGAAAATGTGGTTGCTCTACGCTGTGTATCTAGTTATGACGGCATGACTGCGGATTGGGTCAAGCTTCCTTATGAGGTCCTGGAAAAGATCTCCAACCGAGTGATCAACGAAGTAAAAGGTGTTAACCGCGTTGTCTACGATATCAGCTCAAAACCGCCAGCAACTATTGAATGGGAATAAGATTTGTGTAATGTGTAAAGTGCCTGCCTGCCGGCAGACAGGTAATGTGTAATGGGTCTGTTTTTGTTAAAAAACATTGCAGCATTAAACATTACACATTAAACATTAAACAGAAATAGATGCCTCGAAGCGATTTTGTCCATCTACATCTGCATACCCAATATAGCCTTCTTGACGGTGCCTGTCGTATCCCTGAGTTATTAAAACTGGCTAATACTTATAACATGGATTCCTTGGCAATTACTGACCACGGGAATATGTTCGGCGCAATCGAATTTTACCTTGAGGCCCAGAAGGCCGGCATTAAGCCGATTATCGGCTGCGAGGTTTACATTGCACCCGGCAGCCGCCTTGATAAGAATTCCGTGGGAGTGGAAGACGCATCATTCCATTTAATCCTGCTGGCACGCGATGAGACAGGTTATCAGAATTTGATGAAATTAGTATCCAGCGGCTACCTCGAAGGGTTTTATTACCGGCCGCGAATTGACAAAGATATTCTGGCCACTTATCACAAGGGGCTTATTGCTTTAAGTGCCTGCCTTAAGGGTGAGATTCCTGTTTTGTTGGGGCAGCGCAGGTTTAACGACGCCTTAAAATGCGCGGACGATTATGTGCATATACTAGGCAAGGATAATTTTTATTTGGAAATCCAGGAGAATCTGATCCCCGAACAAAAACTGGTGAATGAAGGGTTGGTTAAAATTTCCCAGCAGCTGAATATTCCCTTAGTAGCGACAAACGACGTACATTATCTGAATAAAGAAAATGCCGCCAGCCACGAAGCGTTGCTGAGCATCCAGACCCAGACGACGCTCGATGACCCTAAGAGGTTGCGTTTTCAAACCGCTGAATTTTATTTCAAGTCTCCTACTGAGATGAAAAAGCTTTTTAAAGATATTCCCGAAGCAGTCAGCAATTCATTAGAGATCGCCCGACGCTGCAACCTAGAGCTGGATTTTAGCCAAGTTCACCTGCCTAAATACGAACCGCCAGCCGGCGAGAATAAAGAAGAGTTTTTGCTGAGGCTTTGCCAGCAGGGCATAAAAGAACGATTTGCTACGGCCACCCCGGCAATTAACGAACGCCTTGAACACGAGCTAAAGATTATCAGGGATATGGGTTTTATCAGTTATTTTTTAATTGTCTGGGACTTTATCCATTACGCTAAAAGCCAGGGCATACCGGTTGGGCCAGGCCGCGGCTCAGCTGCAGGTAGCTTAGTCAGCCATCTCTTAGGCATTACTGATGTGGATCCTTTAAAATACGGCCTACTTTTTGAACGTTTTTTAAACCCTGAACGTTTAGGGCTGCCGGATATTGATATAGATTTCTGTTATGAAAGAAGGCAGGAGGTTATTGATTATGTAACTAAAAAATACGGCCAGGAAAATGTAGCCCAGATTATTACCTTTGGTACGATGCAGGCACGCGCGGTAATCCGTGATGTAGGCAGAGTAATGGGAATAAACTATGCTGATGTTGATCGGATTGCCAAGATGATCCCCGCAGATCCTAACATTACTCTGAAGGATGCCTTAGAGAATGAAGCGGAGCTAAAGCGATTATACCAGTCAGACCCACAAATAACCGAACTGATGAATACGGCTTTACAGTTAGAAGGGCTTAACCGGCATGCCTCAATCCATGCTGCTGGGGTAGTAGTTACAGACAAGCCCCTCGATAATTATACCCCTTTATTTAAAACCCAGGACGAACAAATAACCACTGGTTACAGTATGGGGGCCCTAGAGAAAATCGGGCTGCTGAAAGTTGATTTCTTAGGCTTGAGAAATCTCACAGTGATTGATCAGGCGATTAAGATTGTCAAAGAAACTCAAGGCAAAGATATAGATATTAATCATATCCCCCTGGATGACGCAAATACGTATAAGCTTTTCAGCGCAGCTTTGACGGCGGGGGTTTTTCAGTTAGAAAGCACGGGGATGCGCGACTTATTAAAAAAGTTACAGCCAGAACGTTTTGAGGATATCATTGCGCTTTTGGCCTTATACCGGCCAGGGCCAATCGGCTCAGGGATGTTAGATGATTTTATGCAGCGTAAACATAACCGCATACCTATAAGATACGACCATAAAAAGTTAGAAGTGATCTTAAAAGAGACTTACGGTATCATGGTCTATCAGGAACAGATTATGCAGATTGCCTCCAGCCTTGCCGGTTTTAGCCTGGCCCAGGCAGATTTACTGCGTCGGGCGATGAGCAAGAAAACCCCCGAGGTAATGGAGAGGCAGAGAAAAAATTTTATTTTCGGTTGCGTGAAGAACGATATTAAAGAATCTGTAGCAAGTAAGATCTTTGATCTGATTGAATATTTTTCCGGTTACGGTTTTAATAAATCACACTCTACTGCCTATGCTTTAATCTCCTATCGTACCGCTTATCTAAAAGCTAATTTTCCAGTTGAATTCATGACTGCTTTATTGACTTCCGAACGTGATAATACCGATAAGGTCGTAGAGTATGTTAATGAAGCCGGCCGTATGGGATTGACAATCCTACCCCCGGATATCAACGAGAGCCAGGCCTTATTTAAATTCATTGACCAGAAGACCATTAGGTTTGGGTTGCTTGCCGTTAAAAATGTGGGGTTGGGGGCAATTGAGTCGATCATCAAAGCAAGAAAAGACGGTCCATTTACTTCTTTGATAGACCTCTGCCAGCGTATTGATTCTCGCTTAGTGAATAAGAAAGTTTTGGAGAGCCTGATTAAATGCGGGTCTATGGATAGCTTCCGCATGCCGCGGGCGCAAATGGTGGCTAATTTAGAAAAGATATTAGAATGCGCAGCCAGGACCCAGAAAGAAAAAGTCAGGGGGCAGATATCTTTTTTTGACCAGGGTTTTGCGGAAAATGGCTTTAAGGATAACCCTAATGATCTCTTGCAGGTTAAGGAGTGGCCTGAGCCGCAGGTTTTGGCTTTTGAAAAAGATATGCTCGGTTTTTATGTCAGCGGTCATCCACTGGCGCGCTATGCCAGCCAGCTCAAAAGATTTACCCCTTTTTCCACCGCTAACCTAAGCCAGTGTCCAGACGGTCAGGAAATAAAAATAGTAGGTTTAATCGCCAAGATTAAACAGACGGTAACTCGGGCAAAACAGGAAAAGATGGCTATTCTTAAGATGGAGGACTTAGAAGGGGAGATCGAAGTATTGGTTTTCCCGGCTGCTTTTCAAAAGATCAGCCAGTTCATTCAGCCTAGTACAGTAGTTTTAGCTAAGGGCAGGATTAATCTGAAGGAAGAAACCCCCAAACTTATCCTAAATGACCTGCTTCCGATAGACGAAGTCTATAAGGTAATTACCGGGATAAATATCAATCTTTCCGGCTTAAGGGATAATCTCTTTGAAACCCTTAAGGAATTATTGCTTTCATCCCCAGGCCGGGTTCCCATATACTTGCACTTAGATACACCTGCTAAGTCCCGGGTGCAATTAGTGGTTGGTGAAGGCTTTTATGTGCAGCCCAACGAGAAATTGATCCAAGATATCGAGAACCTTTTGGGGACAAATAGGTTATCGTTAGTCTTTTAGGGTTAATTTAATACGTATATCAATCGTCTTAAGGCGTTACAAGACCCGGTCTTATGAAGCTATATATCAGTCTAAAGACCGGGTCTTGATTCAAGTTTACAAAATAAGAGCCTAAAAGCGTTACTCATCTCTATGAACTTTACGCGCCAGACGGCATTTCATCAGCTGGAGATTCCGCTAATCCGGGGCTAAGAGAAAAATTGAGTTCAAACCGGTATTACCTGAAGATCCTGCAAAAGTATTTGCAGGATCAAGCAAAAAATTGAGCCCGTCCAGGCTAATCCTGGGGTTTCTCGGGCGAAATACTGAAGTGGCCATTGTGCTCATCCTTATCTTTCAATGACATGGTTTTTGGCCACGAACGTATAAACGCCAAACGGCATTTCATCAGCTGGAGATTCCGCTAATCCGGGGCTAAGAGAAAAATTGAGTTCAAACCGGTATTACCTGAAGATCCTGCAAAAGTATTTGCAGGATCAAGCAAAAAATAAACGCCAGACGGCATTTTTTGCTTGACATCGTAACTTTTTGCTGGTATTGTAGTTACAAATTGAGGAGGTGAAAAATGACTAAAAAAGATATCATACTGAAAGTTTCCGATGATACTAATTTAAAGCAGATAGATGTCAAGAAGGTCGTCCAAAGGATCTTCGATTGCATTATTGAAGCGCTGGTAAGAGGAGAAAAGATTGAGTTACGTAATTTTGGGGTATTCAGGTTAAAACAAAGAAAAAGCCGCACAGGTAGAAATCCTCGCACCGGTCAAGTTGTGCCTGTCCCGCCGCGTAAAGTTGTTGTCTTTAAGCCCGGTTTAGAGATGAAGAAAAAAATAAAATAATATTCCCGCGCAAAAGAAAAACAAATAGCATCATTTAAAGATTCGGTAATTATCAGATAATCAAGGCATATTGCTTAAAATTATAATCGTTTAAATTTTTGCTTAATCCATTCTATATATGTACAAGAGAATCCCCGGAACAAAAGATATCTTACCCCAAGAGGCAGTCTGTTGGCAGAAGGTCGAAGAGGCAGCACGAAAGATTTTTTCCCTTTATAATTATCAGGAGATAAGACCCCCTTTAATCGAAGAGGAAGCTTTATTTAACCGTTCCCTGGGCGCATCCACGGAGATTGTACAGAAGCAGATGTTTATTATCAAAAAGGGTAAGGATATTTACGCGCTGCGGCCAGAGGGGACTGCTTCTGTTGTGCGGGCCTACCTTGAAAATAGCCTTGATAAAACATCCGGTTTCCTGAAACTTTATTATATTGGCCCGATGTTCCGCTTGGAGCGTCCGCAGAAAGGCCGGCTCAGGCAATTCCACCACTTGGGTTGTGAGGTTATAGGCAGCGGCGATGCTTTTCTGGATGTAGAGGTTATTGCTTTGGCTGATAATTTGCTTAAAACCCTCTCCGTAAATAACTACCAGATTAAAATTAACAGTTTGGGTTGTCGTAACGATAAGAAAGCGTTAGTCAAAATTTTAAAGAAAGAGCTAAAAAATAAAACCGGGCAATTATGCCAGGATTGCCGCCGCAGGTTTAGGCTTAACATACTGCGTATCCTGGATTGTAAACAGGAATCTTGCGTTAAGCTAGTCCGGGGATTAAATATTAAGGATGAGTATCTCTGTCAGGAGTGTAGAGCCCATTTTGCGCAAGTCGCATCAGGTCTTGTTGATTTAAAAATTGATTACCAGGTTGACCCTTATCTTGTCCGCGGCCTTGATTATTACACGCGGACTGTATTTGAAATTAAGCATGCAGAATTAGGCAGCCAGGATGCCCTGGGAGCTGGCGGCAGATATGACCACCTCGTTAGAGAATTAGGTGGTCAGGAGCAGGGAGCGATTGGTTTTGCCATGGGTATCGAAAGGTTGCTTTTAGTTAAGCAGAAAGAGCAACCGGATAATAGGAAGGACCTAGTTTATCTTATCACATTGGGGCAGGAATCCAGGAATAAAGGTTTACAAATACTATCAGAGTTGCGTAAAGCCGAAATTAAGGCCGATACTGATTATGAGGGTAAGTCGCTAAAGGCAGCAATGCGCAGCGCAGATAACCTTGGCGCTAGGTATGTTGTAATTATCGGCGAAAACGAACTTAAAGAAGGTATCGTTAGCCTAAAAGATATGGTTTCCGGCCAACAGAGACAGGTTTCTATGCAAGATGTGCTAAAGGAATTAAAATGTTAAGAACCCATACTTGCGGAGAATTAAGGGCAACGGATATAAACAAAGAGGTTACGCTTTGCGGTTGGGTGGCTACCAGGCGTGATCACGGTAAGCTGGTTTTTATTGACCTGCGCGACCGCTATGGGTTAACCCAGATTGTCTTTATTCCTAAAGAATCCGGCCAGGCATATACGAAAGCCCAAGAGTTAAGAAGCGAGTTTGTGATTAAGGTTATCGGAAAAGTAAATGCCCGCCCTAAAGGAACGATTAATCCTAAGCTGGGTACCGGAGAAGTAGAGGTGCTTGCGCGGGATTTGGAGATTTTGAACCCCAGCCTTACTCCACCTTTTGAACTTGAAGGAACACAGGAGATTACTGAAGAGGTGCGGCTTAAATACCGCTATCTTGACTTAAGAAGGGAAAATATATTCGCTAATTTTATACAGCGGCATAATCTTTACAGGATTATCCGGCCGTTTCTGGATAACCGCGGTTTTATTGAATGTGAAACTCCTATTTTAACCAAATCTACCCCTGAAGGCGCACGCGACTACCTGGTACCCTCGCGGGTTAACCCCGGGCAGTTCTATGCCTTGCCGCAGTCTCCGCAGTTATTCAAGCAGATTTTGATGGTGGCCGGCATTGAAAAATATTACCAGATTGCAAAATGTTTCAGGGACGAAGATTTGCGTGCTGATCGTCAGCCCGAATTTACCCAGTTGGATCTGGAGATGTCTTTTATCAACGAAGAAGATGTATTCAGCTTAACGGAAGCACTGATGCAGCTGATACTTAAAGAGTTAGAAATAGCTGATCTAAAGATCCCTTTTCCCCGCTTAAGTTTTGCTGATGCACAAAGTAAATATTCTACGGATAAGCCGGACTTAAGGGAAGAACTAAATACTGATTATGCTTTTGTCTGGATAGTAGATTTCCCGCTTTTTAAGTATAATCCTGAAGAAAAGCGCTGGGAGAGCGAACATCACCCTTTTACTGCCCTAATGGATGAGGATTTAGCTATTTTAGAAGAAGATCCGGGTAAAGTCCGTTCGCGCTCCTACGATTTGGTTTTAAATGGGATGGAGATCGGCTCGGGTTCCATCAGAATCCATAATCAGGCTCTGCAAGAGAAAATTTTTAAAATTATCGGTATCGAAAAGGAGGAATCCAAGAAGCGGTTTGGTTTCTTGCTTGAAGCCTTTCAATTCGGTGCGCCGCCGCACGGAGGAATTGCTTTTGGTCTGGATCGTTTGCTGGCTATTCTATCTGGACAGGAAAGTATCCGCGAAGTGATTACATTCCCTAAGACAGCTACTGCATTCTGCCCTTTGACCGGAGCACCTTCAGAGGTAGATGAAAAACAGTTAAGTGAGTTAAATCTGGCAGTTAAAAACAGGAGGGTTAAAAATGAAGAGGCAAAATAAACTCAATTTTCTGCTTTTAGTTTTTATTTTCTTGCTTTCAGGTTGCGTGGTCAGGACGTACGAATCGACTAAAGACAGGATTGACCAGAATCTTACAAGCGGTAATCGTGGTTATCTTAAAGGCCAGGCTCCTTATAGCGAGCCTAAGCCCAGGAAGGTATCGCGTAGTACTCGGGTGGTTGAAGTGGAATTGCATTCACCGATCAAATTTGAAAAAGTCAAGAGCCCTAAAATCCAAGAGAAGGCAGCCATTAGAAAGAGCGATGATTCTCAGGTATGGGGAAACCGCGGTTATATTACCCAAAGTGAGTCACCGGATATTCTTGAGCCGGTTATACCTGTCGAGGCAGTTAAGACGCAGAAATATATAGTGCAAAAAGGTGATACACTGCAGAAGATTTCGGAGAAATATTACGGCACAACCAAAAAATGGACCAAGATCTATGACGCCAATAAAGATATCCTTAAAGGGCCGAATAGTATTTATCTCGGACAAGCTATTAATATTCCCGGCGAAGTCTCTGAGGATTTAACAGAGAACCTAAAATAACTCTTATCAAGACCGGGTCTTGTAACTTATTATTTTGCAAGATATTAGATATTTTATAGCAAGGGAAATTCAAGTTAATGGAAAAATTAATTAAGCTAGAAACGCAAAATGAAGCCCAGGCGCTCTTTGGCCATAATGATGATAATGTCAAAGCCATAGAGAAAGAATTCAAGATAAAAATTATTCTGCGCGGAGAACATCTCAAGATTAGCGGTAGCGCAACTAATATCAACAAAGCTGCCAAGCTCATCGAATATATCCTAGATGCGATACGCTCTGGCCACGGAGAATTGGCGAAGGCAGACCTGCAGGGGCTAATCTTAAATTTTAAAAGGACGGAAAGAATCGGGGCAATTTCCCCTATAGATTTAAACATTACCCGGTCTTCTAGCGGTAAGCAGATAGGGCCAAAGACGCAAGGCCAGCGGGAGTATGCTGAGGCAATTAAAAAATACGATATAGTTTTCGGTATCGGCCCGGCAGGAACAGGTAAAACCTATCTGGCGATGGCTAGGGCAGTAGAGGCTTTAAAAAAACAAGAGGTGCGCAGGATTATTCTTACCCGGCCGGCTATCGAGGCTGGGGAGTCTTTAGGTTATCTTCCGGGAGATATGTATGAGAAGATATCCCCGTACCTTAGGCCGCTTTACGACGCCCTTTACGATATGATGGAGGCCGAGCGGATTGAGAAGTATATCGAGACCGGCATTATTGAGGTTGCGCCTTTAGCTTATATGCGCGGCAGGACCTTAAATGATGCTTTTATTATTTTAGATGAGGCGCAGAACTGTACTGCTGAGCAAATGAAGATGTTTCTTACCCGGCTGGGTTTTGATTCCAAGGTAGTAATCACCGGGGATATTACCCAGAGCGACTTACCCGGCGGCAGGCCTATCGGCCTCCTGCAGGCCCAGGAAATATTGAAAGATATCGAAGGAATAAAATTTATTTATTTTAGTGGTTCAGATGTAGTCAGGCACGCTCTTGTGCAGAGGATTATTGAAGCCTATGATAAAACCAATCATGATAAATAAATTCAAAATCGTTGTAGCAGCCGCTGGATTTGTTTTAATAAGCTATCTTTTAGGGCTAGAGTTAATCATCCCACTGTTTATCATTTTGGTGTACGCCTACATGAAATCCAGAAATCTAGGCTCTTCAGTAGCGAGTATGCTTAATCTTTCTTTTTTATACGTGATTATAGTGTCCAGCAGCTATTTTATTCTTAAGAATAAGTGGCCTGAGTCCTACATACCATTTTCAGTAGTACCGATGTTGGCGACATTGCTTTTTAATGAATTAGAAATATCCATTTTACTTAGTTTGGTTTGCGGTGTAACCGTTGCATCTTTGGCAGGGGGGCATTTTTATCTATTGGTATTATTTTTGATCAGCGCGATTACTTCCAGTTTGCTTGTTTTTGGGGCGCGGCGCAGAATAGTAATTATCCGCGCTGGTTTATTTGTCGGCATTATCCAGGCACTGTCTTTATTATTAGTGCGTCATTCTTGGGTGGATCCCTCCGGACAATACCTGACCTTTTTATTTAACGGCGTAGTCTCATCGGTAATCGTAATTGGCATCCTGCCGGTCTTCGAGTATCTTTTTTGCACTGTTACTAATGTCAGCCTGTTGGAATTAGCAGATTTCAATCAGCCGCTTTTACAAAGGATGATCATGGAAGCCCCGGGAACATATCATCACAGCCTGGTTGTCGGCAATCTTTCTGAGGCTGCCTGCCGGCAGATCGGAGCTAATGCGTTATTGGCTAGGATCGGTGCGTATTATCATGATATCGGTAAACTAGAAAAAGCGGACTATTTTAGCGAGAACCAGAATATCTCCTCTAGCAGGCATGACGAGCTTTCTCCTACTATGAGCAAGCTGGTGATCATCAATCATGTCAAGGAAGGCGTAGAGCTTGCTAAGCGGTACAATATCAACCCGCGCCTGATCGATTTTATCCGTCAGCATCACGGTAACAGCTTGGTATATTATTTTTACCGCCGCGCCTTAGAAGAGATTGAAGAGGATCAGGAGATAAAAGAGGAAGGATTTCGTTACCCAGGGCCTAAACCCGATACCAAGGAAACCGCCATTGTCCTTTTGGCTGATTCCGTAGAGGCTGCTATCCGGGCATTAAAAGACCCTACACCCCCTAAGATTAAAGAGATGGTGTACAAGGTTATTAATAATAAGTTTATCGATGGTCAGCTAGATGAATGCGATTTGACTTTGAAAGATTTGGAGCAGATTTCGGCCGTATTCATTCGTATCCTCGGCGGGATGTATCACAGCCGGATAAGCTATCCAGAAACTACCAAGAGTGAAAATAACCATAAAATATCTCCAAAAGAAAGCTCTCCTAAATCCGAAGAGGATAAAAGGACTGGCTCTTAAGGTCCTTTCGAGTGAAAGTGCCAAAAAGTTCGGTGAAATAACTATCTGTTTGATGAATGCCCGACAGATCCAGGCGCTTAATTCGAGGTTTTTGGGTAAGGATTATCCTACAGACGTAATAGCGTTTAGCTTCGATGGCCCGGCAGGGAAGGTTATTGCGGATATAGCGGTTTCTACGGATGCCGCTTGCATTAACGCCAGAGAGTTTAAAAATAACCTCTTAGACGAAATATATTTATATGTTATCCATGGCCTGTTGCATATCTTAGGTTACGATGATAAAAACTTAAAACAGCGGAAATTGATGCAGGCTAAGGCTGAAAATATTCTTAGTGAATTCAGAAAGTGTCATAACTCTTAAGATCGGATCTTACGAGTTACTTCAGCGTTTCATAAGACTCGATCTTGTGAGGCTATCTGAAAATATGTCGATCCATAAAAGCGAGGCAATAGTTTTAAGTCGGCGCGACTTCCGTGAAACATCTATGTTGGTGAATTTTTATACCCGGGATTTCGGTAAGATTTCCGGTCTGCTTAAGGGGATCAGGGCAGATAGCGCCAAATTTGCCAGCACCCTGGAGCCATTCTCTTACAATGATATTATTTTTTACGAGCACAGGAATTCTGCTTTACACCTGGTCAGTGCCTGCGATCTGCGCGATAGTTTTAATTCTATCAGGCAGAATATCTCTAAGGTTACTTTGGCTAGTGTAATGTCTGAACTTATCGCTGTGTTGATGCCTCTGGAGGATAAGAATGAGGAAGTTTTTAATTTAGCGCTGGATAGCCTTAGAGAGCTTGAGGTCACCAATAATCCGGATAAGATCGCGACTATTTTTAAGATTAAGCTGCTGGTTCTTTCTGGCTTTAAGCCACATTTTGATTCTTGCGTTTCCTGCGGCGATCGCCTATTAGGACAGTCAAAATTCAGCTTAGTCTTAGGGGGTATGCTTTGCTATCGCTGTTACCAGAAAGATAGCTCAGCGCGCACAATTTTTCGCGGGACAGTGGCATCTATATTGCATATCGAGAAGAATGATTTCAAAATTAACCTGAATCTGGGATTAAATCCGCAGATCAAGAAAGAACTGGAGGCAATACTTAATGCCTTTTTGAATTTTCATTTGGAAAAAGAATTGAAGTCCCAGAAGGTATTAAATAAGCTAAACGAAGCCATAACTTACGGAGCGCGGAGTACGGCATAAGCCATCCGGCCGAATTTACCAAGCCTTGATACATCCGCGTCATACAAACCGCACCCTTTAAGGTTACGGTAAATATATGCCGCTTGAGTATCAATCCTAAAGCGGATGTGAAAGACAAGATAAACTCCAACCTTTAGGCCAGAGAGTCGAAGGATTGATTTTATAATAGTGTGTTAAATAAAAATCGGTCCGGGTTTAATTCGCAGACATCCTCGTTTATAACTTGCGCCGCGCAAGCCTGCGTAAGCTGCCTGCTTATTGAAGGAGGGTTTGATCATGCAGATCGTGATAGTTGGGCCAGGAGCAATGGGATCTTTATGTTCTGCCCTTTTATCCAGGTCTCAAGAGGAAGTCTGGCTTTTGGATAAATACAGGGAGCGCGCCGATAAGATTAATCAGCAGGGGATTAACATTGAAGGCGTCTCCGGGTCTTGGAAGGCCCGGGTGAAAACAGTCTCTCAAGCTCAGGATCTCAAGAAAGCAGACTTGATAATCATCGCTGTCAAATCTTACGATACCAAAGAAGCTATGTTAAGGGCTAAGCCTTTAATCGGAGCAAATACCGTTGTGCTGACTTTGCAAAATGGAATAGGGAATCTGGAGGTTATCGGAGAAATCGCCGGAACAGATAAGGTTGTCGGCGGAGTGACCAGTCATGGCGCTACATTACTTGAGGTTGGTTGTATCAGGCACGCTGGCCGGGGGGAAACCATTATCGGAAGATTAGATGGCAAAATTACGGCGGAGTTGCGCTCCATCCGCGAGATCTTTAATAAAGCAGGTTTAGAAACCAGGATATCGAGGGATATCAAAGGCCTATTATGGTCAAAGCTGATTATTAATGTGGGGATTAACGCGTTAACGGCAATTACGCGCCTGGCAAACGGCAAGTTGATTGCATACGAGGGAACGCGCAGGATTTTAAGGGATGCGGTCAGCGAGGCAACTAAGGTCGCTAAAAGGAAAAGGATAAAATTGATTTACGATGACCCTCTGGCAAAGGTAGAGGCGGTTTGTGAAGCTACCGCTACAAATATTTCATCAATGCTCCAGGACGTATTAAGAAATAAACGCACGGAAATTGATTTTATTAACGGGGTGATTGTCCGTCAGGGGCAGGAGTTAGGGATACCTGTGCCGGTTAATTCTTTATTGTTGGATCTGGTTAAAACTATTGAAGCCAGCTATAAAGACCAAGAGCGGGTCTCATAAGTATAGCTGCAAAGTGGGGTTAAGAGATGAAAAAAGACAAGAGGAAGCCGGAAATAAATTCACGGTTTATAGTTTACTGCTTGGCGGGTTTAATCTTAGCCGCAGGGTTAGCGTATTTACTGCAAAGCAGAAAGCTGTACCGGCAATCTAGGGTAATGATGGGTACCTTCGTCGAGGTTATCTCGCCGAATAGGCAAGCGCCGAATATTGTTTTCAATGAGATACGCAGGGTAGAGAGACTGTTAAGCAAATATATTGCCGATAGCGAAGTGTCCAGGTTGAATCAATGCGGAAGATCGGAGGTTAGCCTGGAAACAATGTATATCTTAAGGAAATCAAAAGAATTCTGGTTAATCACCGAAGGCAAATTTGATATTACGGTTGGTCCTTTGCTTGATCTTTGGGGTTTTAGCCAAAAAAAATACCGCCTGCCTACAGAAAAACAAATTAATGCGGTTATGCCACGCATCGGCAGCGATAAAATTATTTTTCAAGATGAAAGCAACCTGGTCAAATTTAAGGTCCCTGACATGAAGATTGATTTAGGGGGGATCGCCAAAGGATTCGTTTTAGACTGCGCCGTAAAAAAGCTAAAAGAAAACGGAATCAAGAGCTGTTTGATTAATGCCGGAGGCCAGGTATTTTGTCTGGGGGACAGGCTTGGTTATCCCTGGGTAATTGCCATTCAAAATCCCCGGGACGCCGATCAATCAGATTTGTTAGAAATCAAAAACCAGGCTGTAGCTACATCCGCTGATTACGAGCAATTCTTTATGATCGGCAACCGGCGCTATTCGCATATATTTGACCCTAAGACAGGTTATCCGGCGGATTCAGGGGTTATTTCGGTAACCGTAATAGCTAAAGATAGTTTGACAGCCGACGCATTATCTACCGCGATATTTATTTTAGGTAAAGAAAAAGGGTTGAAATTATTGAAAAATTTCCCTGAGGCAAAGGCAATGATCATTGAAGCAAATGATGTTCTAGAAGGGTATTAAGTATGAATAATCAGCCAGAGGTCAAAAAAAATACGCCTTCTAAGATGTTCGTTTATTTTTCTCAATTACTGGATAGACCAGTAGTTGACCAGGATAAAGAAGAGGTGGGCAGGGTTTATGATATAGTGGTTAAGCCCAGCGAAATCTACCCCCAATCAGTTTCTTTAATTATTAGTAAAGGGTTTACTAATCGTAAATATGCGGTAATCTTCTGGCCAGACATATTAGAAGTAGACGCAAAGGAGTTAATTTTAAAGGTTGCTAAATCCGCGATCAATTTTAAGGAAAAACATGATAATCGGGAAGAATTAACCTTACGCCGGGATATTTTGGATCAACAGGTTATTGATTCCTACAGCCATAAGATTATCCGGGTCAATGACATACACTTATTGACAGTTGACCATTCCCTGATGGTTGCCCATGTGGATATTAGTGCTAGGGGCCTTATCCGCCGCCTGGGGTTTGAGCAACTTGTCGATTTTCTGGTTAGGTTATTTAATAAAAATGCCAACTATTTAACCAGAGAGCATTTGATCCCCTGGAAGTATATTCATCCGCTCTCCATCAATCCTTCGAGCATGACGATTAAAGTCAATGTCCCTCATAAGCAATTTAGCAGTATTCCGGCTGCAGACCTAGGGGAGATCTTCCTAGACTTAAATATAAACCATCAAATAGCTCTTTTTAAATCCTCTGACTTGAATACCAAAGCCAGGATTTTCATTAATATTGATTTTAAAACTCAGAAATTAGTAATTGAGGAACTAGCGGATAAAGAGGCCGTAGAGATCCTGAATGCTATACCGCCTGACGAAGCCACGGACTTTTTGGAAAAACTCCCTAAAAGTCATACGGAGCGGTTCTTGGGTTTGATGGAGAGCAAGCTTTCAAAGAAGCTCTCGCAACTCTTAGGTTATGCCAATGATTCCGCCGGTGGCTTAATGACAACCGATTACATAGTTTTTATAAAAAATACCACCGTCGAAGCAGCGCTGAAACAGATCAAAGAACGTACATTTAAAGTTGAGCCAGCGCAATTTGTCTATATCGTAGACGAAACCAATCATCTGGTCGGTTCAACCAATTTCCGGCGCTTAATTTTGGCTAATCCAGAGGACATCCTGGAGAAAGCAGCTTTTCCTAAAACCCATTTTGTGCATCTGGATTCCAGCGTTAAAGAAGTAGCCTATCTTATGGAAAAATACAAATATTATACGATTGCGGTAGTAGATGATAATAATATTCTCCAGGGGATTATTACCGTAGACGATATTTTAAGCCGGTTAATCTCGATTGCCTGGCGCAGACTAAAGAGGATCAAGATTCAGCCCTGAGTATGCATAAGAGAATAAAGGGTCTTTGGGTAAGGTTGGCCCTTTTTTTAACTGTAATGGGGCCGGGGATCATTACCGCTAATGTCGATAATGACGCCGGGGGAATCACCACTTACTCGGTAGCTGGCGCGCATTTCGGTTATTCCTTAATCTGGTCTTTTATCCCCATCATTATTGCCTTGGTGATTATCCAGGAGATGTGCAGCCGGATGGCGGTTGTTACTGGTAAGGGTTTGGCAGATCTGATCCGGGAGGAGTTTGGCGTAAGGGTGACTTTTTACGCGATGACCGTTTTGATTTGTTCTAATATCTTTAATACCGTCTCAGAGTTTGCCGGTGTAGCAGCCAGTGCGGAATTATTCGGGATCAGCAAGTATATATTAGTCCCTCTTTGCGCGGTTTTTGTCTGGTGGTTGATTGTCAAGGGTACTTACAAGTCAGTAGAAAAGGTATTCCTCCTGGCCTGCGTTTTTTATTTTTCCTATATCCTTTCGGGTTTTTTATCTAAACCAGACTGGAAAGAGGTAGCGATTAGTTCGGTAAGGCCGAGCCTTCAATGGAATAAATATTATCTCTTGATGCTGATCGGCGTTATTGGTACTACTATTGCCCCCTGGATGCAGTTTTATCAGCAATCATCGGTCGTAGAGAAGGGGATTAAATTAGAAAATTATAAATACTGCCGCCTAGATGTTGTTATTGGGGCCTTTATAGTCAATATTATCGCTATATTCATTGTTGTAGTCTGCGCCAATACGCTCTTTAAAAACGGCATCAGGATTGAATCGGCCAAGGATGCCGCTTTGGCCTTACGGCCATTGGCTGGGCAGTACTGTTTTTACCTGTTTGCCTTCGGTTTACTCAATGCTTCAGTTTTTTCGGCTTGCATCTTGCCTTTATCAACTGCCTATTCGGTTTGTGAGGGTATGGGCTGGGAGGTGGGGGTAAGCCGGAGTTTCCGGCAAGCCCCTCAATTCTATGCGCTTTATACTGCGATTATTCTTATCGGTTCGGCGGTTATCCTGTTACCGGGAGTAAAACTCATACCGATTATGATTATCTCTCAGGCCTCAAACGGCATACTTTTGCCATTTGTGCTGATTTTTATGTTGCTTTTGGTCAATAATAAGCGCCTGATGGGGGAGTATACAAATTCAAGAATTTATAATTTTATTACGATTTTTGTGATCATCGGAATGATTGGCCTTTCGATAATTTTATTTTTTACTAGTTTTCTCAGATAATTTAAAGCATCCAGTTTTTCGCGTATTTATCGAGTAATCCAGCGGTAACTTAGCTGATATGATGAATTATGAATCAAACTAAAATTAGCGTAAAAGATATTTTGGGTTTAAAAGGAAAGCGTAAAATCACCATGCTTACAGCTTATGATTATCCGCTGGCTTCATTAGTGGATAGGGCGGGGATTGATATGATTCTGGTGGGGGATTCCTTGGCTAATGTTGTCCTCGGCTTAGATTCTACTACTAAAGTCGGGATGCCAGAAATGCTGCATCATGCTAAGGCAGTGACCCGGGCAGTAAGCCATGCGTTAGTAGTTGGTGATATGCCTTATAGTGCTTATCAGGTGGACATTGGAGGGTGCGTGGAAAATGCCCGAAGATTTATATTAGAGGGGAATTGCGATGCGGTAAAATTAGAATGGTTCCCAGAGTGCCTTAAGGTAACTGAAAAAATTATCCATGCCGGTATCCCGGTTATGGGGCATATTGGCCTTACTCCGCAAACCGCAGATAAGTTAGGTGGTTTTAAAGTGCAGGGTAAAGAAGCCCAGGCAGCCAGTGATTTAATCCAACAGGCCCAGGAGCTACAGGGGCGGGGCTGTTTTGCCATTGTATTAGAGTGTGTTCCCGGGCAGGTTGCGGGGATCATTACTAATAGGTTAAAGATACCTACTATTGGCATTGGCGCAGGGGTCAAATGCGATGGCCAGGTTTTGGTGATTCATGACCTCTTGGGTTTATTTGAGCGCTATACCCCTAAGTTCGTAAAAAAGTATATTAATCTTTCCCCGTTAATTACCCAGGCCCTGGAAGATTATAAGAATGAAGTATTGGAGGAGAGATTTCCTGGGCAGGAGCACAGCTTTACGATGAAGGAAGAAGAGCTGAAAAAAATAGATTCCGGAAAATGAAAGAAAGAATTCTTAAGTATATATCTATAGCTGTAGTATTTTTGCTCTGTTTATTATTTATTGCCAAACTTGCCGGCCCGACAATCCTCAGGATGTACGTCGAAATCGGTATCGCAAATTGCCAAAAAATACCCATCCTTTGCGTTGCCCCTACCGCAGAGATAAAAGATCCGCAGATAAACAAAGAATACCTGGCAGGGTTGACGCTTTATAAGTTTTCCGATATGCATATCTTAATGCCTAAAACATTCCTGGTGGTCAAAGAAAAGATTAAGAAAGTTTATTATAAGAGAGTGAGCCGGCGGCAGTCAGGGGATGTCGCCTACCTGCTTTATGAAAGGCCCTATTTCTTCAAAAATCTTTTCCTTAAGACAGAAAGATTCGGGATTAAAGATGACTATGATTTTTTCAGCCGCACGATGTATGCTAAGCTCGGCAATATCCAGAACCTGACAGATGTTTTTTTTGTTATTATCAAGAGCATTTTTATTCCTGATTTAGGCAGCGGGGGCAGTTTAAAAATAGTTAAATTTAGTAATGCTGATTTCCGCGGTTTTATTTCCTATAGCCTGAGTGAAGAAGATAATTATTTTGATTGTAATATCTTTAACCGCCGCGACGAGTTTTTTAAAATTTACATTAAGGATAAAAGCGACGCACTCGACTTAAATAAAGTTTTAGCGATCATCTCGACTATAAATAAGCGGTGAATTTTCTTGACATTTAATTCAAATTGCGTAAAAATAAAAGGCTATGGCTGAAAATTTGATGGCAAAGATTTATTCGTTATGCAAACGCCGGGGCATTATATTTCAGTCTTCCGATATTTACGGTGGATTGAGCAATACCTGGGATTACGGGCCTTACGGGGTAGAACTCAAGAATAATCTTAAGCGCGCCTGGTGGCGTTGTTGCGTGTATGAGCGGGATGATATTTTTGGAATAGACGCCAGTATCTTGATGCATCCGAAAGTGTGGGAGGCGTCAGGGCACGTAGATAATTTTTTTGATTTAAAAAGCGACTGCCGGTCCTGCAATAAGCGTTTTAAAACCCAGGAGCTCAAGGAAAAAAAGAATTGTCCGGAATGCGGCGGTCAGCTTACAGAGTCACGGCCTTTTAACCTGATGTTTAAAACCCACCATGGTCCGGTGGAAGACGCGGGGAATCTAATTTATCTGCGGCCGGAGACAGCCCAGGGCATGTTTGTCAATTTCCTCAATATTCTGGATAGCCGTCATCCTAAACTTCCTTTTGGATTAGCCCAGATCGGCAAGGCTTTCCGCAATGAGATTACCCCGGGTAATTTTACTTTCCGCACGCGTGAGTTTGAACAAATGGAGATCGAATATTTCGTTAAGCCTAAAGATGCTGATAAGAAATTAGCAGAATGGATCGATTACCGTTTTAACTGGTACCTCAACCTGGGGATAAAAAAAGATAATTTGAGGTTGCGGCCTCACACTAAAGATGAGCTGGCGCATTACGCTCTCGCTTGCACGGATATAGAGTATAATTTTCCCTTTGGCTGGAGCGAGCTTGAAGGTATTGCCAACCGCACGGATTTTGATTTAAAACAGCATTCCCAATCCAGCGGTAAGGATCTGCGCTATTTTGACGATGCGACCAAAGAGAGGTTTTATCCCTACATCATTGAGCCTTCCGGAGGAGTGGATAGGAGTATACTAGCGATTCTGGTAGATGGCTACCATGAGGAGATGGTTAAAGATGATCTGCGCGTAGTCTTAAAATTACATAAGGATTTAGCGCCTACTAAGGTAGCGGTATTCCCGCTTTTAAAGAACCGGCCCGAGATTGTAGAATTAGCCAAGAAGATAGCGGGGGGATTAAAGAAAGATCTGGTTACGGTCTATGATGATACGGGTGCCATTGGTAAGCTTTACCGCCGGCAGGATGAGATAGGCACGCTTTATTGCCTGACGGTTGACGTACAGTCTCTGGAGGATAAACAGGTTACCGTGCGTAACAGGGATTCAATGCAGCAGGAACGCATTAGTATAGATAGATTAAAAGAGTATCTCTTAGAAAAATTAAATAATTGAGCTATCAGTCGTCAGCTATCAGCTTTCAGCTGAAGACTGACAGCCGATAGCCCACGCTGTTTAACTAACAAAAGAAAGGATGGGTATTAAAGGCAATGTCAAAAAAATATGTTTACTTCTTTGGAGGCGGCAAGGCGGATGGAAATGAAAGCATGAAAAATCTCCTAGGTGGAAAAGGGGCTAATCTTGCGGAGATGGCCGGGCATAAAAATTTAAAGCTTCCCGTTCCTGCGGGATTTACTATTACCACCGAGGTTTGCACATATTACTATGAAAATAAAAAGACTTATCCAAAAGGTTTGAAGGAAGAAGTAATAAAGGCCTTAAAGAAAGTGGAAGTTTTAATGGGAAAGAAGTTTGGAGACCAGGATGATCCGCTTTTAGTTTCCGTGCGCTCTGGCGCGCGCAGGTCTATGCCTGGGATGATGGAGACGGTTTTAAATGTCGGCCTTACTAAGAAAACCATACCCGGATTGATCAAGCAGAGCGGCGGTAATAGCCGTTTTGTTTACGATGCTTATCGCCGGTTGATTATGATGTATTCAGACGTGGTAATGGAGAAGGCTGCCGGTATTGAACCCAGAGAGGAAGAGGGGATTCGTAAACAACTGGAAAAAATTTTAAGTGGGTTAAAGAAAGAAGAAGGGTATAAGTCCGATACGGATTTAACCAGCGATGATTTGCAGAAACTTTGCGACTCATTTAAGTCTAAAATCAGAGAGGTGTTAAAAAAAGAATTTCCCGATGACCCTTTAGAGCAGCTCTGGGGAGGGATCGGAGCCGTGTTTTCCTCTTGGAACGGTAAGCGAGCGGTAAGTTATCGCCGCATCGAAGGTATCCCGGATGCCTGGGGCACAGCAGTTAACGTGCAAACCATGGTTTTTGGGAATATGGGGAATGATTCGGCAACCGGGGTAGCCTTTACCAGGAATCCTGGGAATGGGGAAGGTAAATTCTACGGCGAATATTTGATTAATGCTCAAGGGGAGGATGTTGTTGCGGGAATTCGTACCCCTGCCCCGATTAATCAGTATTCTACATCCGAGCATAACAAAGAACTGATCACTTTAGAAAAGGCTATGCCGAAAATCTACCGGGAACTTTTCGATATCCAGAAGCGCCTGGAGAAACACTATCGCGATATGCAGGATATCGAATTCACGATTGAAAAAGGCAGGTTATTTATGCTGCAATGCCGGATAGGCAAACGCAATGGACCGGCTGCGGTGCGCATTGCCATGGATATGCTCAAGGAAAAATTAATCAATAAAGATATGGCGGTGATGCGTGTTACGCCAGCGCAATTAGACGAATTATTACATCCGGTGATTGACCATAAAGTAGAATCAGCGCATAAGCCTTTAGCTAAAGGTTTACCCGCTGGCCCGGGTGGCGCTTGCGGCCAGATTGTTTTTTCTTCTCCCGAGGCTGTAGAGTGGAATAAGCAGGGCAAGAAGGTAATTTTAGTCCGCGAAGAGACTAATCCAGAGGATGTAGAGGGGATGCGCGCTGCCCAGGCAATCCTTACTGCCAGGGGAGGAATGACTTCACATGCAGCATTAGTTGCCCGTGGCTGGGGGAAGTGTTGTATTGTTGGTTGTGGTAGCCTTGAGATTGACTATGCCAAGAAAGAGTTAATCGCCGGTGATAAAATATTAAAAGAGGGTGATTGGATTACCTTAAACGGAACGAAGGGCAATGTCTATGAAGGTAAGCTCCCGATGATGGATGCTTCCGGAGAAAATAAGATACTGAATGATTTTCTTAAGATTTGCGCTACAATTAAAAAATTAGGTATCCGTACTAACGCCGATACTCCGGAGGACGCCCGTAAAGCTAGGCAGTTCGGCGCAGAGGGGATCGGATTATTCAGGACCGAGCATATGTTCTATGGTAAGGGTTCAGAGGAGCCGTTATTCAGATTACGCAAAATGATCGTTTCTAAAACCGTAGACGAAAGAAGAAAGGCCTTGGATGAATTATTTCCCTATGTCAAGCGTGATATCAAGGGTACGTTAGAAGCAATGGATGGTTTTCCGGTAGTGATTCGGCTGCTTGATCCACCTTTACATGAATTTGTCCCGCGGGACCAGCAGAAATTGAACCAGCTAGCCAAGGATTTAAATATATCTATGGAAGAGTTATCCCGGCGTGCCGAAGGTTTACATGAATCTAATCCGATGATGGGTCACCGCGGCGTGCGTTTAGGCGTTACTTATCCGGAAGTCAGCGAAATGCAGATCCGGGCTATTTTTGAGGCAGCAGCAGAATTATTAAAAGAGGGGAAAAAACCTTATCCAGAAATAATGGTGCCTGTTGTCTGCGATAAAAAGGAGCTGGATGATCAATTAGTAATCGCTAAAAAAGTCTATCAGGAAGTCTTGGCTAAGTATAACCTCAAAAAAATCAAGCATATGTTTGGCACGATGATTGAGATTCCGCGCGCTTCTTTTGTGGCTGATCAGCTTGCCGCCGTCGCGCAGTTCTTCTCATTCGGCACTAATGATATGACTCAGATGGGTTTCGGGTTTTCCCGCGACGATATCGGAGGATTTCTCCCCGATTACCTCAAAAAAGGAATTTTACCCGAAGACCCCTTTCAGAGTATTGATCAACAGGGGATCGGAGAATTAATCAAGATTGGTATCCAGCGCGGCCGTAAGACCCGTAAGGATTTGGAGATTGGCATCTGCGGTGAGCATGGCGGAGAGCCTCGTTCAGTGATCTTTTGTCATCAGGTAGGCATGGATTATGTAAGCTGTTCGCCGTTTAGGGTACCGATTGCTAATCTGGCAGCAGCCCAGGCGGTGTTGCAAGATAAGGGGAAGAAATAGTTTACTGTGTAACGTGTAATGTTTAATGCGTAAAGAGTTCTCTGGGCGATAAGAGCCAGATAAACCTTAATATTACGCTTTGGCATGTACTACATCAGCATTACACATTACCTGTCTGCCGGCAGGCAGGCACTTTTCACATTACACAATTTAACCATGGAAGCCTTAAAAAATTACCTTAAAGAAGTCCGCACTATACCCCTGTTAACCCAGCAGGAAGAGATCTCTTTGAGCAATCGGGTTAAAAAAGGGGATGAGCAGGCGCGCAAAAGTATGATCCGCGCTAACCTGCGCCTGGTGATTAGCATCGCCAAACGCTATATGAATCTGGGTATACCATTTTTGGATTTAATCGAGGAGGGGAACTTGGGTTTAATGAAGGCGGTAGAAAAATTTGACCCTAAGAAAGGTTACCGTTTTTCTACTTACGCTGCCTGGTGGATTAAACAGGGGATTACCCGTTCTATCGGCGAGCAGGGAAAGATGATTCGTATCCCGGTCTATATGAATGAGCGTATTACCAAATGGAAAAAAGTCCGCGAGCAGCTAATGCAAAAATTACACCGTGCGCCGACAGATGAAGAGATAGCCAAAAAGATGAAGCTTTCTAGGGTTAATATGCAGCAGATCGTTTCTTGGATGGCTACGACTACTTCTTCTCTGGAGGCTCCGGTTGGTGATGATAGCGATAACGAAGTGGGGGACCTGGTTCAGGACCAAACCACAAACTCCCCAGATACTGAGATTGAACACCTTCTCGATAAAGAGAGGGTAGATAATCTTTTGGGGATTATGTCAGAGCGAGAAAGAGAGGTTCTGGATATGCGTTTTGGTTTGGCTAAAGGGAAACCGAATACCCTGGCCGTAGTCGCTAAAAAAATGTATATCTCCCGTGAGCGGGTACGCCAGATTGAAAAGGAGGCACTGCGGAAATTACGCAGGTTTGTAGAACTGCAAGAACAAGAACTTTAG
>Ga0163199_1000111_pt1 | contig 51196 bp, 41 predicted proteins | sample PL_2010_150m_FD_113537 | JGI IMG/M metagenome (GOLD analysis project Ga0163199, IMG submission 113537) | Freshwater microbial communities from Powell Lake, British Columbia, Canada to study Microbial Dark Matter (Phase II) - PL_2010_150m | ecosystem: Environmental > Aquatic > Freshwater > Lake ...
CATCAACTCTCGGTCGGGACGCGTCAGGACATCGATTAAGGCCAGTTGAGCCTCGTTAAGGTCCTGGAATTCGTCGACGAGAATGTAGTCGAACGCTCTCCGCGCGTGTTGTCTCTCCGATGGATCATGCAGCAACGCCTTCAGTGCAAAAGGAAGCTGGTCGTCGAAGGACTGGATCTGCCTACTGAGGCGAGCTTCCTCGAATGCAGCGTCGACCGGTCCATATGGCAGCATACGAGGTTTGTCATCGGCGTAGTACTCGACCTCAACTGACAGGTCTACTGGATTGACTAGATCGCTCGATGCTCGCTTCCTTTGATCGAGGAATGCTCCAACCAGGTCGGTTCCTTGAACGACGCCCTGGATCGTAACCTTCGCCTTCAACATCGCTTGTTCCATGATCTGGCGCCACTCAAATCCGGATGTTACGACGTTGTGATTCAATTTCAATCTTTCGCGCTGGTATCGATATCCGAACGCATTAAACGTACTACATCGCACACCTGCCACTGACTGATCAAAAAGTTTGCTATCAGTCGCGGGGACGTGAAGTGACAGCAGTCGTTCTACCAACTGTTCATTAGCTTTCTTGTTGAAAGCTAATGCCAAGATTCGATGCGGCTTTACACCACGCTCAACCAATTCAACGATGCGTTCGACGAGTACGTATGTCTTTCCTGCTCCAGCCGGGGCTAGCACACGAATAGGTCCAGTGCCATGCTTGACCGCTAGGGATTGCGCTGCATCCAATTTCTGCCGGCGGAAGGCTGTACTGTTATGCCTATCGTCACGCTGACCGAGTACATCGCGCAGATATATTACGCACTCATCCGCATCTCGGTAGATTAGACTCCCGGTGAATCGCACCACACAGTCGACACCAAGCGTTAGTAAATGGCGATCTCGAGCTTCATCGCTCTCCGTGTTGTGAAATGCGGCGCCATCGGCCTCGACGGCGATCCGCTTGCCGGGCGATTTTACGAGGAAGTCGACAACATAATTGCCAATCCGCACCTGTGCCTCAGCATCAATACCACCTTTCGCCAGAGCGCGGGCAAGCTTCTCCTCTATTGGCGTAAGCGGAATACGCGCCCTAAGCGACACGCGTTGATCCCAGGCCATAATCGTCACCGCATCGCGGCACAAAAGCTCTGCAATATCCTCTAGGTCAAGCAACGATCGCTGATGGACTGTCAAAGACTTCGGACTGAAGGCTTGCCATGATTCAGCAAACCCTACTATATAGGGCGCAGCAGAATGAGCCAGCGGGAATGAGAGAAAACGAAGAAGGTCTACAGCAGTCGCTCGTAAAGCTTCGCCTCTCGAATCGATGAACCAAGTCGGCAATATGCCCTCGGCCTTACCATTTGCCTGTTTCTTTGCGTTATCGACTGATATGGCTTGCTGCTGCCAGGTTGTGCCGACAAGCTCGGATTTAAGCCATTCCTCTAACTCAAAAGCACCTGGAACGCCGAAGATGACCAAGCGCGGCCGAGCACGCTGCCAGACGTAGGTCGGAAACTTTTCCCCAAACACCCTTACGGCAACTGGTTCGTCTCCTCCGGTATTCTCCGTCCCTATTTCTCCCGAAACCTCCGGGATACTCTCAATCGTACTCACGGAATTTGTTGAAAATGGGATTGCTGGAGTCCATAAATCCTTCCCAATGACTGATAATCTATAGCCTACTGACCAAGCATTATGCATGGGCCGTTCTCGTTTTGTAATTATCCCCCTCCGAGGATCACAGATGCGTCTTTTCTCCCGTACACAATCGCAGGGGTTTTTCTGGCGTTTGCCAGTACAGCCTCAACTTATGCAACAGAGGATTTTTCAGCTTGCTCTCAGTTTTTTTCAAATGCGAAGCCGCCGGTAGTTACACCAAGACCTACCAACCGAGCTATGTGCTACGACGCCTTCGCCGTCCTTCTCTCAGGAGAGAGCAAGACGCTGGCATACTCCGCTGAAAAGCTTAATCAAGCTTCCATCGCCGATGCCCACGGAAAACGTATCAACAAGTTCTTTACCGATTCACGCTTGCGCTCTTCAGGACGCGCAGCTTAGAGACCTCATGCGGTCTGATTCAAATGTGTATTTATCTTGCTGCTATGGCCGAGCAGCAGGCCGACGTCAGATTCCCGCGACTGGAAGCTTTATGATCAGAAAGCCGCCATTGACCATGAAATAGTCATCAGGCAAGTATGGGCACATTCCGGTGGTAGTCGACCGTCGGCTTTGTGGAGATGAATTTTAGCCGCACTTAGGCTCCGTTTTGGTCGTTCGGCTGATAATGTTAAACTCGGCTAGATGTAGTTTCTGAAGGGCAGTGGGGCATCTGGCAAATCAGGCGCAGCAGTAAGAATTTCCCCAACTGCATCCGCGAACCGTAAAGTAACGGGCAAGCCGTCTCCGTAGATGCAAGCATTGAAATTCAGTTTAGTCAGTTGAAGGACATCGGCTAGTACTACCTTGATGTCAGCACTACCGTGGCAAATTTCAATTCGTAAAGGATTGGGAGTTTCCCATCCTGGATATGTACCAAGATCTGGTACGTATCCGGTCGTCCATAGATAGCCCATCCGTGCTGAATCCACTATTGCAGTTCCGCGAATCACTGGCATACGCCCAGGTCGAAAAAGTTTGAACTCGTCCGACCGCGTGATTCGGACACCAACTACACAAGTGCTTTCTGGGAGGCCCTCGACGAAACCGCTCCACTCGTCTGCATTAAACCGAGTTTTGCCATGAAAAAAAACCTCTCGCGGCGCGGTTCCTGTTTGTGCAATATATGCGGCCGCGACGCCTCGGGCGATGTCGTTGGCCAACTCTCTGGACAAATGGAATTCACCGGTTTTTGCAGAGTACCAAGGTCCGAGCCGGCCCTTGAACACCATGCCGTCGCCGTTCGTCAGAAACATCTGGGCGCCGCAGCAGGCGTTAACATCGGTAGGTCCGGTCATGTCCTTCTTGAACACCAATCCGACGTAACAGACTCCATCTCGGACTGACGCAAGCCGCCATGGTTTTCCCCCCGCTTTGTAGAAAGTCGACACAGACAGGTTCCATGCAACGGTGGCAGAGTCCTGAAGTCTCCTCTTGGAGCCGGAGGGGCGATCGTCCGCCTGTAACGTCGACTCACGCACTATCTGAGTTACCGCGGCCTTTGAAATCAATCTAGCTTTAAGCTGGTTCCTGAAATCCAAGTCAAAGAAGAATGGCTCTGCGGCAAGCATGTCGTCGTCGAAGAGCGATGGTTCGCGCTGGAGTCGCCGTGCCAACCGGCTATTCATTTTGGTTTCTGATTTTATTCGCTCTGCCGTCGGTACAAAAGATTTCGGACGAGCGAACTGATACACTTCATCCGGTATTACCACGTACCAAAGATCAGGTCTCGTTTCATCTTCCACCAGTGACTTGCTGATGGCATCAGAGAAGAGTCCGACTGTCTCGTAGACAGCTTCATGTCGCTCCGCAATGCGCAGTTTTGAGGATATTTCGGATGCAGACAGGGCAACAGCTATTTCCGGCTCAAGCGGCCAATCGCATGAAAATAACTCACGAAACCCGGGGTAGAAAACACTCGTTCTTGTGTCTGCAGGAGCTGGAATCGCACGGGAGATGCGGTTAACCCATTTGCGATAAAGAGCTATTCCATGCGGTGTACCTATCACTCCTACCCGCAATCGAAGTGGATTAACGGAATCACGAATAGGCCCAAACAGAAACAAGCCCTCTTTTGGATCGGCCGAATTCTGACCGAAACCAAACCGCAGTTCCGGTTCCGCAAGCAACAGTGTTTGCGAAGTCACGTGGCGTCCCCTTCGACGCCGAGAGCATCGTCATGGATAGTATCGGTCCACTGATCTAAGTCCTCTACTAGGGAGCCAAAATCAATGTCGTCTGCTTCGACATCCGTGCACTTGGATAAGTCATCTTCGACTATGCTCATTGGTGACACAAATACCTGGGGTGTTGCAGCAAGTTCTATCGCGCCGCAGTCTCCCGAATGGAGAGAAATGCCTGTTTGACCGTGTGATAGCCAGGCCGTTAGCGCAGACTGAAGAGAGCGCCAGCGATCATTCCACCAATTCTTGCAGAACGTTTTACGCAGTTCCGTCATGCGTTCGCTCGGAACGAGTGTGCTATGTCCATCCTCCGTGAATATCACTCGCATCTTCATTTGAAGCACATACGGTGACCCACTCTTAAATCTGCCAATGACCCCAAGATGCCAATTAACCTTTCGTTTTTCACTTCTACCAACGAGCAGTCTCCTTCGTTTGTTCCCAGCAGCATCAATGAATTCTGCCCGATCCCTTTCGAGAAGCTCCCGCGGAATGTACATAGTTTGAGTCCCACTTTTAGCAGGGGCGAAGAGCAAGCCACGGCGGGACAGGTAAGTCTCCCACACACGATTTAGAAGGCGGGACACTATACGTGATCTATCTGTCGCCTTTGTATGGCCGGCTATGCTGACGTCGCCAGAGAGAAACTCAATAGTCGTTAGCACTCGGGATTGGCGAAAGCCATGGACGCCGAGCTTCACTAACTCGTTCGCCGAGTAAAGCGATAGCCATCCCTCTTGGAAGGAAAATATCGGCAACGCGGCTGATAAATGAACCTGAGATGGTTCCAGACCATTGCCGGTAAGCACGAACAATCTTTCGGGCAATTTCCTGAGATCAAACTGGTTAGAGACAAGTTCTTCCTCTCGCTGCTCAAGCTTCATGCGGCTCAAGCGCTGTCGTTGCCACCAGATTGCGAGTTGAGACCCTTCGGACTTCCTGGCCACTGGTACGTGATCGTGTTCAAGGGTATCAACCAGCTTAGTCAAGCCGCGTGCCCAACTCTCAGCAAAATCGACCACGTTCTTTCGCGCAATGTTTGCCCGAAAGTCACCGAATGGAAGGTCGTCTAACCGAATTGGAACTACAAACCTTTCCAGACCAGCCGACCGTTCTACCGACACAGCTAGGCTTATTTCATCAAGAACGCCCGGTTTCGCCAAGGACGCTTTAGACGCGACAAAGATTACCTTGGCAGCAGTATTGCGAATTACGTCCTCGATTGTGTTCCAGAAGACGTCACCGGCAGCAAGGTGCGTAAGGTCTGACCAAACTTCATACCCACGCCGCGTTAGTTGTGCTTGAAGCCAAAGGACAAAGTTATTATCGTCAGGGTTGGCGTGGCTGATGAACAATTTTCGCCGTTCGTTGGCAGCCTTCTCGGCAGGGCCTTGAAGCACCACTTCCCAATCTTCGCCAGTGTGACTTCGGAGCTGCTGGGCAAGAGATATGCCGATTGCTCGATAGTCTTCACTAGGATCGGCTAAGGCGACAACGTTCGTTGCCCGCGTGGATCTAATCTCCTCTAGTATTTTAGCCCAAATGCCGTTCCCCTCAAGGGTTACGGCAAAGTCTTGCTCTCTTAGGCAGTTCGATGCGACGTCAAAATAATTGATGCCAAGCCCTTCGAATAAGGCCAGGGCTCGTTTTCGATTCAGTGATCCAAAATCAAATCGTGGACTCACTCGTAAGTCGATCATGATTTTGGGACTCAATTCTGTGAGGACGGCGAGAAAGTTTTGCTCGGTGAGGGTATCTGTTGTGCAGAGAAACAAAGTTCGCCCCACTGTTCCTAGAAGTGATTGCTGGAAGGCTTCAAAATGTCCCCGTGACAACAGCGTCTGTCCCGCGGCATCCTTGTCAAAAACTAGATGAAGTAGAGTATGGCTCTGAATGGCCATTAAGAAACCTTGTCGGCCAAATCTGCTTCCAATTGAGCGTAGCTCATTTTCCGCAAGTGCCAAGGCGATCCCCAGTCCGGAGAGGAAATATTGAGGTCGCCCGTCTCCGAGTTCTTCAGCTCCCTGTCTTTTCCGAAGGCCCGGCGATATAGCCGTGGGGCGACCCCAGTGAACGGACGAAATAGGACCTTCGGTGATATGTTGCTTGCTGGTAGGCCCACCTGCTGAGACATTTCATGATGGCTAGGGATCGTCCAGTTTGAAGCTGATATTTGGATGGAATCAGCGTGCAAATCGAGTGCCTGACTCTTCGGGTACGCCTCGATATATTGCACTTCGTCAATGCCTGCTGACACGATATGGCGAGCACAATAGTGACACGGAAAGGTCGTTACAAATAGGCGTGTGCCAACTGTGGACTTACCAGAGCGGGCTGCTGTGAGGATCGCATCCATTTCAGCATGAACGGCGCGGCTGAATTCCAGGAGGCCACCTATGCGACCGGACCGAAACATTCCAGCCAACTTTGAACGTTCGTCCTCGGCCAGTGGTTTGATCACTGAAATGTTTTCAATCAGATCGCGAATAATGGTGTTCTGTTCTCGGGTGTTGCTGCAATATGGAACAGCATTTGTTGAGACACGTCGATATGCGCAACGGTGGTCTTCCAACGTTGCTTCGGCGAAGGTCTCTGCGTAAACGCCGCCGCCGGCGCGAGGCACCTCATTGCACCCTGTCGAGATGATACTTCCTCCTCGATCGACAAGAGCTGCCCCCACTTGCCTAGATAGACACGCACTGCGAAGTGCTGCTGCGTGTGCGTGCAACATCGAAGTCTCGCTTTGATCTGGTCTCATTATTTCGGAATGGCGGATGATCTTGATGAGCCGCGAAAGTTTTTCGGCGACATCCCAGTCGGGATTGGACGTTTTATCGTCCTTGTATCGGTCGACTGTGTTATCCACGAAAAAATCAGCAAGATGAAAAGCATCCGATACCCGTTGCCCGTGCTTTTCAGTATCTTTGGCATCTCGGCGCATAAACTGTTGAGCGCGCTCCTTGCCGGCGTTCTCGTATTTTGACGTAACACGAGCTAACCGCTTCGATTCCTCGCATACGACCCCGACCAAGACGAAAGCGTCCTGGTAGATATGCCGTAACAGTTCGGCTTCAGCCGGGTGACGTACGGAGTCTAGTATGTAGGCTCGAAGCTTGCCGTCTGGCAGAATCGGCCCGACAGTCTCGGAATCGACCCCGGTTTTCTCGGCCCGGATCTCGCGAATTCGAATCGCAAACCGCTTAGCGACAGCGGCATGATCCGAATTGCTTTGCCTGAGCTGGTCGCCCAAATCCTGAAAAGCCTCAACGTCTTCAAGTTTCTTGTGCTTAGAGTCCACCGTGGGAACCTTCTTGCCGTTTTCAGTGGCCCAAGCCGCAATCAAATCGGTGGCCTTGACAATTTGAGCTTCATACGCAGGAGATTCTGGCGTTGCCTCATGAAGAAGAGCTTGTAGTGTTTTCGCGACTTCGCTTGTGCCAGAGCCAACATGACCAACTACTGCGAACACCAGTTCATTAGACGCATGTTCTAGAACAGCAGACTTCGAGTCTTTCGAGGATTGACTCTTAAAATCAACTATAGCCAAATTAGATTTCGTATTCATCGACATCCTTTATTCGTCTGGCCAGAATAAGGCATAGGTGAAACCACAAGATCAACCCTATCTCCAGAATGCCATTTTGCCGTATTTACCAATGGATGCGATGTTTTTCCTCGGTTTCCTTGTGGCGACGATCATCGTCTACATGGAGATACTGGCTAGTCGTGCTCAAGGATTCGTGGCCTCGGTTGTCACGGACGAGTCTCAAGTCGATCTGCTGATCGGCCATATGCGAGCCTGCGGTATACTGCCGTGCCAAGGCATCGAGTTCCTCCAATCGAGCCTTTACGGTTTCCGAGGCACTTGTTTCGTAGGAATAAAGTCCCGAAAACTTTAATAAAGTCGTGAAAATCAAGCCGCGGCAAATTTAATAAGGTTCCGAAAACATAGTGGGAACAATGAGTTTCACTATGTTTTCTTGAAATCATCGTATAAGGTGCTCGGCTAGCTGGGACAACAAACCCATATTTTGGCGGTAGTTACTGTATGGTTGCCACGTTCTGATCCGCGGCTTATTGGAGCCATTCGATTCGGCGGAACGGTGATCGCGATCAATAAGGTCTGTCGGACTACCAATATTTTCCAGCTGTTATCGGGCTCGTGGGATTAACGGCCATGACAGTGAGAGCCTTGGAGGGAGCCCGAATCTGATCAATTCGTCCTGACTTTCACAAACAACTCCGTTGGCAATGCGCCTCCCTCAATTACCACGGCCATTTCCGCCACACGCTTCGCTTGTTCTTGAATCCTAGCGGGCTCAAGACCAGCTGTCCCAGTCGGCCCAAATTCAAACCACGTGAAGAATTTCTTGGGGCTATGCGCCTGAGAACTCACCCGCCAATAGCCAACCCCTTGGTCGAGACGGATAGTGAGATGCTTGCCAGTGGAAAATTCTACCGTTAGCAAGCGCCCATGCTGTACGGCAAACTTATCCTGTACTAACAACTGCACATCAAGTCCGAGATATTCAAACGACGCCTTCATCACCGCATCTCGAACGTTCGAATCCTTCCAGTCCGCGTAGACCGTATTGACGGCCCGACTCTCGGCGCCGCCCCTAGATTGCGTCGTTGTAACTTTGATATTGGGATTGTCCCAGCGGGCTTGTCCAACGATTTCTCTAAGACCCGCGATAATCTCAAGCAACAAGGCAATCGAAACAGGGGTAAACAAGTATCTGTCGTTGTATTGAATCGACAAGACATCTGTTTTGACATCTTCCAAAATGGGGGACATCCCCTTGTGCTCACTCAAAATGGTCTTCCAGAAACGCTTTCCAAAGCCTTGCAGATCACCATCAAGCTCGCGATGAAGAGTAATCTCACTGTCACCTTCGCTTCGAGCTTTAGGACGTATTCTGTCAGGCTTAACTTGCTTGCTCAGTAGTTGAGTCGAGTTAATCTCGCCAATAACGAGGGGAGATTCGCTTGTTCCCCAACCAATATTTGCGATCCTGATCTTCTTGTCTGCGCACGCCCAGGTTACCGAGCGATCCCCCGTCAGCACATCCGCAACGATCTCAACATCTCCTACATTGGGCAAGGACAACACGGTGTAAACAGTGACGTTTGGGTGGTCGGCAAGGCTGGCAAGAGAAAACCGGTCAGCCTCTGATAAAGCATCAAAATGCGCTTTTTCAATGACAATCTGTACGGCACGAGACAGTGCTGCCAACCGGTAGCTAAGTAGTCTCAAATTGGATAGCGCGAAATCGGCTAAATCGCCAGGTCCACCCACATAAAGTCTCGTTAATACGGCGCCTTGACGACCGCTTGCTCTTAGCACAGCTTGATTGATCCCAGAGAACTCCACTCTGGAGCTATCCCCAAAATATCGTAGTTCTTCTGGGAGTTTGAGCATGTCCAGCCACTGGGGCGACACCACCGCCAGTGCCATATTCCTATTCAGAGAGCTGGATTCAAAGCGCTGGTCGAAATCGAGTACACAGTGCGGGCAGCTGCTATCGCATCCCTTCGGGCAATCCAAACGACGCACTGCGTCACGGAACATCGCGTTGATTAAGTGTTCACTGCCGGAAGCGTATCCAGCAGCAAATCGATCAAAAATGAAGATCGACTGGCATCGCTCTCCCTCCTCGGCTCGCATCTCCTGTACGTCACAACCAAGCTCACTTGCCTGTACTCCAATCAGACTAGCCAAAGAATCCCGAAGCGCCACTGCCAAGGTCAATGCCACAGTTCGATCTGAGATCCACTGTCCATTTAGGTTCTTGAGCTGCATCTCGAGGACATCAGTTCGCAATTGATGCCCGAGAACAATGCCCTCCTTAATTGCCCAACGATTGGTACTCCCGGGACAGGTCCTATCCTCCTTGCGACTGCGAAGTTTTTTGTGCTCATGCTCGAAGACCCGCGGCAGAGTCCCATCTGGATTCATCGGCTCAGCCCGACCACACGCAAGGCAAAGTCCGTAACCTGCGCCATGAAACCCTGCCGAGTGGTGATAGACGCGGCCATCCGTGGTTGGCCGAAAACGACCCAGACGCGGATTTGGCAACGGCGACCAGTTCCCTCGGGCACTAATCCACGGTCGTTCAACGGGAACAAAACGTTGCGACGATACGTCGTTATGCGGGTCGACGTAAAAATCGACTGAGAACCCCGCTGGCTCAAGGAACTGCTGAATATCGTTGGAACGCACGGATGCGCCACATGCGTCGCAACTTGTTGCCAGTTGAAGAGAATGAGTAGTACCACTTGCTCCACATTGACGACAGCGCCACGCAAACTTGATTGCCTGTGTTTCTCGCGCGTCCTCCTGTGTCGCGGGAATATGCCAATTGAGCGTGATCCCTGCCGACCTGTAGACGAGGCCGTCCATGACAATCTCTGACCCTGGCGCATATTCGCGAAGCGCCGTTACAAGATCTCGGCTTGCCAAATCGAGGCGTTGAAAGCGGTTGTCATCCCGGCTAGCAGGCCGAGCGGTTTCTCCTGCGATGGGCAACCCTCTTGCCTTGGAAACCGTAGTGTTATCAAAAGAAGCAATGAACGCGGGAAACCCATAGCCGGGCAGAAAGCCATGAGTAGCAAGTTCCCGCAGAAGATACTCATCAGATAAGCGTTTCTTCTGAAAGTTTAAGGCCCTAACCGCGGGATCAGTTGTGTTACCCGGGCCAAAAGCGCGTTCTTGCTCTATGAGTGCATCCCATTCGCTATTCCATCGTTCCCGCACTATTGACATCTCGGTACCGCTCCGGCGAATCAAGCGCTCGGCGTCCTGCCCCTCAAACACACTGTGGCGGACCAGCCGCCCCAAGCCTTCCTCGATTCGCGGGTGTGCCTTCGCGATGTAGGCCTGGCACCAGGAGATAAATCTCGCTGCCGGACCTTGGTCGTCTTGTTCAAAGAACCATCCACATGTCAGCTTGCTCATGTCCTGCACAGTGCTCTTTAGTAAATCACTCAAGAACTGGGCCAGCACCATCGAATTTACGTGGCGTTGGACAATGATTCCGCTATTTAGCGAAACTACTGGTGGAGGAAGTTTCGCTTCAAATGCCCATCGTGTATTCCCAAAGACGTTCAAATCATGCGGATTTGACTTGCAGAGAGTGACGGCTGTAGAGCGAGTCTCCTGACGTCGACCTGCCCGTCCAGCGCGTTGTAGGTAATTGGCGGGATGGGGAGGTACATTGTTCATCGCGACAAGTTGAACGCCACCAATATCGATTCCCAACTCCATAGTTGTAGAGCACGACAATAGGTTAATCAGGCCTTCCTTAAAAAGCTTTTCGTATTGGCCTAGCAGCTTGGATGACTGTTGTGCCGAATGCTCTGCTACGGAAAAATAGGGAGCAAGTTCAACAACACGATCATTGAGGTTTGACCACAACCCTTCCTCGCGCAGTCTTGTTAATGTGTGCTGAGCCGATATCCATGCTCTTGCGTGACGAATACGCTCGGTTCCGTCCGTGCTATTGCCAAACGGCGCATCATATACAGGAACTTCAATGGCTTCGCACATAGCCATCGCTTCTGTAGACTGTTTGGGCAGGTAGGGGGTAATTCCGCGCAGCGTTGTATCAAGGAATCGTCTACTGACCGGGCAAATCCATGCACGAGCCATCGGCATAAAGGCCAATTCCTCAAGCCTAAGAATGTAGCCGCTTCCCGTAGTAAAGAGAACTTTCTTCGCGTCATCCCAAGCTGCCATAAGCAAACTATCAACGGTGTCTTGCCCGATTGACGTTTCGATATCGGCTTTGACAACGTATGCAAGCAACCGCACAAGAGTGCTCTGCAACCTGCCTCTTCTGGCAGACGGCCAGCGTCTTTGGCCGCGAGCGGTCTCAGCCTGATTGGGCGGAACAATCCAATTTCTCGGAAACCGGATGCCCAGCCAATTTCTCCAGATATCAGGTACATCCAGGCTACCCCCGCCACGGACGAAGTAGTCAAGTGCAATCTTCAAAAAGTCACGCCAATCTGCAATAGAGAAGCCTCGCCTTGTCCAATCCGTGGGCGCAGAACTTATCTGGTCCAAACGCGGGTAGCGTACGGCAACCATACCCATAGTTTCCAGATTATTTTGTCGTCTCGGACGTCGCCCAAGCTCTCGAATCAGAAGCATTCCCGCAAGATTGTCGGCACCCTCTGCACCGCCAAACACTAACCGAGAGTACCCTTGATATGTATGCAGAATATTTCTGAACTCGTGTCCTTCCTGAGCAATCGCTGTTTGAATTTCGCGAAAGGAGATTGGCGCAGGCGTAGCTATTTTGGCCAACGCCGTACGCCGTTCCTCCAACATTTTCACGATCGGAATCCTTGCGGCGTCCGGCATTCCCGGTGTTGCAAGAATGGTCTCAAACTGGGAGATCTCGGCTTGTATTTGCTCGCTGCCCGCGCCGGCCCTCGCCAGGAACTTGGCCAGGGCGTGGTGATAGATCAAGCCCCGCGCCTTCGTCCGTTCAGAATCCTGTTGAAGCTTTGCGGCTAGTCGAGCGGTCCCTTGCCGACTATCGCTGAATGTCAGAAGACGGCGACCGCGATAGGGATGATCTGCTGGATTATCACCATCCGGTGCGAATTCTAGCAATGTCGGCAGCAAGCCCCCCAGCAGAAAAGGCGCGCCGATTCTTGCCTTGCGAAACAGACGAGCTTCCGATGCATTGTGTGCATTACACGACGGACAGGTCAGGCCATCTCCGCTGTCCTCGTGAACGATGAGACGGATCGCATCGGCATCCGTAGCCTCTACGATACTTCTGTTGGTTCGATGCACGTATAGATCGCCAGTATGGAGTAGTGCGCGGTTCACAATTAGAAGAGGATTACCGCTCGTCGTAGCAATAGTGATTTCTTCGTCGGTTTCGTCTGGCAACTCTGTGTCATCGGGTTCAGTTTCCAGCTCGAATTCATCGATACCTGCAACATCAATCGGTTGGGCTATGCATCCATGCCGTTCCTCCGCGTTAAGGAAGATGGCACCACATTCTTCACACGCAACCAGCTCATAGGCGGGAGCACCGCAGGTGCAATGGTTTCTTGGGGCAAGAAACAATTTGCCAAAGGGCCACGCTGAATCTTCCAGCTTGGTTCCTTGCTTATCGGAGCAACCAGGGTCGGCACAACACCATAGGCCGGACAGCGTTTGATGAAACAGATGACCGCGCAATGGCAGGAAAGGTGTGCCATCAACGTCCATCGCAGTGGTGAGCATATCCAGCCATTCTAAGGACAGCTGTTGCTGATCCAGCGTGTACGCCGGTGCCGGACCAAAGACGACATTACAGACCTCCGACAGGCGTGCGACCGGAGATGTCTTCCGATCGACAAACAGCTCACGGATCCTTCTGGCTATTCCATGGCGAACGAGTCCCTGATAGCGCCCAGAAGTCGTGCTGGTGTCTGCATCCAGCAAACACAGTTCGCCGATCGAATCCGACCGTTCATTATTGAAAATCGGCAGTTGCGGTACATGTCTAGCACCGGTCACCACAAGGACCTGGGAAATGTCGACGCCCGCAATCTGAGCTAAGAACCCCCTTAACCCCTCCCCACCGGCGCCATCAGGGTCGCCAATGGTTGCCGACGTTGCGATGAAACGAATGTTCTCTGGGTGGACACCAAAAGCATGTATGACCCTTCGAATCAGCAGCGCCAATTCCGCGGCCTGGGATCCCACATACGTGTGCGCCTCATCAAGTACGATCCACTCGAGTTTTCCCTGTGACGCCTGGAGAATATTTGCATCCTGAGTGCGCACCAGCATGTATTCGAGCATTGTGGCGTTGGTCACCAGGATCGGCGGTGGAGACGATCTTAGCGTTCGCCGATCCAATACCTCGCAAACAGCCTGCGCTGCATCGCCTGCAGGAACGGAGTCTGGAGTCACTCCGTTGTAGAGGCAGAAGCGAACATTCCCGCCGAATCCACTCGTCCATGCCCGTAGACGGTGACGTTGACTGTTGATTAGTGCATTGAGAGGATATAGGAAGAGAGCACGGACACCGATCAACTGCCCGCCCACCCTCGCCTGTTCTCTTACGAGCCGATCTAAGATCGGAACCATGAAACACTCGGTCTTTCCCGAACCGGTTCCACTCGTCACGACAACTGATTGAGCGCGCTCTTGCGATAGAACACGCCAAGCGGCGAGTTGGTGAGCGTAAGGCGCTCTATTCTTAGCGAAGCGATACTCGCCATCACCGGCGTCTGTAGGTCTATCCATCGCATCAATAAGGGCCGACGTAAGCAGATTGCCAGCAAGGTCGCCCATCTGGATGGGGCCAGGCTCCCAGCCAAACACCGCCTCAAAAGTTGGATCGGCGAGGAAACTTCCCGTGTCACCATATGGACGAGAGAACAATTCCATTAGGTGCCGGCGTAATGGCGCGTTGGCGAATCCGAGCCAGCTCACCGTCCCTAAGCTGGCGCGATTTGCCAGTGCTGCCAGCATGTCCGAGAAATATCGTTGCTCCATGGATTCCTGGATTTCGTTTTATTGGAGTGGGAGTGCGTTCGTCGCAAGGCATCGCGCAACGGTCAGGTCATACGCTTCAGAGAACCACTCTGGATCAAAGGACTGAATTGTACGAAGGATTCGAATCGATGCCTCCTCCTGTGCCCAGTCCATAGACTCCCCCATGACGGAGCATGCCGCCAGGATGATTGGCATATTAATTACTTCATCGTGAAAGCCATAGCTGGTTGGGCATAAGAATTGGGCGATAGATCCCCGACGGACTGGCTCGACCTTGGAAAACAATCCGCCTGGCCATTGTGAGTCGGCATTGCTGCGCAGCAAGTTTTGAAGTCGACTTTCTGCGCCCTCGAAAAGCTGCTCTTTAAAAAAGACATCCATGATGCTCTTTCGTGCCAGAGTTACATCCGGTGTCGGTGTTCCAGTCGCTAGCGTCCTTGCCACTTCAAGTAGAACTCGCAACGCTGGATTGGCTGAAGCGATATCTTGAAGTCGTCGATCTAGATGGGCTGTGAACACAGTATTAGATGATTCGTGCCCATACCACTCAGTGCATTGGTCCTGGAGTCGCTGAACACCTCTCACCCAAGACGAAAGCGGCACGGTCTCCCACATAAACGGCAATTCAGTCGAAAACCGATGGACGAAGCCAGTCTGCAGTGCACCGATCCGGACGGACATGGCGACAATACCATCAGAAGATCGTGCGAACCTGCGCCATAGGTCGAGTGTTGAAAGCGGTAGATGTCCTAGTTGAGCTGCCAACTGCTCGACCTGCTGCCAGTCGGTAAGTGAGTAGTTATCCGCAAGTTCGGCTACTAATACATCAAGCGCATCATGCCGTAGCGCCTCATTGGCAATACCGAGTGCCTCATTCAAGCTGCTCTGGCCATCCGACTCCCCAGGAATCGGCCATAACATAGGTCGGAATACGATGTTCGATTCAGATCCTGGGTAGATGAGCCATGGGCCTGGTACGACTTCATCAGCCGGAAAGTGCCACGCTCCGGTAGGAACGTTCTCCGAGCGGATTGGCTTAAGTGTTAAAGGCTCCTCTCCGGGTGCATTCAAGCGCAATGCACGAACCGGTATCACCTCTAGGTCTTCTATCGTCAGTGGAGCGAGATCAGCTTGTTGCAATCCAACGGTAGAATTATCCGCGAGCTTTTCCAGCGGACAAGCGTACCGAGCGATTCGCAGCGTCGCCCCGTGGCCATTGCCGATTTGCAGTTTAATACTCACCGAAGCATCAAGTGCATCCGCGCTGCCCAGCATGCGCTGGATGTCCTGCTCGTAGTCAATTAGGCGCACTTCCAGCCGGTTTTCACCTTGGTTTGGCTTGATTTGCCGCGAGTTGGATGCAGCGGGAGCCGCTCCAGCGCCCCCATGGAGACGGAGCCTAAGTTCGGCGCGATACCCACTTCCAAGAAAACCAACGAGGCGCACTCCGCATACTCTGCCAATGGCAATCACTGCTTCATCTGAGAGTTGCCTACCGGTTGCGTCAAACGCGCGAACGCCCCGTGCGGGGAAGGGCAATCGTACCTGCGCAATGTTGGGGTTACCACGCCAAACAAGCTCCAGATCACACCACTCGGTTGGCCTTGAGCATGCATGTTCGACCTGCACCACCAGATCGTTCCCTTCATGGACTACCTTTGAAGCAACGTCAGCGGTGCGCACCTGCGCGCCCAACAATCCCCAGTTGGAAAACCGAAGCCTGCCCTGGGAAGGAGTATCTCCAGGTTCGATGCTCAGCTCCGCCTGATCCGGCATCAAAACTAACCGGGACCGCCATCGCATGTCGCCGCCGGCAGGCCAAACTGCCTCGACAGGACCCATCAACCCCGTCGGGGTCAGCGTGGATTGGCCGCCGGGCAGACGCCAGCTGATTGATCCTTCGACAGTCCGTGCTAACCCATCTTCCGAAATCCTGTACAACTTCGGAATACCGCGAAAAGCAAGCTCGGGGCGTATGAAGGTCTCCCAAATTCGTGCGCCGCGCCACTCAAGGTGCTCATCGGTGGAAGCTGCATGTCCGCAGCGAATTCGGAACTGCAGGCCTTCCGGGTCCTCGACCAGAACGCTACCCTTTACCTTGACGAGTATTCGATTGAGCGACGCCATAGTGCCGGTGGGCTCGAGTTGGCCCCCATCATCAGTGAGCGTTGTCCATTGTTCAGGAACGCAAATCCAGGCTTCTAGGCTAGTTACCGAACCGGAACCCTGCCTAACCAAGCTCAGTCCCTGACCGACGTTGGCACCCGCTTCGAACACCCACGGGAGGTCCGGATTAAGGGCTTCCCCCCGCGCTACGGCCCCGTGCCTGATATCGCCCTCAGGCGATATCAATGTCATGGCGTGTTCAGCAATGGCGGCGCTATCACGACAATCCAAGGGGAGTCGATTAATGCGATAACGTTCTTGGCCTGCAAGTTTTCTCAGATTTAGCTCAACCGATTGCCCTCCACGCGAAAATCGCAAAGTGAGCATGCGAGTCATAGATGAAGATTCGACCCCAAAGAGCGACGCCAAGTCACCGGCATTGATGTACTCGGGAAGATCCACGTCGGCGCGGACCTGCCAACCTCCTTCATCTATCGACTCCAACCTTCGCTCAACGGTGATTCTCGTTGCGGGACGCACCAATCGGGCATCCGCAGCGTCCTTGATGAGTTGCTCGATCAAGCCCTGCGCCTGAGCGTCTTCAATCGGTAGCGGGAAGGAATTGCGCCACTGAAGATCGAAACGATCTAAAGCCTCGACCGCTCCAACTGCCGTAGTCAGGTTCGCTGCCTGCTTCAAACGCAAGACGGAGAGGATGACTTCGGCAAGCAGTACGAAAATTTCATTTTGTCGATAAGCGTTCGGCAGATAGGTCGAAAGGCTCCTGATCCACTCTTGTACGTCAACTGCCTCGACACCACCGCTCGTGGCCGCAAGCCGAAGAACGCGACCAAGGACACGCCCGATGTTTCCTCGAGCTGAAGCCAGCAATTGCATCGGCAATCCGCCCTGAAACGCAATGCTTCCGAGAAATCGCAGGCCATGGGCGTTGCTCAATCGCAGGCCCCAATCCTTCAAACCCTTCTCAACGCATTCACTTCGCTGCGCTTGCGTCCATCCGTCAGGCGGTGCGCCCAGTCCTTGGACAATGGGTTCCCATGAAAATCCGGACCCGTCATACCGTCGACGCCACCACTCGGCAGAATACAAGACGAACAAAGCAGGGAAAAAAGGTATTTGTTTAGGGCTGTTTTAGCGAGCATCGTTGGTGGCTCATCTAGCGAGCCTGTGGAGGTGGATACTGGCTTTGAGGCGCATATGCGCGGGAGCCAGGAGATACAAAATGAGGACGAGGGAATTGGCGAGGCTGATCGGAACACTGGGCAAGTTGCCGCGTGACCAGCGCAAGGCGGTGGTCACAGAATTGGCAGCTTTGGAATCGCGCGCATCCTCGATCGATGTGATCGAGACCGGGATGCCGGTGCGGCCCGACTGCCCGCACTGCGCCAGTCGTCAGATCATCAAGCATGGCCACTGCGGTGACCTGCAACGGTTCCGTTGCCGCCACTGCAATCGCACCTTCAACGCCCTGACCGGAACGCCACTGGCGCGTCTGCATCTGCGCGGCAAATGGATGGGGCAAGCCGAAGCCCTGCGAGATGGGCTGACGCTCCACCAAGTCAGTGAGCGACTTCACGTGGCCCTGAGCACGGCGTTCCGCTGGCGCCATCGCTTCCTGGCGCTGCCGCAAACCGTGCAGGCCCAAGCGTTGATCGGCATCGCCGAGGCGGACGAAGCGTACTTCCTGCGCTCCTGTAAAGGGCAGCGCCACGAACTCGGCCGTGCGTCGCGCAAGCGTGGGAGCAAAGCCAAGAAGCCGGGTGTGTCTAGTGAACAGGTGCCGGTGTTGATTGCGCGCGACCGTATGGGCAACACCGCCAACTTTGTGCTGGGGTCGGTAACGGCCCAGGAAATCAGAAGGACGCTGCGGCCGATTCTGCCCACCGATACCGTGTTGTGCACCGATGGTGGCACAGCCCTGGCCGCTGCCGCGAGACACCTGGATGTCGAGCATCACCCGATCAATCTTTCGGCCGGTATTCGCGTGAAGGGTGCCTGGCATGTGCAAAACGTCAATGCCTACGGCAGCCGCTTGAAAAACTGGATGATCCGCTTCAAGGGCGTGGCCACAAAATACCTGGCCAACTACCTCGGCTGGTTCCGAACCCTCGACCGGTCGCCGGGATTCAGCCCGAATCCCACGCAGCTGCTCGCTCTCGCTATCAGGGTATGAGTTCACCAACTTCATTCGCTAAAACAGCCTTGTTTAGAAACGTCGCCCAAGGTCGCAATTGCGAGATAGGTTTTCAGCCGATCCTTAAGTGTCGCCTCAAGGTCTTCGAATTCCGGTGTGGTCGTTCGATAGGTATAGAGCGGCATTCCCGTCGCGGATCGAAGCCCCTTGCGATCGAGGAAGCGCTGTTTCCAGTCGATTATTGGGTGCGGCATTGACTATTACCGGCACGGTTAGGGTATGCGCCCATCATGGAGTTCAAGGCCTCGCGCCCGCAGCTACCGGGTAAGCCAGTTTGCGGGATGCATATCGCTTCATGGCTCAGCCTTCTTCGCCAATCATCGGCCAATGCCATGCGTCGGGGAGTGCTCAAGTTCACGGTCGAGCAATGCTGCCAGCTCAACACAAATACTGAGCGCCGCAAAAGCGGTACCTGGATCGACCTTAGTACCACCAATATGCTGACCAAAATTGCCGAATCCGTGGGCAGCATCGACAAGTGCATACGCAGATTTACTGACGAATTTCGCTCGTGCGGCAGATTCGTCCGCGCCAGTTATTAACTGCAATAATCGAATTTGGCCCGGTCGAGCATTCGGAAACTGTTCGTTCCAAGATTCAATTCCTCTTACTCGATCATGCTTCCACATAGCAAACCATTCAGACGGCACCTTTTTGCCTTCAAGCTCCTGCGCCCAAATCAAATCAAGTGCCTGATCAACGATTCCCCTTATAGCGGAAAGACAAACCTCTGGATGATCTGGCAAGTCCTCTATGGCGCGCTCAATGAAGCGCTTCAACTTTGCATCTAGCCTAGATAGCTGGGCGAGTCGACGCTCCAGTAGCGCGCGAATATTGGATCGAAAACTCTCCGGAGAACCGAAGAGCCGGATCATGCTTCCGGAATCATCGCCCTGACTGGCGAGGTACCTTTCAAGAAAGCGGGAGTTACCGGTCGCCTTTGCCCCCGATCTCTTCATGAAGCCTTTCTCAGTCAGGTGCTCAAGGTCGGGCTGCCTGATCTTGGATTGCTCGACAACCCTTCCTTCAGAAGTTTCTCTAAAAATATCTTTACTGGACTCAGGGCAATCTGCCCACAATGCATTCAGCATTGCGGAGAGTTCATCAATAATTTTCTCCGCGCAGCCGTTTGCCTCCGCCGGACTGACGACACTGCCTGTGCCTAGCTGAGCTATCTCGTTCAACAATGACAAGAGCAAGGGTGGGAAACCGCCACTCCAGTTTAGAATTTCGGTCTGTGCACCCGGGGCGATCGTAATGCCGGGCAGCCGGGAGACCGCGGCCTCGATGTCCGACTCGTCAAAACACCCAATCCTTACTGGTGTCGGATCAAAGATGTTCCAGAAATCGCTTGTCTGCGCGTCAGCACTTCGAATCAAATCATGTAAACGGCGACGTGATGCGGTGACCAATCTTAAACTCGGATTAGACGCCAGTTCGCGTAACTGGTCCCATAAGTTGCGGGACAGCTTGCCGTTGGCGAGTGGTTTGTCGAAACCGTCCCACAGCATCAAGACTTTGGTGCCTTGATCTTTGAGTATGTCAAAAACTTCGACAAGGTCATTGTAGGGATTGCCCTCGGCCGCGCGAAGGCAGTCCGAGTAATCTTGATTTATCGTCTGGAGAGCAGTTGCAAGCTGATCCCGCAACCCAGACATGAACGCCTCATCGCTATCAGGTGTCTGGTGTCCTAAATCCCAAAGGATGACCGCGCTGTATGGCGCTCCGGACTCACGCATTTTTTTCACGAGTGCATGCAGAACCACCGACTTTCCTGCAAACCGAGGGCCGATAACCTGAAGATGATCAGGAGTCGGTTTCGTCAGGGCACTGAGCAGCCGCTCCATCGCCGTCTTTCGACCTACTATCGGCGGTACAGTTGTGCCGCAAATCTGAAAAATGCGTTCAGCCATTTTCTTCCTCCGATTCAGCCCGGGCGCAGCTCAGAACCACTTCATAATCATGTTGTTGTTCGATCCATGCACCCATCAATGGAATGGAGAGCTGGTAATGGCCATCTCCAATTTTTCCAACAAGGTCGATCAACTCCAGTTCCCTTAGCGCCACCAAATCGGCGTCAAGAAGCTCGTTACTGATTTCCACCCCGCATTGAGCTAGCAATTCATGCAATTCGCCGAAAGCCACAAGATCGGCGCGGCTGCTGCGCTCTGCACAAAGCATCAGGATCAGGCGGCGCCGGGCGGACCCGGCGTAATCCCACAGGCTGGCAAAATGCTCGTTGTCCTTCACCAAGGCAGCACATGCCTGTTCTACGACACTAAGGGTGATCGAGCGTGTCTTGGTTTGCGCCGCGAAATCGAAAATTCGATTGCACAAACATTGCAATAGGTAAGGCTGGCGTGCGGTCACCTCGATGACACGCTCAGTGGCTTCCCGCGAATAGGTCAACTTGCCTTTCAGTGGTTCGGTGACAATTTTTCGGGCGTCGTCCGCATCCAGCGCAGTGACAGAAATGCCGGTGCCGAGGCCGTAAAGTGCTGACCAATACTCTTCGCGCAGGCGTCTCAATCGGCGTGAACCAGTCAGAATGGCTGAAAAGCGCGGGTAGGTCTGAATCAAGAAGCGGATGTTTTCTGGCACCTGCGGCGATGTCACGCCGTTGTCGATACCCTCTTGCAACTTGTCGAATTCATCCAGCATTAGCACCAATCCAAGCCCTTTCGCGGCAAGCAGATCCAGCGCTACTTCCAGGTAGTCGCGGAAATCGGCAAACGGGGATTCCTCGGAAATACCTTCATGGCACGCCCTTGCAACGCCCAATCCCGCCTTGCCCGCAGGAATTACGTTGCCATTCGGCAGTGGCGCATCGATTTTCAACTTGACTAGAGCCTTGGCAATACTGGTGGCAATTTCGCGAAAAACCTCGGCAGTCGGCACGCCTACTGCATTGCCCGAGCCTTGGGCGCCTTGGAGGCTGCAATACGCGGCCAGCCAACCCGGGATTGCCGTCGCACCTTCAAGGTGGCGCAGGATTGAAGTTTTGCCGGCGCGTCGATTCCCTTCGAGCAGGATGACGTTGCCGCTATCGATAATCTGACGGGAAATCTGGTCCAGCAACTGGGACCGGCCATAGAAAACGTTATTAGCTTGGTTCGGCTCCAATGGACTTCCGGTGACATAGGGACTGCCGCCGAAATCGATCGTCGCTGCGGCCTCTGTCTCTGACTCAAAAACATCGAAAGCCAGCTCGAGTTCGCCATCCACGCTTTGGCCGTCCAAGGTTTTCGCAGACCAACGCAGTTCCAGGGTAAAGATGCCGATCACCTTTGGCACATCGCCTCGCAGAGTCAGGCTGAACGACTGCTTCTCCGGAAGAAACGCAATCGAACTGCTGCCCCAGTTAGGTGCCGTTTCGATGCAAACACTTCGTAATGGCAGTGCCCCAGCATTGGCTGCTGTAACGCTGAATTCCACCATGGAGCCAGCTTGTAGCCTGTTGATCTCAGGCGTCGCGACAATCTCGGCATGCGCCAGTAGGTCGGAGGCAACAGCCTTCAGCCATGTCGCCAATTGCTCAGCCAACGCTCGGCCCTGTGCCTCAACCGGCAGATGGCCACTTGCTTGTGACGATGCCGTCTGAAAGTTGCGTTCTGCCTCCTGTATTACATTCAGTAAGCTGGGGCCCTCCGGAATCTGGCTTACAGCTCGCAGCGTCGAAAGGCCATCGAGCAGCGGCATTAGCCAGCGCTGGTGCTGACCGGCGATTTCATCGCCTTGGCTCCAGCGCCGCGCTGTTTCAGCAGACTCAACGAGGGGCTCCACTAGCGAAAGGCTGGGCCGCTCGTCAAGACCATCAATGAACGAGGGAATCCGCCGACTGATGTCAGACATCCAGGAGGTGAGTCGATCCTGCTTCTTCGCTCCAGTGGCCTCGACCAAGAAGGCCAACACATCGGTGCCGAAATCCCGATACTGGGATGCCGCGCGCTGTTGCAATACTAGTGGCGGTAGCGGCACTAGCAATTGATCTAGAACCGGGCGATTCAAGTGTTGAATCACTGCGCCACGTGATTGAGCGGCCAGCCAGTTCTGGCAAGCCGCGCTGGCCAGGTAGGCAATAAGGAAACCGGGATCAAGCCGGCTTTGATCGACACGGACCACGTAGAGTCCGTTCGCAACGACACCGCTCAACGCGCCATTGCGTACGATGCCTACCTTGCCGATTGTGCCGGACTTGGAAAGAAGCACGTCGCCGGCCAGCACCCGCCATTGTGGGTCAATTCCGTGCAATGCGGCGGCGCGAACCCAACTGCTGCCTTTGCTCACGACGCCGTTTTGAATGTCCTTGATGCGAATATAGCTGACTGGTCGTTCACCCTCTGGCTCGTCTGTCAATTCACGGGCATTGATCGAGCGGCCGGCGACGATCTGTGCGCAATCTGATAACTGAGCAATGGAGAAATCACCCCGCATTTCATCCAGCGTTGCGAACAGCGCTTCGAGTCCGCCTTTCTCGCGGCGACGAGGCGTCAAGTCCCAATCCGCTACCACCAACTCCTCATGTGAAAGCTCCCAGGCGTACTGCGAGCTTTTGCCTTTCACAATCTCCACGAGTTGTTGAACACTCGGGTTGCGCATCGTCGCAGGTCGCTTCCCTTTAGCCGGTTCAAAGTAGTGCGAGGCATCCACCATGCGCACCCGCTCGCACGCACCCGTTTTGCGTAAAAGCAGTAAGCTGCCTTTGACACCGGTATAGGGCATGAATGCGCCGCCTGGCAGGCCAATGACCGCCTCTATCTGCCCACGCTCGACCAGTTGCCGCCGCAGTTCCTGCTCGGCGCCTCCCCGGAACAAGAAGCCTTCCGGCACCGCAACCACGGCCCGGCCCTGAGGTTTCAGCTGGAAAATCACGTGTTGGACAAACAAGCCTGTGGCATCGCCAGTGAGAATCGGGAAATGCTCGTATCGCCAAGGCTCCCGCGCCGTTTTTAGGCCAATCGGTGGATTGGCGAGAATCACATCGAAGCCTTCCCGGCTCGGGCTACGCACCGGGTCGCGCTCCAGGCTGTTGCCCAACTCCAGGTAGGGGGTGTCCACGCCGGCCAGCACCAAGCGTGTCAGGCCGATTACAAAGGACTGCGAACTGATTTCGATGCCGAATACTTCCAGCGGCGTGCTGCCGCGACGGTTGAGGGCGGACGCTCCCGACTGTTCTGCGTGCGCCCACGCAGAGGTGAGCAAACCGGCAGCGCCGAAACAGGGATCGTAAAGGCGCTCGCCCGAATGTGGATCAGCAAGCGCTACCGCCAGTTTTGCGACGGATGGTGGCGTCAGATGCTGCCCTTCGTACCCGCCGATCGATTCCGCCACGACGCCATCAAAGAAATCGAGCAACTGGCGACGGTCATGGGCGGTTTCGAACGGTTGCTGCGCCAGCCAGCGCACAACATCGGAGAGATAGGCAAGATTGACCTCGGCGATACGCCTCAGCGGATCGGCCAGCGTATGCAGATAGGTCGATAGTGAGCTTTCTCGCGAATCGTGCAAACGGTCAAGGGCAGGGCAAAGCTCCTGAGATAAGAACCGACCCATTTTGAGCGGCATCAAATCGTGCCAATAGCGCCAGTGCAAGCGAGACGGTAGAACCGGGCAAAAGCTGCGATCCTCGAAGGACGCCATCGCCTCCTGCTCGGCTTCCTGATGATCGGCCCAGCGCAGCAGCAGGAAGGTGGAGAAAATCTCGCGAATTAGCGAGCCATCGAGGCCCATGCCATCAAGGCTGGCCACCCATGATTTGGCCTCACCGCGAAGGGAGTTAAGTTGCATGTTGTTCACAACTCTCCAGCAAACGCTCTGCGAAGAACAGCCGTTCGGAGCTGTTCAATGCCTGGACTATCTATCTCATTGCGCAAGGATTGAGCACACACTCGCACGGCTCTCAATCGCTCCACTATCGCAACCTGATCCTTCAGGCGCGGCAATGGCATGGGGAAGCGTGCCATCTCTTTGGCATTGATGTTGACCATCCCGATAGCGCGGCGCGCTGTCGCGAGAACGTAATCGCGCCCCATACGACTATTGATTACTGCAGTCACGAACTCGGGCACTGCACGAGATCGGTCAACGTCAACGCAAACTAGATAGGACGCATAAACCCAATCACCATCCTCTTGATCAAACGTTGCTGCCTTACCGACTAGTTCAAGACTATTGGTTCGATTAATTAGGACATCACCAAACTTCAAGCGATACTTGCTCAAATCTCGACCTTTAAGCTGAATAAATTTGAGATTACGGTAATTGAAATAACCGTTCGCGATGTTTCCCATCCTGAGAATTGGAGTGCCCACTTGTTCGGTATGGGCCTTTTCTGAAGTTCCATAACGAAATGACGAGGCTACGTCCCCAAGTTTTCCTAAAGGCCAGCCACGCCGGTTAATGCCTTCCTCAATTGCATCGTGAAACGCCGCAAACTCCAAGCAAGCCGCCTCCAATTTGGCTTGCTTACGGAGCTTCTCGACCTCATTCACTCGCTCCAAACAGTTCCTGATTTGGGCCATAATGCGACGCTGCTCAAGCAGGTTGGGTATCGAGACTTCTATCGCTTCAAACTTGCCCTTGGTGATGTGCTTCATCGCGATACCGTGGGCGTGATCGGCCATCTCGTCCAACGTGTTCAGCATCAAAAAATGCAAGAACTCCTTCTCGACTAGGCTCCCGTTGGGGAGCGCTTTGAATATGTGCTGGTTGAGAACACCTGGGCCACGATTCCAAATGAACGAACCCAACGTTGCCGACCAGGAAATCAGCAGATCACCGTCATTCACCAAGTAGCGTGACTCAACTGCCTGGTCGCAATAGTTAAACGGCTTGTCTGCATCAGTAAGGTTCTGAATACGGATGATGGGACGGCCACTCGTCCTCCATTCCTCCGGCTTGAATGCCTTGCCGTTGATGTATTGGGCAAGATCGCCGAGACGATAGGTCTTCCATTCATGAAATGAGGATGTCACTGCGCATCCTCGAGCAGCGCCTCAAGCTCGCCAAGCAACTCGGCGATTCGCTCTTCTTTCGCCTTGATCGACTGTACAAGCTCAAGTGCCGGCCGATGCTCGTAGTCGTTCTGCTTGTTCGGATTCTTCGCGGACAAGTCGTAACCCTTGGCCGCGATGTCCGCGATGGACACGGTCCAGGAGTTGTCGCTCTGTTCGCGTTCTTCCCACTTGGCAAGAAAGTCCGGAATCTGGCTGCCCGGAATCGGTTTGCGCGTCTGCTTGAGCTCGAAACCGTCATTGGTCAAGTCATAGAACCAGATGCTTTCGGTGCCGGTGCCATCCAGCATCTTGTCGAAGAAGATGACGTTGGTTTTGACGCCTGTATAGGGCAGGAAGCAGCCTGCGGGCAGAGACAGAATGGTGTGCACGTTGAACTGCTCCAGCAGCTCCTTGCGCACTTTCTGATCCGGTCCGCCTCGGAAAAGAACGCCTTCCGGCACAATCACCCCAGCGCGTCCGCCCTTGGCGAGATTGGCCATGATGTGCTGCAGAAATAGGCATTCGGTAGCGCCGCTCTTCACCCGGAAGTTGGTTTGCATCTCATGTGCCATCTTGCCGCCATAGGGCGGATTAGCGAGGATGACCCGGCGCTTGTCCTTCTCGCCGACGTTCTGGCTGTGCACTTCGAGGGTATTGGCCAGTTCCAGGTTGGCGCCCTCGATGCCATGCAGGATCATATTCATTGAACCCAACAGGTAAGTGAGGGGTTTGAGCTCCAGGCCAAAGAAAGTCTTGTTCTGGATATCATCCAGTTGCTTACCACTCAGAGTGCCCTGGCGGCGCATATAGTTAGCTGCTTCGCCCAGGAAACCTGCAGTGCCGAAGCAAGGGTCATACACGCGCTCACCCGGCTTCGGCCGTACCACCTCCACCATGGTGCGGATGATGTGGCGTTGGGTATAGAACTCGCCGGCGTAGCCCGCCGAATCGGCCGCGACGCGCTTGAGCAGGTCTTCGTAGATTTCTGACAGCACGATCACATCGGTCTGGTCTGAGAAGTGAAGCTTGTCCACCTGCTGCACTATCTTGGCGAAGCTGACACCCCGGCGGCAATAGTTGCGCACGTTGTCAAAGATGCGGCGAAAGCGCTGCGCGAGGGCGTCGTCCCCCATACCCCTTTTGGGGTCCGGACTGGTGAGCTTGATCCAGAGCTTGCCGTCCACGAACTCCAGCATCTCATCGGGATGGTCGGTGTCTTTGGCCCAGGCGGACCAAGCGTATTTGCCCGAGAGACGGCGCTCGTACGTTCTGTCGTCAAATTTTGCTTCTTCCTCACGGCGTGTTTCCGCTTCATCGAACGCCTTGAGGAAGAATAGCCACGCAAGCTGCTCGACGTAGTTGCGGGCATCGACGCCTTCCTGATTGAGCTGATCGCAAGCGTTCTTGACGATCTGCTGGACTTCCTGACGGCGGTGGTCGGTCTTATTGTTCATGCGCGAATCCGTTGTGTATGAGCCGAATCGTTTATGCGGTCATGGGTACATAAAGGTGTTGCTTGACCCGTTCAAGGTCGGTCTTGAGTAGTGTCGGGCCGCCGTAGCGATTGGTTAGGCTGGCGAAGCTGCCGAATTGCTCGACGAACTGGGGTGCGCTGTATGTGCGGGCTTGTTCGAGGTCATCGACGCCGAACAAGCGGTAGTGATCCAACGCAGTTAGCCAAAAATGGCTCTTGATGCGCTTATCCTCTGGTATTTCTTTCTCGCCCAGTTGGTCGAGAAGCCAGATCTGATCTTTATCCCAAAGGCGGTTGGCGCGGTCGTTCCGTGTCGGCACTCGGGGCAGCTGAAAACCTATCTTGGCCAGGATGTCCACGTCATCCGTGTCCGGCAAATCGAGGTAATGCCGAAATGCCGAGGGGTAGATGTCCCGGTCGCGCATGGCTTCCCGCAGTTCCTGGCGGCTTTTCTTGTCGATCCAGATGCGCAGCAGCTCATCGAGTCCCTTGTGGCTGATGTCGAGGATGAACTCACGGGATTGCTCGATGTATTCCTCGAACGGCACCTTCCGACCATCGGCCAGGCACACATAACGGTGGCTGGCTGATATGACAACCGACACCCCTTCGGCGAGATACTTGGGACTTGGCTCTCCAGGCTTGAGGGGTTTGCTCGGTTTGCTTGTGTACGCCTTCTGCTTGTTGGCAGGATGGCCGTCGAACTCGGCATCTTCCAGTTGGCTGGCGCCCGAGTAATCGAAGAGGGTGAAGTAACGCTTGTTGATATCCTCACATAAACGGGTGCCGCGCCCCTTCATTTGTTTGTAGAGAATGGCGCTGCGCAGGGGGCGTACGAACACGATGTTCTTGACATCAGGCGCGTCGTAACCCGTACTGAGGAGATCGACAGTGACTGCCACACGCGGATTGCTGGGACCGACCACGGCGAAGTTTCGTTCCAGCTGATGGCTGTTACGCTCTGAACGGGTGATGCGCGCCGCATAATCGTTGTTGCCTGAAAGGCGGCGCAACTCCTGCGCCATAAAAGCTGCATGTGTGTCGTCCACGCAAAATACAATAGTTTTGTCCTCACGCAACGCGTATTTACCAAGCACTTCCCACAGGTCTTCGGCAATTGCCGTCGTGCGATCCGGCATGCGAATGTCACGCTCGAAATTGGCAGTGGTGTAACGCTTGCCGTCGGGTCCGGTAAAGCCATTTTCATCAACATTGGTGACCCGCTCTTCAAGTAGATAAGGCACTAGGTAGCCATCCTCAATGGCTTGTTTGAGACTGTAGGTGAACACCGGGTCGCCGAAGTAATGCTGGGTTTCGCGGCGCTGTTCTTCGTCAGTCAGTTCGCGTTTGCCTTCTTCCAACTCACGAGGTGTAGCGGTAAGGCCGAGCTGTAGGGCACCGCCGAAGTGTTCCAGCACACCAAACCAGTCCCCAAAGCCGGAGCGATGGCACTCATCTATGATGACAAGATCAAAGAAGTCTGGATCGTAGTGCTGGAATACCTTCCTGCCGTCCAACTCCTCATCGAGATTCTGGTAATTGGCGAAGAAGACCTTGCCCACCAAGTGTTGTCCTTTGGCGACCGTGTCTTTGTCGATTTGTACGCGCTCTGACGCGGTGTAGGCGGAGAAGGCGCGATAAGCCTGATCCTTGAGACTATTACGATCCGTAAGGAAGAGAATGTGCTCACGCTTAAGCGCCTTGCCATTGAGCAGTTTCCAGATGAGCTGGAAAACAGTGAATGTCTTGCCAGTGCCCGTGGCCATGAGCAAGAGGACCCGATCATTGCCCTTCGCGAACTCCCACAATGTCTTGTTGATCGCCATGTCCTGGTAGGGCCGCACACTTTTGCGGCTGACCTGATCCATGTGGTACCCGGCCGCGAAGGCGCCTTCCCAGTTAGCCCAGTCGATCTCGGCACCCATGCGGGCGATGATGTTCTCAGGCGTGGGGGCAGCGGACAAGGTCTCAAAGTCACCTGTCTCATTGTCGGTCAGAATCCAATCGGTGCCGTTAGAGGCCAATGAGAAGCGCAGTGCCAGACGATTCGCGTAACGTGATCCCTGTTGCATTCCATCGGCGGCACTTTCGGCTTCTCCCTTGGCCTCCAACGTTGCAAGCGGGACACTGCGGTAGCGTAAGACGTAATCGACAATAATCGCCTGCGTCTCGTCGTACATCGTCTCGCCGGTCAGATTAACTCGACCGGGACCGATGCGCAGTTGTTCCTGCCAACTCCAGCCTGCGCGCTCAAGCGAGGGCTCGATTATCTCCTTGCAAGTTAAGCGCTCGTTTCGTGCCATCTTAGGTTCTCGGCAAAGTGTTGGGGGTCGGCAAATCGGTTAAGGGTTTCTCTTGTAACACACATGGCATCGCAATACTTGTGCCAGCTCAGTCTAATTCGTATTTGGCGATCCAATTGGACAATGTCTGGTAGCTCTTAAAGCCCAACAAGGCGGCAGCCTGGGTCTTGTTGCCCTTCGTCTGTTCCAGTGCCCGCTGTAGGTAGTGGCGTGCGACCTCGGACATGAGACCTTCGAGATTGACGCCGACCGCGATATCACGATCGAGGATAGCGTCTTTGCGCCACCCACCCACCGGTACCGCCAAAAACGCTCGCTTGATTACCTCTGGGCTAATGTTAGCCCCTTCGCTCCAGAGACTAGCCCGTTGCAGGGTGTTTTGAAGTTCACGGACGTTGCCTGGCCAATGATGCTGGAGCATAAGATTTCTTGCGGCCACAGAAAGTTTCTTCTTCTGATAGCCAGGCTCGGCGGTGGCCTGCCGGTTCACGTATTCAAGCATTGTGTCAATCAGAAGAGTGAGATCGCCCTTGCGCTCACGAATTGGAGGAAGCTTGATCACCGCTACCGCGAGTCGGTAGAGCAGATCTTCGCGGAAGCGACCCGCCGCGACCTCTTCGACCAGCGTTCGATTAGTAGCGGCAATGATACGCACGTCCACCGTTACCGGTTTGCTTTGTCCAATGGGGGTAACCTCCCCCTGCTGGACCGCGCGCAAAAGCTTTGTCTGCATGGACTTCGGCAGTTCACCGATCTCATCAAGGAACAGTGTCCCACGGTGAGCCTCTGCAAAATGACCGAGGCGATCGGCCACCGCGCCGGAGAACGCACCTTTCTTGTGGCCGAAGAACTCGGATTCGAGTAACTCGGCCGGAATCGCGCCGCAATTGACTGCCACAAACTTCATGGCGGCCCGAGGACTGGCATTGTGGATTGCCTGTGCAAACAATTCCTTACCGGTTCCACTTTCGCCCTCGATCAATATCGGCAGCGATCGGGAGGCAGCGCGGCGTGCCTCAGTAATCAATTGTTTCATCATTGGACTGCGATGAACGATGTCCTCAAAGCCAGCTGCTTCAGAAGGTTTTGCCTCTGACAATGCCACCTGTCGTTGGTCGGCGGTCCGTAACAGGTCGGGAATGAACTCGGCAGCGATATCGAACGGGACATCGGCTACCTGGACCCCTGCCTCCTTGGAAGACTGCAAGAGTTGCGCCGGATAACTAGTCTTGGCCAGAAGGATCCAAACAGCTGCCATGGAAGGGGTGCCTGGGCTCAAGTGAAAGGTGTACTCGAACCCGCCCCCCTTCGCTTTCCACAGAGTGGATAGCACAGATTCCGCCGCCGCGTAGATATCCCGGAAGTTCGTCGGGCTTGAGAGGGACTGCTGATATACCTTGATTGGCGCCTGTGTACGTCGTCCTAGCCAATCGGCGTATCCCTTTGACTTCTCCTTGGGGTAATTACAGAGCAGGTGAATCTCATCGAATTTTATGGCCGACACCGCATTGGCGACTGGTCCGTCGCCGTCTGCACTCACACCGCTCAATGCTTTCAGGTCGGTGTTGCCAATCCAGGAGACAAGCGCTTTGCGCATCATTGTAATAATAATATTTGTATCACATAACAAACTTTACGCCCCAACTGGCTATCGGTCAACCACGAGTCATAGTGGCATTTCGTAACCGTATGATGTAAGTACCACAGTAAAGGATTGGCGCATGCTGGCACGCTAACTGCTAAAGGAATTATAGAAAAAATATTGTGCGCTAAGCGTCATTTGCGGAGTGGACCTGAACAGGTTAGAAACGGAGGTTGAAATGTCAAATGCTACGACTCAAGAACAAAGCTCTCCCAATCAGGACGATCTGATAGAGCACGTGCGTGTGTCTACCCGCGAACACGAATGGTGGCAAAGGCTGTGATAGGACATTGTCTACTGTCCCTTTCTCGGCCGAGTTGGACATCGCATACTGATAAGTGTACCTATCAGTCGGCAGCTCATCTCGTTTGAGCGTTTACTACTAGCCAAGTAGAATAACCGGTGGCCGCGGCATCTCGCTGAACAAATACATCCACCAATCGGACTCGGACTGTTCGCGGCGGTCCTGGTTTGGCTGTTTGACGATAAGGATTCCAAGATGCCCGCAGTGCAGAAGCAGTTCGAAGAGTTTCACGCCACGATCAAGCTCAACGATGACGACGAGAAGGCCAAATTGCGCGACAAGCGGGAGACGCTGCTAAAAGCGTTGCGCGCCGGTCTGGCCGACGAAGTCCCCGCCTTTGAGACCTTCAATCAGGGCAGCTATTCGATGCACACCGGGGTGGTGCCGCTCGATGGCAACTACGACATCGACGTTGGCCTCATCTTCGACTGCAAGCGAGACAAGTACCCTGACCCCGTCGTCCTGAAAAGGAAGGTGCGGGATGCACTCGACACCAACGGTCGCACGGTCAAGATTTGCCGGCCATGCGTTACGGTCAACTACATGCGCGGCGAGGAGGTGGAATACCACGTGGACCTGGCTATCTACGTCAAGCGTGACGACGGCCTGTCGGATCTGGCGAAAGGCAAGGAAAACTCCGATGCCAGCAAGCGCATCTGGGAAGTTTCTGACCCCAAGAAGCTGACCTCGATCATCTGCACGGCTTTCACCGATGCCGATGAACTGGCTCAGTACCGTCGGTGTATCCGATACCTGAAGCGGTGGCGCAACGTTCAGTTCTCCTCCGGCGCACCGCTGAGCATCGCGCTGACCGTGGCGGCCAAGCTGTGGTTCAAGCCGTATATGGAGACCTCGGGTAAGCCCAGCGACCTGCTCGCGATGCTCGACTTGGTGAAGGCGATGCTCACGCAATTTCAGTGGTCGAATACTGACGAAGGCTTCCACGAGCGCCTGAAAGTCGCCCTGCCGGTGACGCCATACAGTGATCTGATGGCCTGGATGACGAAGACGCAGATTGAGACATTCAAGCTGAAGCTGGAAAGCCTGCGGGGCACTCTGCAAGACGCCTACGACGAAGACCTGCCGGAGGACGCTTGCAAGTTGCTGGCCAAGCAGTTCGGTGATGACTTCAAGGTGCCCGAGAAGTCGGAAACAGCCCGGGCCGTTGCTGCGCCAATGATTAGCACCGGCAGTTCGGCTTGACCGGCGCAGCAGCACAGGCCGAGGTCGAGCTTGAGGCCTGCTTTCTGGAAGTTCAGGCCCTCTGCCACAAGCGAGGGCTAAATCCGGTCCGCTTGGCTGAAGCGCCAAAGGGCTATCTGCGTTTGCAGCTGCAAGGCGCCACGTCGCTATGGACAGTTGATGTTGATTGCGATTGGGCTTCGCTCACGCGTCTGCCGCGCATATGGCTTCAGCTGCCGATACCGCTTCTCGCACATGTGAACTACAGTGGCTCCGTCTGCGTCAACGACGCACAGGGGCTGTCTCTTGACCTCGACCGTCGGCCTGACGTCGTTGCATATACAGTCGGAGCCGCATTCGACTTGCTTGAGAAGTCGGCCGCCGACGCGACTTGTGGCTTGGTCGAGTTCTACAACGAGTTGGAAGGCTACTGGCTGTGGCTACCAGAAGCCTGCGCCGCGCGCGCGGCGATAGAGGTTGACGGCAAAGACCGCTTGGTCACGGGCTACGTCGACTCGAAGAACAAGACCCCGAAGTGGTATTTCACCGAGCGGGCAACGCCTGCGCCGAGAGAGTTTTACATCAAGGAACTCGCTGCGCAACGAGCGCTGTATGTGCACCTCGACACCCCCATCGAGCCACCAACGCATCCGTCGAAACTGGATGCCACATTCGTTGAGACCGTTCGTGGCAATTTCTCGCCTGTCCAAGGGGATCTGTGGAACCAACTCGTGGGTCCGTCAAAGAACGGGCCTCGCCTCCTGTCGTTGCTTGTTTCGGTGCCAAGGGCTGCAGGCGGGCTTTCGTTCATAGGCGTGTCGTTCTGGGCTCGTGGCGGCAAAGTCGACTTGAAGGCGGCTGTCAGGCCTCTTTCGGTTCGTCGGCACACCGCCGCCTACATGCGCGAACGTGGTGGCGCATCTCTAGAGCTTTCGAGTAAACATGTCGTTGTGTTCGGGTGCGGGGCAGTCGGGTCCGAAGTCGCCGACGCGCTAGCCGCGGCTGGTGTTGGGCACCTGACGCTAGTCGACGACGACGACTTCTCCGAGGACAACGTCTTCCGGCATGTGTTGGAGCCTCTGTGGATTGGCAGCCCCAAGGTTAGCGGACTCAAGTTCGAACTGACGCGAAAGTACCCCGGTCTCACTGTTATTGCCGCTGACGAGATAGCGCAAAGCTGGCTGGTCAAGCACGACCTCAAAAACGTCGATGGCGTAGTGCTCGCCCTTGGCCTGCCAACCCTGGAGCGGATGCTAGCGCGCCGCTTGCGGCGCTTCCAGAAGCTGGTGCCGCTGCTGTTCACCTGGCTGGAACCGCTCGACATTGGAGGACACTCCGTTTTGGTCTCGACGCAGGGCTCGGGGTGCCTCGACTGTCTTTACCGAGACGAAGAGGGGGTGCCGGTGCTGTACCCGCGGACGTCGTTCCTTGAGCCGGACCAGCACGTCTCGCGCAACCTTACCGGCTGTAGCAACGTCTTCGTGCCTTTCGGTGCACTCCAGTCCCGACGAACCGCGCTGATGGCTGCCGAGCATCTGCTCGCTGCTCTGTCCGGAATTCAAGGCCCCTCCTACCGGTTCTGGGCCGGGGAGGGGAGCACTGCGGCGGCACAGGGCTTGCGAACGACGACTTGGTGGCATCACGCGCCAACCACGACGGCCCTCGATGCCACGCGGAGTGTGTTTGGACGCCCCTGCCGGCGCTGCAGGGATACGGCATGAAGTTCGTGCTCCAGGTGACGCCGGCGCAGCGCCTTATCATCGTCGACGAGGCCGTCAAGCAGATGCTTGCCCACGCTCAACGTTCGTGGTGGCAGACTGAAGCCGGCGGCGTGCTGCTTGGAAGACATCTGTTCGACTCGAACGACCTGGTTGTAGACGAAGTAACCACACCCCAGAAGCAGGACCGCCGGAGCCGATTCAGCTTCTTCCGCTCCAGGCAGCACGGCGTCGTCGCCCGCGAGCGGTGGACTGCGCATGACAGCACAATGGCCTACCTCGGCCTCTGGCACACACATCCAGAGGCCGACCCCACGCCGAGCGGCGTAGACCACCGTGACTGGGAGCAAGCTGTTGCTCGAGATTTGTTCGAAGGTGACCGGTTGTTCTTCCCCATCGTCGGCACGAAATGCATCCGCGTCTGGTCGAAGACCCGCAACGGCGAAATTCACGAACTCGTAAGAACGGAGCTACCCAATGCCTAGAACACAGAAGCGGGCGCCGATTCCGCCGAAGACGCGGCAAGCACTCTGGATTGCCGCGGGCGGGCGATGCGAATTTCGCGGCTGCAACAAGCCTGTTTCGCGAGACTTCCTGACTAAGAGAACAGCAAACGTCGGTGAGCTCGCACACATCATTGCAGACAGCCCGGAGGGAGCGCGAGGTGTGAAAGGCCTATCGGAGGCGTTGGCCAAGGACGAACGCAACCTGATGCTTGCCTGCTTCGATTGCCATAACCGAGTCGACCGTGATGGCAAAACAAGCGAATACAGCGCCGCTGACCTTCAGGCCATGAAGCGAGAGCACGAGGCGCGCATTGAACTCATCTATTCGTCAGCGGGCGTCAAGGACAGCCTGCCCATCCTGATGTCGTTCCCGGTGGGCTCGCACGCGCCAGTCGTTGATGTTCGGGATGTCCATTATGCGATGCTTGAGAACACGCGATACAAGCGCTTTCCGGTCGGGCGATATATTCATATCGACCGAGCAGACTTCGACGTTTTGGACAGCTCGCCGGACTTCTGGCCACGGGCGGAGGCGTCGCTGCAAGACATCTTCGACCGAAGGGTTCGACCGGAGATGATCGGCAAACAAGCGCCGACGCATCTGACTGTAGCTGCGTTTGCTCCGATTCCGATGCTGATGAAGCTCGGGGCATTACTTGGCGACAAGATGGATGCCATGGTACTGGACCTGCCTACTGAACGGTGGCTGTGGGACAAGAGCGGAACCTGCGAGACACCGGAGTACCGCTACGACGTACCCACTAGTCTTCCCTGTGAAGTCGCAGCCGTCGTGAGCATCTCGAACCGGGCTACGTCGCCTACATCCGGCATGCCGATTGTCGAGTTTAGTGCCGTTTCCCCGAACAGAAGCATCATCCGCACCGAAGCCCATGTTATAGAGTTCCGCAGGCAGTTCAACGCCTTCTTGATGAGCCTCGTTCGAGCCGGCATCCGGGTTCTGCACCTGTACCCGGCGACGCCCCTGTGTGCGAGTGTCGAAATTGGGCGGATGTTGTTGCCCAAGACACTGGACGAAGTCTACGTGTGGGAGTGGCAAGAGTCGCAGTGGCGACTAGCATTGCGATTGAAATAGCCTCTGCTAGCTAGGCAACCGGAATGCATTTGCTGTTTAGCCCGAACGAGCATGAATCACCGGACATTCTCCGTGCTCTGCGTACAACGCGGCCCGGCAGTACTCCACAGCTTTGATAGTTCGAGTAATCAGTCAGTTGTGGCTACCAGCGCATTCGCCCCAGCACTGACACGTTGCCATGCGATTGATCCAGAAGCGTTCGGTGCATACCCCCACCTCCTGGTGGCGGGACAAACCGAACCCAGCCTCGGAGGTGCGCAGAGCACTCCGGTCTCCTCTATTGAGGCACCTGTTCGTGTGCATCGTGTTTTACACACATGCTCTACGAATAAAGAGACCAGACCCGTGATGGGCACAGGGGAGAAAGAACGCGATGCAACATAGAGTGACTGACGGGGTTTCGGAATCGAGCATTAGCGCAAGCCGCAGGCCCGCGCAGCGGCCCACAATGGGTGAGCATATAGCGCAGAGACCGCCGCCTGGCGCGACCGGCTGCAGGTCAGAGCACTAGCCTGGCCGTCTAGCGTTTCGCCTGTGCAGGGACTCGGAAGACGCTGGCGGTTTCGAAGAGAAGGACCAGAAAATGACTGGCAAACCACGACGGTTTCCCCGCCACGGCACCGGGCTCGGGTCACCGAGTCCGCACTTGTCGTCGCTTCGTCTGCACGATGCGGCGCCATTTAGCCTTGAATGTCTAGCCCGTGCTCGCGTGGCGAGTTGGGGCGGACGTGCCTTGCAGCGTTAGAAGTTTGGGGTGAAGTGGATTGGGAAACTGAACAAGACTTCGTGATGCAATGAACCGCGGTGCTATCGCTTTTGCGACGGTTCAATTCCTAACAAATGCCACCAGTCCCGTGCGGCATGGAGCACCCGCACGATCGACACACTGTCAGAACGCGGCAAATAGAAGATCAGGTAGTTGTCGAAGTCGTTGATGCGCCACTTGCGCATACCGGCCAATTCAGGATTCCGCAGCGTCATCGGTGAGCCGATCATGGGATTTGAGGTGCAGTGGAGTAGTTATGGGAATCTTCCGATAACCGTTCCACTGCACCTCAAAGGCCAACATCAAATAAACTCGACCCGTTTCCCTTCCGAAAAAGCCTTCAGCACGTCGCTCAGTTTGCGTTCTGTCTTCTTGCCGTCAATTTTAAGTGGGACTGCCGCGTCGCTGCCAACCTCCGCCGCCACTGCCGCCAACAGCGCCCATTTATTCAATTTCTCTTCTTCAAACATTTTCAGGATTCGGGCTACCACGTCAAACCTGGCCGCCTTGCTTTCGAGCGCTTCAATATTCTTGGTTTCGTAAGTCGCAATACGTTCCTGCAATCGCTCATTATCAGCATCCAGTTTTTTAGCGGTTTTCTTGATGGCAGTCATGTCTTCGTTCAACCGATTCAGATCCACTTTGGCGATGGCGAGCTCTCCGGTGGCCCCATCCAACTTGTTGGACTGAACCTGCAAGATTTCAATTTTCCCCCAGGAAGAGGCGAGGGCAGATTCAGCATGATTGGCGCGTTGCGTAGCGGCATTTTCAATTTCTTGGCTGTCGCTGAGACGCTTTTCCAACTTGGCCATCGCATTCTGCATATCCGCCAGCCGATCCTTGATCTGACCTTCTGAATGACGCGCGGCATCGGCTTCAGTCATCAGCTGCCGGCGCTCAGATGCAAAACGCGCCGTCTCTGTCTTGAACTGAGTTTCAAGCTCTGACAGCGATACCCCCAGGTCAGCGATCTTCTTTTCCAGGCTCAACCCTGCTTGCTTGGCTTCGTTTAGCTTTCTTTCGCTTTCGGCCAAAGCTTCCAACGCCACCTGTCGATCCATCAAGGCTTGTTGCCGCTCCGAGGTCAGGCGGGCTGATTCTTCTTCGGCCTGGGCCGTGCGCGCCTCAAGGGTGGAACGATCGCCTTCAAACTCCGCCTTGGCCTGATCAAAAGCCGCTTGCCAGAGTCCGGCGCCCAGACTTTCAAGGGACCCCACGAAACCTGCGGGCATTACCGGGATATCCAACCGGCGTTGCGTGCGCTCGGCAATTTCCGCAGCGAACTCCTTCAGATCCCGCGCGATGTCAGTGTTGCTCCCTTTACCGACATATTCCCGGGTCACGATGATGGAGGGCACGTTGCCGTTGGCAGCGTACCAGGCCCTGGCCACCGCAAACACACGGTCCCGCCGTCCCAATCCTACGCCCTCCAAGGCATGGGCGATCTGCGCATCCAGTTCAGAACTCATCAAAAGCGCTCCCTGACCAATTTCATGCAAATAATATAGAGCATATTACGTAATGACGCCATTATTATTTAGCTTATTAGCTGCATTACACTGATAAGTTGCATTATCAGTCACGACGTGCTAATCTAAAAAAATGGAATCAAACCTCACTTTAGACCCCCGCCCTGCCCCGCTTTCTCCCTTTTCCGGAAGCCTGCCCGGGCAATTTTCTGCGAATAGTTACACCACCAACGACCAGGACGCCGTCACCGCCTTCCTCGCCTCCTTGGAACATGGTCCCAAGCAGACCATGCGGGCCTACACCAAAGAGATTGGACGGTTTCTGACGTGGTTGGCACACCAGGGCTTCGATTTCTCGGCAGAATGCGTTCTACAGCGCGTGACGGTGCGCGATATTCAGGGCTACGCCGGGTTTCTGCGCTCCGATGCCCCCTTGGCCAAGCTGGGGGTCGAAGGTATGGGGCTGAGTAACCGCGGCTTCTGGAAGATGGCCCAAGCGCTGAGTCCCGCGTCGGTGGATCACGCCCTGAGCTTGTTACGCCTCTTTTTTGAATTTCTGACCGAGATCGATACCGCCCATGGGGTGCCGTTTCGGGAAACCAACCCGGTTAAAGCCCTTGGAAAGACCAAACATGCCGATCTGGCGCCCCGGCAGCCGGGCGAGCGGCGTAAGGCGACGACCTCAAATGGCGAGGAAATCATCACCAATGTCCTGTCAGAAGGCGATATGGCGCTAATTTTTGAGGCGATTACCGCCCTCCCCCGCCAATCCAGGCGCGATTTGACGCATTACCATCGAAATCTTTGGGTGATTCAGCTTGGATATCGGTCGTTTTTACGCATTTCAGAGATGGTCAGGCTTCAAATGGGGGATTTTGAGCAGACTCCGCTGGGTTGGCGGCTGTATATTCATGCCCGCAAGGCGCATGGCCATGCGAGCTTTATCCAGGCCCCTTCAAAACTGATCGCCGACCTGGTGGTCTATCGGCGATCGCTGGGTAAACTCCCCTACCCTATCCGGCTAGAACCGGATCCGGCGATCATGGCGATTTCAAAGGCGGACAAGAGACTGCATGAAACCGCCCTACCCTTCCAAATCACGCTGCCAGGTGGCGGTAAACGTATTGAAGAACCCGCCAGAATTTATAGGCCGCTGACCGAGCGAGGGCTGTTTGCGATCATCAAGAACGTTTTTAAGCTGGTGGCCCGTTCGGCGCCTGATGAGGCGACCCGGGAACGATTGATGAGTGCTTCGCCACACTGGCTGCGGCACACAGGCATTACGCACGCCAGAAACGCCGGCGTCAGCTTGAGGACCCTGCAGGCGCAAGCGGGTCATGCCAACGAAAGCACGACGGCCCTCTATGACCACGGCGATGAAAAGGCCCGGGCGGAAGAGATGGAGCGGTTTTAAAGACGAAAAAGCAACCGTCACGCTTGTACTTTTCCCGATTCCTGCTACTATACGTTACACGTTATACGTCTTCGAGCAAACCATGCACAAAAAATTGACCCTTACGGTGGATGAAGCAGTCTACGATGGCCTTTACAGGCTCGTCGGTCGTGGAAAAATCAGCCAGTTCATTGAAGACCTGGTGCGGCCTTTGGTGTCGGATTCGGCCCTGGATAACGGTTATCGAGCGATGGCCGCCGACAAGGATCGAGAAACAGAGGCACTGGAATGGAGCAACGCACTGGCGGTGGATGTGGCTGATGAAACGCGGTGAGGTCTGGTGGGTGGAATTTGATCCGGCGGTCGGTAGCGAGATCCGCAAGACACGCCCGGCAGTGATCGTCAGTAATGATGCGGCCAACCGCCACTTGGCCCGGGTGGTGGTGGTCCCTCTGACCAGCAATACGGAACGACTCTACCCGGGTGAGGCCGTAGTTACCGCCGGTAGCCAGAAAAGCAAGGCCATGGCGGACCAGATCATGACGGCCGACAAAGCCCGGCTAAAAACACAAATCGCTACGTTGTCCTCTACGGACATGGAGGCTCTCGAGGCCGCTGTCGCGCTTCACCTGGGCATGAAGCGCTGAAAGCCTCCTGAACGATCATGCTGGGTTAACGTTATGATTATAAGGGCCATAATCATGATAGACGATTTTATGCTAGAAATCTGGTTTTTTTAAAACCGCCGACCCAAGGAACCCCGGGAATGCGCCTGATGGCGCGCGCTGAGGCGGTTTTAAAGGCGATTCTGGCCGACTCATCGCGCCAAGCGCACCAAAACATGTGGCGTGTGTTTTGGCCCACGCTTGCCAAATTTTGCCAAATCTTCTATGCTTCGTTCATGACCACCATGAACATTTCCCTTCCAGACGCCCTCAAGGCGTTTGTCGACCAAAAGGTCAGCGCTTCGGGCTACGGCACTGCCAGCGAATATGTCCGCGAACTGATTCGGCGGGACAAGGATCGCGGCCATCTGCGCAGTCTGTTGCTGGAAGGCGCCGAATCGCCAGTGACCGGGGAAGCCGATTCCGATTACTTTGAGTCCTTGCGGGGCGGCATTCGCCAGCGCCTATCGCCTCAGAGCAAATGAAGCCGATCGTCCGGCGCGCCCTGGCCGATGACGATATTCTGAGGGCCATCGACTACTTCGTGGCCAACGCGCCTGAAGTCGCCCTCCCCTTTGTCGATGCCGTCGAAGAAACTTATCGGCACATCCAGAAACACCCCGGATCCGGGTCTCCGCGTTACGCGCATGAGCTCGACCTGCCTGGCCTGAGATTCTGGGTGTGCAACCGCTTCCCCTATCTGGTGTTCTACGTCGAACAAGCCAACAAGATCGAGGTTTGGCGGGTCCTGCATAGCCACCAGGACATTCCGGAGACGCTCCAGGCCGAGTGATATTGCCAGGCCTTTAGCCGTTCTGTTCAAGCTTGGGATCGGATCTACCGTCACGTGATGCTAACCACTTGATTTTTCTATGCGCAAATGCTATAAGCTAGCCAACAAGCTAGCTTAATGAGTGGGAGACGGTGATGCGTGAGATAGGGGCTTTCGAAGCCAAGAATAAACTGGGGACCTTACTCGACTGGGTTGAAGCGGGTGAAGAAGTAATGATTACTCGGCGCGGCAAGGCTGTGGCACGGATGGTTCCTGCGGTACCCGGTTTCGACCGCACGAAGGCGATGCAAGCCGCCGCCAACATCCGTGCGCGCAGCGTCGGGGTCACGCTGGGCGGTCTCAAGATCAAGGATCTGGTCAATGAAGGACGCCCATGAGCCTGGTGATTGACAGTTCGATCACACTGGCTTGGTTCTTCGCGGATGAACGTTCTGACGCTGCCGACACGGTACTGCGGCAAGTGACAGAGTCGGGTGCAGTGGCACCCTCGCTCTGGCGCCTGGAAGTCGCCAATGCGCTGCAAATGGCGGTCAGACGGAACCGGATCAATATGAATTTCCGTGATGCGTCACTTGTGGATTTGCGGGCGCTCGCGGTCACCATCGATGGCGAGACGGATCATCACGCATGGACGACCACGCTGCATCTGGCTGAACAATATCGACTAACGCTCTATGACGCCGCCTATCTCGAATTGGCGCAGCGTCTGAATTTGCCGCTGGCCACCCTCGATCAGGAGCTGCGAGCCGCAGGAGGTGCCATAGGCATCACCTTGCTTGGCAGCTGACATCCTGCCCGGCCTGGTTGCACGTCCCCTTTACAAAAAGCCTCCAATCGTAACGTGACGTTTCGTTTGCCTTTGGTTCGGCAAAGGCCTACTATATCGTCACGTTACGATACAAGGAACGTGCATGGGCCAACCCAGAAAATATGCCTCCGCTGCAGAAAAAATGCAGGCCTACCGGCAGCGTAAGGCGCTTGCGTTAGATGAACTGCGGAAGACGGCAGAAACTGTGGCCAAGCCGGCTAGGATCACTGAAAAGGTGGTCGAGAAAATCTTCCCCGTTCCAGCAAAAAGGTCCTCTCAGAAGGCCAACAAATCGCAGCACCCGGAGATCTGGCCAACAGACCGACAGCGCATCATGATCGAACGGTTTGTCGACCATCATGGTGGTGAAGATGCCGCAAAACGGATGGGGGGAAACACAAAGAAGGCGGCTACCGCTGCATTGGAGATCAAGAAGTTGCTTGATTCTCTCCCCTACGAGAAGCGCCTGGGCATGGCCGCTGACATTGAACGCTTGGAGCAAGCCGCCAGCGTGCTGAACAGCTATACAGACGCCTTTGGCATCGCCCAACGCGAAGCGGTATTTGCTCGAGAAGTGCGAGACAACAAGCACCAGCGCGAACAGGAAGCGCGTGTCGCGGCAACTGTGCTACAACTGTTTGGGGAGTCGCCCGAACCGCGGGTGATCACATCGATGGCGACCGATCTCGTTGCCTTCACCACCGAGATCAAATCATGGGCACGACAGCATCATGGCGTGGACAAGGCGCTCATTGACATCGATGAGTTTGAGATCAAGCTGGCCCTGCGCAATGGCAACGTGACGATACTCGCGAAGGCTGTGGCAAAAGCACGTTTGCAGCTGCCTTTGCGCGGAGAGCGCCATGAAACCAAAGATGGGCTTTGGTGGCATGGGGGATGGGAAGATTTTATTGCTTGGCGAGGAGGATGACAACCCAAGGATATGGGAAGATTCTGGCGACGAATATGAGAAAAGCACAGATGGAGATGCTGTGGGCTAATTGAGAGTTTATCCTGGCTGAGATTTCCAAGACTAACCAGCCGTTGCCATGGAAACAGAGTCACTACGGGAATGTCATAGCCACCTATCACGCATGCAAAAGGTCCAATTACAGCATATTTCACTTAAAGCACCACCCTGCCCTTCGCGATTAAAACTTTGTAACTTATTGATTTATTGGAATGCTAGACTCTAGCATTACTTATCTTTCTTCTTTTGCGTATGCCTGAATCACTGATTTCACCCTTTCAATGAGGGCATCATTCAGATCTTCTGGTGCAGAGAACGACAAGCGCAAGTCTTTTGGAGAGCGCGAAATTGAACAGAATGTTTTCTTTCCATGTCTGATTACAATTGGGGCCAGTTTAGCCGGTTTCGATTTACCGCTCTCGACCGCATAGGAAACCGCTGCTGATTGGGATAACTCTCTGGAGACAAGTTTTCTTATTGCCTCCACCACTCTGCTCTGCTTTCCTGTTTTAGCCAATGACGCCAATTTTTGAGCGGCGGTGGCACCAAGAATTGTCTTATCTTGAGCTTCCACCAAAGCCTGCAGCGCTTCGGCCGGAAGGTGCTCGTAGGAAAGAAGGAACCCAACCATCTGGCGTGATATTCCTGCTTCATCCGCCAATTGTTCCTGGGTAAAGTGTTTCTTTCTTGCGCGCGCAGAGAAACCAAGAAACTTTTCAAAATCAGGCAAGCTTGGTGCAAGCAAATTACTGTAGAAAGCCGATCGATCGGCTTCATCATCATTGAGCTCCAGGATAACGGCAGGGATTTTGTCACGGCCCAGATCCCTGAATACTTCAACCCTATTGTGTCCTGCAACGATTTCATAACCGCCCTGCTCCCGATTACGGACTGTGATTGGGCTCGTCAAAGGATTGTTGGCTAGATTGGCTTTGAGTTCGGAACGCTGCTCATTGGTGAGGCTACGTTTTCTTCCAGGGACTTCATGAAGATCAAAGAGCGAAACTTGAATTGATGACTTGCTGGCAATCACCGCCTGCAGTTCGCGTTCCTTGTCGGCAATCGCCATCTGGAAAGCGGAGGCTTGCCCAATCGCTGTCCGCGGAGCGTGCGGAACCTGTGATGCTGGCTTGGCCATCTCTGCATCAGCTTGGGCTTTGATTCCGGCTGATTTGCCTTGAAGCTTATCCCGTAGTGCCATTGCGCCCTCCTCCTATTTTGTCGCCGTCCATTTGGCAATGATTTTTGAATTAATCAAATCCACGAAACCATCGTAGGCCTGCCGCGCACGTTGGTATGTCTTCGCGCTACCTTCGTATTTAGTAATGTCATACACCGACCCGAACTCAGCGCTCGCCACACCGACCACTGATGTGGTCGGGATTTCGATTGGCAATACAAGTTTCTCATAAGTATCCAAAATCCAGTCTCGGACAATTGGAGTTGCTGCTTCTTGTGAGTTGACGCTCGACAACAGGACGCTGACGAAATCGAACTTCTTACTGAATCCGCGTTCCCGGAATGTGCTCACCAGATCAGAGAAGAGAGCCCAAAACTGAGTACTCGATGCGTAATCAAGAGAGCGGGGAGGCAGAGGCATGATCATGCCGTCGCCAGCGATCAGTGCATTAATCGTGAGATAAGACAATGCTGGTGCTGTGTCGAAAAGAATTACATCATAATCTTCCCTAAGGGGGGCCATTCCCTCAGCAATAATATTCCAGAACATCCAGCCGGCGTTGTTTCGCTGAAGAGCCACTTGAGAAGGAATGTGAAACTCAGCAGAGAATAGGGCAGGGGCCGCAGGGATAACATCTAGGCCATCCCAATACGTCTTGCGAATTGCATACCGAAGATCGGTCTGGTCACCATAAATTAGCGGCATCACAGTATCACCGTCGCCCACATCCTTTTCTGGGAGCAATCCGCAGAGTGCTGTCAACGAAGCCTGGGGATCCAGATCGATGGCCAGGACTCTGTGGCCACGCAAAGTGAGTCCCTGCGCTAACGTCATAATGGTGGTCGTTTTGTTTGACCCACCTTTGAAGTTGGCTGCCACAATTGAGAACCCAGGAACGCCATCGGGTCGTGTTGGAAAGTGACCTTCTGCATGGATCCACTGTCGAGCTTCGGCCAGGGTGAACTGTCGCGCGCGCCCAGAACCATACGCTTGCCCCGTGGGAAGCTCGCCTTTGCTAATCAAGTAATTGATTCGAGCACGGTCGATGCCGCACAAAGCTGCCAGCATTGTAGTAGTGAAAAGTGGCGGCTCTTTGGCCGGATAGGGCGCCAACATATTGTCGCGCACTTTTTCCATCATAATTCTTGAACGCTGATCGATCGCAATCAACTGGTCGACATCTATAGTGGTGTCCAGTGGTTTTAATATTGGGTCTTCTGATCGCATTGCCATCTCCGCTTTGCTTGATGTTTCTACAGGTTGATATCTAAATAACACTCAACCGCTGAATTCATATAAAGTGGACTTTACTACAATGATTTCGTTTAATGATAAGGAATACGAGGAATATTCCATCTTTGTTGTTTTATGTGGATACAGGTGCATTTGATAACATAAGAGCAATTGATATTTTTCCCGGGTAATTTTCTTGTAACTAGATCGTTTTTCGAGTGATAGCTGGACAAGTTTTGAGGTGCTCGTGTTTCGAGTGATACATGTTCCACTTGCCAAGAATGCCGAGATGAAGCAGCAGACTTTCAGTAAAAACTGTTGGGCACTGCGCAGAGAAGCTGGCCCTCGGCCTTCAAGCCGAGAGGGCCAGCATTCCTCAATCAGTGGGGAAAAGCGGGATTATATAAGTATTATAAAAGCATTAAGGCCTGTGGAAACATTTGCTATGTATATGTATTTGCGTAGTTTACCGAGTGATAGTCATCACTCGGTAAACGAGTTACCATCACTCGTAACACGTGATTGTGTCACTCGAAATACGCTGGGTATCATTCGAAACACGAGGTTTGCTATCACTCGAAATACGAGAATTATCACTCAGTACACGATACCTTCGGTACCTGTGGGGTATCACTCGAAACACGAACCAGGTATCACTCGGTATACGACCCGAGACTTTCAAAATCTTACCAGTCGTGCGACCATCAAAAAATGAGTGAAATCTCGAACCCAACTGAACTTCAATTACGCACAATCGGATTGCGTGATAGGTTGGGGAATCGTTCGCCAACAAATGATCTTGTAACCCTTCCTTTGGTCCTTCCAGACCAGTTGCCACTCTGGGAGGATCGTGTTCGTGGGCTCCCGAACGCTCTGGCCAGGAGCGCTCTTTTTACCATTGGCAATAGTTCAGATACTCGGCAGCAACACAAAGCCACAGTCATCTTTGCTCTCCAGGGTATTGAAATGTCATACACTGGAGAAGAGCTCAGGCAAGACGACGAAGATGTATTCTTGCAACTTATCCATATTGCCCGTTTGCAGCCAATTTCCCAGGGCGTCGAAGTAGCGGCTTATCACCTCCTCAAGGAACTAGGTTGGGGAACGGGAAAGGCAGATTACATAAGGTTGAGGGCGACGATTGACCGGTTGAAGGCAAATGCGTTGAAGCTGCGCTTTCAGGTTCAATCTGACAACGATCGTGAGAAAGGTTATGCCGGCAGCCTGATCCGGAAATTTGAATGGGAAGGCAAGGAGCGTTGGAGAATCTGGCTGGAGCCGGAAATCGTAAAGCTATTTTCGGATACCGAGTTCACAAAACTGGACTGGGCGCAGCGAAAACAATTAAGTGCGATGTCAAAAAAATTGCATTCCTTCTATTTTACGCATCGCGAGCCTTTCGGTCTGTACGTTAAGACCCTTCATCAGATCTGCGCATCACGAATCAAGGTCATGGCAAAATTCCGATATTTGCTTCGAAAATCGCTTGATGAACTCGTGAGGATTGGCTTTCTGCTTTCCTGGCAGATTGACGCAAACGATGTCGTACGCGTGGTGCGAGCAGGGAAGACTCCGCTTGCAATATCAGCAGGGGAGGGGGCCTCAACCCTTTAGCACTTTAGGCTGATTTGACCATGTGAGCAGGTAGCGCAGGGTAGGGGGCTTAATGCAAAATCGTCGGTGGCTCGTCGTCTTCCTTCTTGGGCAGCAGATGCGCAAATCGGCCTTCAACTTCTGTGTAATAACGGAACTCGACTGCTCCAATGGTCCGCTTCTTCTTTGAAATTCCCTTGGGTTTAATTTGCGGTTGCGCGACCCACACACCGCGCCTCGTTTCCAGCATAAGCGGGCATACATCTACTGCATAGGGCGAGGCGCCTATGCTGCCATACTTATCGAGAATTGCGTCCATCTGCGGTACCTTGTCTGGCCGAAGCGACCAGGCTTCCATGATCGTGAACACGAAGTCAGCCTCCAATACCAATGCCGCTGACTGAATTTCACGAGCAGACTGATCTTTGTCCTCGCCGCTTCCCGGCTGAATCATGACCGGGATGATTTGCTTGGTGGTCAGGTTACATACGAACGCGAACGGCTGAAGTTTCTGGCCGGCTTCCAGAAACCCCCGCGCCTTGTCGATCAACGGACTGATGATGTCCATGTACGCCTGGGGTGGTGTGCTAACGGGTGCCTCGATCATTTTTTCCTCAATATTTGCCATCGGTCATGCAAACCGGGAAACGTGCGGTGATGTACGTTGAGCGCCAGCGTCTCGGCGTCAAGACGTTCAAAATCGGCGCTGAGCACGTCGAAAAACTCCTCGGTCGCCGTGTTACCGCTTTTTCCTTCGCCTTCGAGAATCATAATCTGTCCGGAGCGCATAGCGTGAGCGACTTGTTCGCCGAACGGCGTGTCGAGGTTCGGCCACACCAGCAGCACCAAGTCAAAACTGCCGGGGAGCAGTGCAACCGCGTCGCCGTGGTGGTCGAGGCGAAATACGGACTGCATTGGATAACCGTGCTTCTGGTCGCGCGGTTGCCGATAGTCCGTCCAGTCGGCGGCAGTGATTGCTATCCCCTGCTGCGCAAGCTGGGTGGCAAGCCAGCCGGAACCACTACCGGCATCGAGCACCTTTTTACCTTTGCACAGGGCAGCCAGAGAGCTAATGCATTCTGCCGTGAATAGGCAGAAGCCAAACTCCTGGTTGTAGCGCTGGCGCTGGTGCCAGAGCACACTAAGTTTTTCTGGCTGGTCCAGCAGGTTGCCAGAATGATACGAAGATGCAGGCAAGCCGGGAAGTAACGGCCCAGCCAGCTCCGCAGCTTCTATTTCGGCCAGGATGCTGGAGTGGGTCAATTGCCGGTCATCCCCTTGGCAATCTCGTACTCACGCTGCAAGCCCGAACCACAATCCACGCCGGGGTCGAACAGCGCCATGCCGACATGCATGTAGCACAGTAGCTGGAGGCCGGAAAAATCCCCGTCAAGGTTCGTGAGCGAATAGCGCTTCAAGGGATTGTTGATCTCCAGCCCGGTCTGGCCAAGTTGCGCGATCTCCATGACCGCATGCCCGACTTGCTCACTCGGAAGCTCGGAGAACCGCTTCATGGCGCCAATCATGTACTCAACCGCATCCGGGCGAAACCCGTCATCGACAACCTTCTGCGTATTCCACGCAAACTGGACAGTGATTCCACGGCAAACTGGACACTCATTCCACGTGAATCTGGACACCCATTCCACGCCAAACTGGACAGTCGGAGCGTAGCGACGCGGGGTTAAAGGTTTTTACTCTAAGTCTTATGCATGGGTCAAGTTTTTGTCGGTCTGGAAAGACATTCCAATCAAGTTTGAGTCTGAGCGATCGGTTTTGAACTTGAACCTTATATCAAAAAGGATTTTGCTTTTGGCGGGGCTGTGGGTATGTGGTCAGAGGGTGGTTTGCGGTGGATAACGGCCTTTTCGTTATCCACCGCAAACCACCCGATTCGCCGACAGGCGAACTGTCCACATATCCATAGCTCCTACGCTTTGCGTATTTCAGCGTTACTGCGTAACATCATCAAGCCCTAACCGAAGTCGGCCATCGTAGTAATCGACTAGGCCAGATGGCAGAGATGCGGCTTTATCCAGGGTAGCCTGTTGAGCCCCAAGAGCAAGTCGCTCTATGATCTGTTTTTGCGTTACGCCGTAACAGACGGCAAGCCGCTCGAAAGCGCGTTTTGCGTGTAGATCAATTACCAGGTTCAAGCGCTCGCCCTTTGCGCTTTTTTCTTTCAGGTGTCGCGCCCGATAGTCCGCTTGCCGCTGTGCATTGCTCTTTGTCATATTGTTTCCTTTCGTAGGTTACGCAGTAACGACATAGGAAATGCGTTACGGCGTAACGGATGGGGAGTCACAGTAAAAGCTAGGGGCCTGACATGGAGTGCTTTGAGGCACAAGCACAGAGTTATCCACTGCCGCTCGTGAGGCACGTTGATCATTCGGGTTTCCCCTTTTTGCGCAAGGATTCGCCATCGAGATCCAAGGTGTGTGCCTGATGCACCAGGCGATCAAGGATGGCGTCTGCCAGCGTCGGATCGCCAATCGAGTCATGCCAGTGCTTGACTGCGAGTTGACTGGTAATGATGCTCGAACGTGTGCCATGGCGGTCATCAAAGATCTCCAGTAAATCCCGGCGGCTCTCGTCGGTGAGGGGCGCCAGCCCCCAGTCGTCGATCACCAGGACATCGGTATTGGCAAGCTTCGTCAGCAACTTCGCATAACTGCCATCGCCGCGCCCAATCGCCAGGGCAGGCAAGAGACGAGTGAGACGCACATAGAGTGCTGATCGGTTCTGCCGACAAGCCTGATTGGCCAAGGCACAAGCGAGATAGGTCTTGCCGATGCCGGTCGGGCCGCAGATCAGAATGTTCTGATGCTCACTGACCCAGCGGCCAGTCATCAAGCGGGCAAACAACGCCCGGTCGAGTCCGCGTCGGTGCCGGTAATCCACATCCTCGGGGGTGGCCGCCTGTTTGAGCTTGGCTCGTTTCAGACGGGCTGCATTCTGCCGCGACTCACGTTCGGTGAGTTCGCTGTCAACGATGAGCCCGAAACGCTCGTCGAACGACAGTTGGCTGATCTCTGAGCTTTGGTTCTGGCTGGCCAGGGCGTGGGCCATGCCGGTCAGGCGGAGTTGGTGAAGTTTATCAATGGTCGGATGGTTCAACATGGCAAATCTCCTTCAGTGGTAGTAACGGGGACCCCGCACATTGGCGTGCTCCAGGGGCAGACAGGTCTGGGCCGGGGCACTCTCCCGCTTCTTGTCCAGTCCATTCTTCAAGATCGATTTCAGGCTGCTGTAGGACATTGCCCCAATGGCGATAGCCCGCTCGCAGGCGGCCTCCAGGCGGTCGTTGCCGAAGCTCTTGCCCAGGCGCAGGATGCCCAGGCAGGCCCGGTAGCCCTGCTGCGGATGGCGGCGCTGATGCAAGATGGAATTGACGACCGCTTTGGCATGTGGCCCAACCCGCGCAGCCCATTCGATCAGACGTGGGGCATTCCAGCCCTGGACGGCCTGATGGGCCGGTGTCATGTGGGCATCCACGGTGGTGTGTTTGCCGCGGGCGTCGTTGCGGACATGGCTGGCAATGCGGGTACCGCGGTGAAACACTTCGACAGTGGTTGCCGTGAACCGGGCATCTACTTTCTCTCGGGCAAAGCGGTAGGGAACCGAGTAGTAGTGTTCGACAACCTCGACGTGATAGTCGACGCCAACCTTCACGACTTTCCATTCGGCGAACTCGTAACGCGTTGCCGGCAACGGCCGCAAGGCGGGACGGTCGAGTTCGACGAAGGCCGATTGGCGACAGCCGGGCAGCTTCTTGAAGGGGCGGTTATTGAGTACCGTCATGAGTTCGGCAATGCTCCGGTTGAGTTCACCCAGGCTGAAGAAACGCTGGTGCCGCAGACGCGCCAGTACCCAGCGCTCGACCAGGAGTACGCCGGCCTCGACCTTGGCTTTGTCCTTGGGACGATAAGGCCGGGCGGGCAGAACTGCCGTGGCGTAATGGGTGGCCAGATCGCGGTAGGTCGGGTTGAGTTCGGGATCGTAGAAGCAGGCGGTGGTGACGCCGCTCTTCAGATTGTCCGGCACCAGGAGAGCCGGCGAACCATTGATGTGCTCCAGGGCGCGGACATGGCTGCCAATCCAGTCCGGCAGGCTCTGGCTCCAGGTGGCTTCGCAGTAGGTGTAGTTGGAGGCGCCCAGCACCGCGACGAAGATGGCTGCTTGCCGTATTTCGCCGGTCAACGGGTCGATTATGGGTACCGTCGGGCCGGCGTAGTCGACGAACAGTTTCTCACCCGGGGTGTGCGTCTGGCGCATGCTGACCGGGAGCCGGCCAACCCACTGCCGATAGTGGGCGCAGAAGCCGCTGTAGCGGTAACCGTCCGGGTGCTCGGCTTTGTGTTCCTGCCAGAGCAGGTCGAGTGTGACGCCTTTACGCCGCAGTTCGCGATGCACCGTCGGCCAATCGGGTTCGG
>Ga0163199_1000114_pt1 | contig 50229 bp, 48 predicted proteins | sample PL_2010_150m_FD_113537 | JGI IMG/M metagenome (GOLD analysis project Ga0163199, IMG submission 113537) | Freshwater microbial communities from Powell Lake, British Columbia, Canada to study Microbial Dark Matter (Phase II) - PL_2010_150m | ecosystem: Environmental > Aquatic > Freshwater > Lake ...
GCGGAGAAAGAGGGATTCGAACCCCCGGTACCCGTAAAGGTACAACGGTTTTCAAGACCGCCGCGATCGACCACTCTGCCATTTCTCCATGCTGTAAAAGTAAAATTCTTTCTCGAATTCTTGCCGTCCCAAATTAACAAACCCTCGGAAAGCCGTATAGACATTAACAAATCGTCCACAAAATGGAAAATATCAGGCTTAAAAAGAAAATTCCAGGTTATTAACCATTTTTTTTTGAAAAATGTTAAAAAAAGAACCGGTGAAATTTGCTTAAGATCAATAATGGCCTAATTTTGTATAGCATTGCAACTATTCACTAACCCATAAAAACTATTTTTATGAACAAAGCACAATTAATTGACGCTATCGCAAAGGATGCAAATCTTACTAAGGCTGATGCCAAGAGGGCATTGGATGCATTTGTCAAAACCACCGCTCACACACTGAAAGGTGGTGGACGTGTTGCTCTGGTCGGTTTTGGGTCATTTTCCGTTTCCAAAAGGAATGCCCGTACCGGTCGTAATCCCCAAACTGGTGCACCGATTAAAATCGCAGCCAAGAAGGTGGTTAAATTCAAAGCTGGTACCGAACTAACCGGGAAAGTAAAATAACCGGAACATCTTACTAACAGGGAGTGCCATGCACTCCCTTTTTTTTTCTATGGACGCACTAATCGGTTTTCTGTCCCAATTTATTACCCTCCGCAGATTCCAACTTTTCAAGGATGTAGCTGCAAACAGAACGCGGTATATCACACCGGTTCTGGAAGACATTTACCAGCCTCATAATGCAAGCGCAGTGCTCCGAACCTGCGATTGCTTAGGAATCCAGGATATACATATCATTGAGGAAAGAAACCGGTACAAATTAAATCCTGATGTCGAATTGGGATCAGCGCAATGGCTAAACCTCATCAGATACAATAAACCGGAAGGGAACACGGCTGCTGCCATTGAAAGTCTTAAGGCAAATGGGTACCGGATTGTAGCGACCACTCCCCATGCAAAGGATGTTTCTCTGGATAGCTTAGACCTGTCCAGAGGAAAAATCGCTCTTCTGTTTGGCACTGAATTGAAAGGTCTGTCGCAACAAGCTTTGGACCAGTCAGATGAATTCGTCAGGATCCCAATGACGGGATTTACAGAAAGCTTCAATATCTCCGTTTCAGTAGCAATAGTGGCCTATTCGCTGATACGGGACCTGAGAAATTCATCGCTCCCCTGGAGATTGAATGATGCGGAACAAAAGCTGCTGATACTCGACTGGCTACGAAAAAGCATTAAGTATTCTGATCAACTCGAAAAAAGATTTATATTTGATAATCAAAACAAAGACCCATGGCAATCAAACCTATGAATTGCATAATCATCGAGGATTACGATGAATCACGCAAGTTGGTGGAAATCTTTGTACAAAAAACCAGGATGCTTAACCTGGTTGGATCCTATGGTAGTGCTGTAGAAGCCATTAATGATCAAAGCCCTACCGTTAAAGCCGACCTGGTACTTCTTGATATTGAGCTTCCTGAAATGTCGGGGATGGAATACCTGCGGACGTTGCAAGAAAAACCAGTGGTTATCATCTTATCTGGTCAGGAGAAGTATGCATTGGAAGCGTTTCAATATGATGTTACCGACTACATCTTAAAACCAATCACCTATGCACGGTTCTATAAAGCCGTATCAAAAGCCTATTTACACTGGCGCCGGCAAAATAATGTGCAAAAGATTCAAAATGACATATTTGTCAAGAAAGGCCACAGCCTTATAAAACTCAGTTATAACGATATTATTTGGATCGAATCTTTGGAGAATTACGTTCTGGTTATAACCTTAAAGGAAAAGCTTATCGTGCATTTCACACTTAAGGCCATTCTCATGAAACTCCCGCCTGACCAATTCCTGCAGGTACATCGGTCACATATAGTTAATCTCAGTAAAATAGATACCATCAAAAGAAACAGCCTGATCATCAAGGATGAGACCCTTGAGCAGGAGGTTCCCGTTGGCAAATCATACCGTGATCAGTTGCTTGCCAGCCTCAATCTGATGTCGCATTAACCCAATGGATGGTTCGAAGGAATTATTCCTGAAATACTTAGGCCAAACCTCACCCTATCCACTCGGACTGGAAGTGTCAAGAGCCGAAGGTTGTTACCTGTATGATCCTTCCGGGAAAAAATATCTCGACCTGATCAGCGGATGTTCTGTAAGCAACCTCGGTCATTCTCATCCCCATATCATCGAGGCCATCCGTGAACAGGCTGGATTATATCTACACACCATGGTTTATGGTGAACTTATTCAATCACCACAGGTTATGTATGCCAAAGAGCTGATCAATAATCTTCCTGAGAGCCTCAGCCAGGTGTTTTTTGTCAATTCCGGATCCGAGGCAGTTGAAGGAGCGCTCAAATTGGCTAAGAGATATACCGGCAGACACGAACTGGTTTGCTTCACCAACGCTTATCATGGAAGCACCCATGGAGCTCTGAGCGTAATGGGAAATGAAACGTACAAAACGGTCTTTCGCCCTCTCGTCCCATCGGTAAGAATTCTTGAATTTAACAACATCGATTCCCTGAATGCCATCTCAATAGCTACAGCTGCCGTAATTATTGAACCCATTCAGGCGGAAGCAGGAATTATTTCCGGAGAAATCAACTTCTTTAAAGCGCTGTCCAATCGCTGCCGGGAGGTCGGAGCCCTTCTCCTTTTTGATGAAATCCAGACTGGGTTTGGCCGTACCGGTACTCTTTTTGCTTTCGAACAACTAGGTGTTGTTCCTGATATTCTGTTACTTGCAAAAGCACTGGGAGGGGGAATGCCATTGGGTGCGTTTATTGCCTCTGCGGATATAATGAACTCGCTGACACACGATCCTGTTCTGGGCCATATTACCACTTTTGGCGGACATCCTGTTTGTTGTGCAGCCGGATTGGCCTCCCTGCAGATCATCCTGGAACAAAAGCTTTTTACAAGAGCCCGCGATCTGGAAAAGTTGATCAGGGAAAAGCTGCACCATCCGGCAATACTGGAAATCAGGGGAAAAGGCCTTTTATTGGCTGCAAAGCTGGATTCAGAGGATCGCGTGCATCAGTTTTTTAATTTAAGTCTTGAAAATGGCTTGTTATTCGATTATTTTCTTTTCTGTAAGGACAGCATACGCATCGCTCCACCGCTGGTTATGTCGGATGGTGAAGTAACGGAAATGTGCAATCTGATTATCGATACCATAGATCAAACAAACCGATAGACTATTTGATCTCAAAATCGAGCAGAACCTTACCTTCAATATCTGCAACCAAATGGTCGCCTGGCTTGACCGGTCCAACTCCGGCAGGAGTTCCGGTAAAAATGAGATCACCCATCTGGAGGGTAAAAAACCTGGAAACATAAGCAATCAGGTATTCAAAAGAAAAGATCATGCCTGAAGTATTCCCCGCCTGAACCTGTTTTTCATTAATGCTTAATCCGAAATTCAGCTGGTGAACATCCGGGAAGTCCGTTTTTGAAATAAAAGTTCCAACCGGAGCAGAGTTATCAAAGGATTTGGCTGTTTCCCAGGGGAGTCCCTTCTCCTTGGATTTTTGCTGTATGTCCCTGGCTGTGAAATCGATCCCAACGGTTAATTCCTCAAAATAGCGATTAGCAAAGCTTTCAGCGATATTCTTTCCAACCCGGCAAATTTTGATCACGATTTCCAATTCGTGATGAACATCTGTAGAAAAATCCGGATAAAAAAATGGCTTGTTACCTTTTACTAAAGCTGTATCGGGCTTCATAAAAACAATCGGCTCAACCGGAACCGGATTATTGAGTTCCCTTGCATGTTCGCCGTAATTCCGTCCAATACCAATGATTTTCATTATCTGGATTCTCTAAGTTTAAGATATAGCCTGGTGATGATCTTTTTAGTATAGGCCGGAAAGTCGCCATCCATCATCCAGTTATAATAGGACTTTTCGCGGGCAAAAACATCCAGTACCTTCTGTCCCTTATACTTTCCGAAATTGAGAACCTCCTCGCCGACCTCATTATAAACAATCCGGCCTGCAAAATCAGCAAATTTATTGCCTTGGCCGATGGCTGAAAGAGCATCAACGGTTCGTCCAAGATCGGTGTATCTTTCAAGTTGAGACTGAAGTATTTCCCATGTTGCTTCAACATCTGCAAGAGCGGAATGGGCATTCATTAAGTCCTTGTTGCAATAGAATTTATAAGCAGCAGCAAGGTTTCGCGGCTCCTTCAGGAAGAATATGGCCTGAACATCCACAAACTTATTCTCTTTCAGATCGATATCATATCCAACCCGGGCAAATTCCTCTGCCAGCATCGGAATATCAAACTTATCCGAATTATACCCGCCGAGATCACAACCCCGGATAATGGAAGCCACTTCGCCGGCTATAATCTTAAAAGTAGGAGCATCAGCAACATCGCTGTCGGAGATTCCATGAATTTTGGTGACTTCGGCCGGTATCGGAATTTCGGGATTGACTCTATATGTTTTGATTATTTTTTCACCGCTATCGCTCACCTTAAGCAAAGCTAATTCCACGATCCTGTCGGTTCCGATATTGAGCCCTGTGGATTCGATATCAAGAAATACGATTGGACGGGTAAGTTTGATATTAATGAACGGAAAGCCGATCTGGTTTTTGTCTTGTGCAGTTTTTTTTGTCATATCAGATAAAAGAACCCCGCCGCAGCGGGGTTATATTCAGGTATTAATCATCATTGGCATTAATAGCATCAGCAGGTTTTCATCTTCTGATTCCTCCTCTTTGGGCAACAGGATACCGGCACGCGTTGGATCGGCTAATTCAGCAACAACTTCTTCACCAACAATATTGCTCAGGATATCGATCAAAAACAAAGATTTGAAACCGATCTCCATGTGGTCGCCGCCATACTGGCAATTCAGTTTCTCTACAGCCGAGATCGAATAATCAATGTCCTGTGCAGAGACAATCAATTGATTTGAATTGAGTTGAAGCTTTACCAGGTTACTGGCCTGGTTCGAGTATACAGAGACCCTTCTGAGTGTATTCAGAAACAGGACCCTGTTAATATAAACCTTGTTCGGATTATTTTTGGGGATAACAGATTCATAGGCCGGGTAATTACCTTCAACCAGACGGCAAATCAATTTGTATTCTGAGAGGGTGAAAATGGCATTCTTTTCGTCAAAAGCCAGGTTAACTTCATTTTCCTCTCTGAGAAGGATGTTTTTCAGCAGATTTGCCGGCTTCTTAGGCAGGATAAATGAAGAATCTTTTTCACTTCTGATATCTATCCTTCTATATCTCACCAGTTTGTGGGCATCCGAAGAAACGAATGTCACATGATCCTGGCGGAGTTCTATCAAAATACCGTTCATTACCGGTCTTAGTTCATCATCGGCGGTAGCAAAGAGGGTACGGTTGATTCCCTTATACAATGAATCGGCCGGGAATGATACCTCGGTAATCCGATCCTCTTTCAGGCCCTGAAGTATCGGAAAATCGATGCCCGGTTTTCCAACAATACTAAATTTCCCGTTCTCGGAAACGATATCTATACCTAGAGAATCCAGATTTATGTCGAAGGTTAGAGGCTGCTCTGGAAATTCCTTTAAGGTATCAACCAATATCCTTGCAGGAATTGCTATTAAGCCATCACCATCGGCATTTTCAATGGTCAGACTGGTAATCATAGTGGTTTCGAGGTCAGAAGCAGTGACCACTAAAACACTATTATTCAACTGAAACAAAAAATTATCCAGAATTGGCAGGGTATTTTTTGTACTGATCACACGACTAATAGCTTGAAGATGTGATAACAGATCGGTGCTGGAAATAATAAACTTCATAATTCTTTCCTGTTTAACAATCAATTTGGTCGTTTTGCCCTCTAAAATTAGTAAAAACCACTTGATATGAAGCGATGTTAGAACTAAATTATAAACAACTTATTCTCACTTTGCCGGTATCACGAAATTATTTGAATTGGCGAACAGCGAATTAAAGACATAAAACTGAATTACCACCCAGGATTTATCGTCAATCAAGGCCCACAGACGTTCATCATCCCAAATCATGGGATTTCCTTCATTGTCAACCTTCCCGTTTGCGGTACGTTTCCAGGCTATCAGCTTCCGGGCTTTGCCGGAATTATCTTCAAGGGTTAAAATCCGGTAAGGTTTTGTTCCCAAAAGGGAGTCTTTGATGCGCTGAGGGGTGCTGTCAGCAAAAAATTCGAAATTCACTTTTTCAAATTGGCTGATATAAAAACGGACTCCAACGGTATCCAGGGTACCAGGAATACTTGCCCCATCAGGTAAGGTGAGAGAATATTGATTGTTACCTGAACTCGCAAGATGGAAGGATGCTTTAGGATTATCCTCATTAATTACTGATATAGCCTTGATATCGTTAAAGTTATATTTAAAAAGCTCGGTTGATTTCCAACCTATCTCATCAACAAAAAAGCGGGTGCTTAAATATCCGGCAAATCCTGGTATATGAATCACAAAGGGTACCGATGAACCTTCGAGCATCATAAAGGTACCCATCTGATCCTGAGTAGGTCCGCCAACATAAATAGTTTTTAGCAGTTTTCTCTTATGGTAAACTTCGACCTTGGTATTCCTGGTGGCAAGCATCCGTACTGCATTGTCGAGCATTGATGTTGACACTGGTGATTTAACACGTATGCGGTTCAGCGTTTTCAGCAGGTTATCGATAGCATCGGTTCTGACCACATACTTATCATTAACCATCCAATGATCATTCATGCGGGTAAGGGTAACCTGCTGGTTGTCTTTCCTTACCATGAAAATCCGGTCGACTGAGGCTGTATCTTCTACTGCAAAATCCCGGAGCTCCCGCTTAATGCTGCTGTTATTGTTCCTGGATACCAGGATTATGGTGACAATCCCGAGCACTATTATAAGACCGATTAAAATTCTATTCTTCTTCATTTCATTTCGAATACTTACGTTTTCGTACAATCATGCAGGCCAGCCCCAATACAACAATGATCAGGACCGGAAGGCCAACATTAAACAACCGCCAGAAACCACGTTCGGTGGTTATTTTTATCCTGTCGAGTAATCTGACTTTCACCTCCCGGTTGCGAAGCAACATGACGCCGGAATCATCGAGAAGGTAATTCACGCAATTGAGCAGAAACTCGCGATTACCAAATGTAGTTTTAGTATATTGGTCAAAACCAAGTGGTTGAGTCAGGTATTTGCCTTCTTTTATCTGAACAACATTGCGTGCACAATCACCGTCGGCAACAACGATCATCTTTGTTGGAACGACACTTTTATCATACACTTTGAAAACATTGTTGTTGATAAAATCCTTCATCAGCCGGTTCTTATAATGGCTGGTAAACTCTCCCTCCATCATGACGGCAACCGGCAAGTGTTGTAAAGAAAATTTTGAGGGATCCGGCTTCTCTGAAAAAATGTCCATAGAAACACGGATCGGCGAGCGGATAATCCTGCTCTGATTGGAGGAGGTAAGGATCACAGATTTACGAACTTTCGGATCCTCTCCAACGGTATCAATAGGGCTGACAAAATCGAATTTAACGGGATTAATATTCCTCGATATCGGATTATCCTGACGACCCATGATCAAAGGAAAAAACGGGAAGTATGCCAATTGCATTTTCGGCTGTTCGGAACCTTCCGGAGCTACATTTACAGGCATCAGCGCGCACTGGTAATCCTGAATCAGGCTGGAATTAATACGGGCGCCATAAGAGTAGATTATGTCACCCAAATTAACCGCGCTGTTGATTTCGCCCATGGTTTCTCTTTCAGATGCAAGTGGGCTCATGTCAACCTTTACAGCATCCACCAACCATAAAACTTTGCCACCCCGCATAATAAACTGGTCGATAATAAACTTATCCTTTTCGGAATACCTGGTTACAGGATCGGCAATAACTATAGCCTGGCAGCCATCCAGCGCGCTGATTTTTTCGCCGATTTCAATACGTTTGACAATATAGAAATCGCCAATGGCACGGGCAAACCGGGCCACCTGATATTGGTCGAGTTCACCATGGCCTTCAATAAACCCAACCGTTGGTGTGTTTTCCCTTGAGACGGTACGTATACCAGTAATAAATTCATACTCAAGTGTTTCGATGGATTTATTGATACTGGCATCATTAAAACTGTTGGTGAGGCTTCCCTGGAAAAAATTGACTACCCGTTCATACTCCTGGCCGTGCTGACGGTAAGTCATAATGACTCCGGGAAAAACCACCTGCTGGGTATTACTTCCATCGCTTTTCTGAGATTGCACATTAAAATACTGGAGACCATCTTTGGCCAAAGCATCGTAAACCTCCCGGCGTGTCTTTTGATCAGGACTTTCCGATGGATTAACAAACTCGAATTCAATATTCTTTTTACCATTTACCTTGAACTCATCCAGCAGTTCGCGGGTTGCTTTCTGCAATCTGCGAAATCCGGCCGGCAGGTTGTTGTCTCCGAGATAAACCTTTATGTAGACAACATCCTTTAGTTCTTTCAGATAGGTTTTAGTACCCTTTGAAACGGTAAAGCGTTTTTCCTGGGTGAGGTCAAAACGATGGTAAACGTAATAGCCTGCCAGGTTAACCAATACCACAACGATCAACAGAAGAATCAACTCAAAGATATTTTGCCTTTTTACCTTTTTCTTGTCCATCTTTAACCTCCTACCATTTACGGCTTTCAAGAACAATTTTGGTAAAAAGAATAAATACCGAGATTACGGAAGCAAAATAAAGGACATCACGTGTATCGATTACTCCCCGTGACAGTGAGTTATAATGATACGAGATCCCCAGGCTGGCGATAAAATTCTCTATGCCTCCGGAAAGGCCTAATTTGGAAATATAATCAAACCCGAGAAACAGTATAAAACATCCTGTTACTCCCAGGATAAAGGAAATAATCTGATTTTCAGTTATGGAAGATGTGAAAAGCCCGATGGCAACATAAACTCCTGCCAGGAAGAAAAGTCCGATAAACGACCCCCAGAATCCGCCGGTATCCAGGTTACCACGAGGGCTGCCCAGCCACAGTACTGAGAAAAAATAGACCAGGGTGGGAAGAATTGCCAAAAGTACGAGTATCACGCCAGCAAGGTATTTTGACAGGATGATTTTAAGATCGCTTAAAGGCCGGCTCAGCAGAAGCTCCAGCGTACCGGTCCTCTTTTCATCCGAAAAAAGCCTCATGGTAACAGCCGGAACCAGAAACAGGAAGACCCATGGAGCCAGAATAAACATCGGATCGAGGGTGGAGTATCCCGATTCCAGAACATTGAATTCTCCCGGGAAGACCCACAGGAAAAGCCCGTTGAGTATCAGAAAAACGATGATAACGATATAACCGGTTAGTGAACTGAAAAATCCATTTATCTCACGTTTCAGCAAGGTTAACATAAAAATGCCTTTTTAGAGAGTTACAAATGTAGAAAAAAAAAGAAACCCATCAGGGTTCCATGGCCATACGGCAAACGATTGCGGCAGTTGTTGCTGAAGCTTCTGTATCACCAAGTTTCTCGTTCAGTTCCCTATACCCATCAGCTATTTGCTGCCTGAATCCGGTATCCTTGAGAATCCTTTCGAGACTGTTTTTAAGGTTGCCAATTGTATATCTGTTTTGAATGAGTTCATCAATGCAGGATCTGTCGAGGATCAGATTTACCAGGGAAATGTATTTTATTTTAATCAGCATACGGGCAATCAGATACGAAACCGGGGCAGTTTTGTAACAAACAACCTGAGGGGTTCCAAGAAGGGCTGTTTCCAGAGTGGCAGTTCCTGAGGTAACCAAAGCTGCAGTGGCTATCTTCAATAATTCGAGAGTTTTGCCGTGGATAATTCTAACATCGGCCTGGCTTGATATTTCACGGTAAAAGGATTCTGAAAAGTTTCCATGCCCGGCTATAACGAACTGAAATTCTTTAAATTGATCTATTATCTGCACCATAGTAGGCAGTATCAGGGCAATTTCCTGCCGGCGGCTTCCGGGAAGTAATGCAATGACCGGCTTTCCATTCAAACCTAAAGCAGACCGGATCATTACCGGATCAGCATTCCGGACCGGCAAAACATATTCCTTCACCGGATTTCCAACATAATCACATGGAACACCGTATTTTTCAAGGAATTCGGTTTCAAAGGGCAGAACACACAGCGACCTGTCGGAATAACGGGCCAGCTTGTAAGCTCTCGACGGCATCCAGGCCCAAACTTTTGGAGTAATATAATATACTGATCTAAATTTCCTGGCTTTAAGCCAGCGGATCAGACGGAGGTTAAATCCACCATAATCAATGGGTATCACAACATGAGGTTCAAACGCCAGAATCTCCTGTTTACAAATATGGAAATTTTCACGAATTTTTAACATCTTGATTATTAGTTGGGTAAACCCCATAAAGGCTAAATCCCGGATATGGATTACAGCCTTTCCCCCTACCCTTTCCATCAGATCCCCGCCCAGAAACCGAAATTCAGCATCCGGATCGATAGCCAATATCGATTGCATAAGCATGGATCCATGCTGATCGCCTGATGGCTCACCGGCAATCAGAAAATATTTCATCTTTTTTCCTTAAGTTCTTCTAGAAGAATCGTATACATAATACTATAAAGGTAAAAAGGAAAGTGGCCAAGAGCACACCCCGGGCTGATTTAAGCATGTTCTGTCTGATAAAAAGGAAAAAGACCAGTAAATCCGGTAAAACCGATAGTGAAATAATATGGGTTAGAATCCCGAGGTTTTTATATACTTTAAAAAAATCAACCAGGCTAAGGTCGCTGTAACGTGCAAAATAGTAACAAGTTAAAGCGATTGCAGGAATGATCACCCCTGCAGCGAATCCGATCCAAAGCGTATTCAATTTATCCCTTGTCATAGGCAAATTATCAGAAAACCCATAATTTCAATGCTTCCATAGCGGGATAATCAGTAACATCCACACTAACGGGAACTATTGCACCATAATTGTGTTTGAGGGCCCATTCATCGGTATCTTCAGCAAGCGGTTCATCATTACTGAATTCCCCGGTCAGCCAAAAATAATCATGACCCTGAGGATCAGTCCTTTTATCGAATTCTTCTTTCCAGACACCAATGGTTTGGCGGCAGACCTTAATCCCTTTACATTGTTCCGGTGAGATCCGGGGAAAATTAACATTCAGGCAAGTTCCCAATGGAAGACCGGCTACTAAAACCTTCTGAATAATCGGGCGGGCATATTGTATTGCCAGGCGAAAATCTGCATCCGGTGAATGATCATCAACCGAAAAGGCTACCGAGGGGATTCCATTCATGCAAGCTTCAATTGTCGCTGCCACGGTTCCGGAGTAGAAAAGGCTGACAGATGCATTCGAGCCATGATTGATACCCGATAAAACCAGATCGGGTTTACGATCCAATATCTGATTGAGTGCAATTTTAATGCAATCGGCCGGGGTTCCGGAACAGGCAAATGCCGAGAAACCATTGTTCATGGACGACGACTTTAGCCTGATCGGATGATTGAGTGTTACCGCATGCGACATTCCGGACTGCCCGAAAACGGGTGCCACAACAACGACTTCTCCAAACTCAACTGCCAGCTGTGAAAGTTCCTGGATTCCCCGTGCACGATAACCATCATCATTACAAACCAGAATCAGAGGTTTTTTAATCATATCAAAAATTTAACGTCACAAAAATAGAAAACCCGGCTATCTTCGCGGTGCAAAAAGAAGAAAATGAAGGCTTTTACCCGATATCACCATTTATTCTGGCTGCTCATTGCCTCAATCATTTGGTTAACCGGATGTTCTGAGGACATTTCTGTAATTAAACCCGGATCACCGATTCCGGTGGTATACGGTGTTTTCGATCTCAATCAGTCAGTTCATTACATTAAGCTCACTAAAACCTTTGCCGGTGAAACGGATCCTTATACTTTGGCAATGGATCGTGATCAGGTTTTTTATTCAGATGCCCAGGTTTTCCTTACTGAAGGACCGGGCACCAGCCGGATTCCGTTTTATCGGGAAACGGGCATCCCGCGATCTGCAGGTTCTTTCCCTGAGTATCCAAACGAAGTTTATGTATTAAATCAAAAGTTGCATCAGGGGAATTACCTTTTGACAGTAATCCTTCCATCAGAAGAGGATACACTCACAGCCGGATTTACGTTCATCAATGCGTTTAAAGTTATCACCCCAAAGGCAGGTTTTAAACGGTTTTATTTTTATGAAGACCCGATCCTGTTCTCCTGGTTCTCAGACCCGGCGGCTGGTCTTTATGAGATAACACTCAATTTAAAATATGAAGAATGGATGAAAACCGGGGAATCAAAAAGCTGTTCTGTGAGTTTTATCAGGCAGCTCAATCTATCAGAACTTGAGTTTGACAATGATCGTTATAGCTACAGGTTCTACTCTGATTCCTTTTTCGCTCACCTGGGCACAAGCATTCCGCAAAATGTGGCTGTCGATTATCGGAAGCCGCTAGCACTGGAGCTTCTGATCACAGCGTCAGATACAACTCTGGCAAGATATCTCAATTGGTTTCAACTGGAAATTGACGACCAGATCAATCCCAACGGGAATGTCAAAGGAGCAATCGGCGTTATCGGTTCTAAATATTCGATACCCTTTCCTGATCTGATCCTTTCGTCGCGCTCACAGGATTCTCTTGTTAAAGGGAGGTATACACAAAAGCTCGGTTTTGTGAATAATCCTGATTGGTAGGATCAGGCTTATTGTGGGGAGTTTTCAAGCAGAGAACCTAAAATTAGATATAATTTTTAGAACGTTTCACTTAAAACAACATTTTAGGTATATCTAAGATCATTCTTTTGATTTTATTACCATGCTTGTAGCAAAATAAAAAATATGACCTTATTACCTCTCTCCGATGAACAGGTGCTCGAACGCCTCACATTCTTATTGCCCAAAAACTTGCATTGTTAATTACCGTTCACAACAGTGTTTCTTTATTGCCTCGCAAGCCTCTCCTAACCCTAATTTCCCGGATTTGCTTAAATCCAAACATCCGCAATCTATCTGACTTGATTCAATCTTTGTAATACCTCTGTGGTAATATGCCCAAGCATGGTTGGGGTCGATCTCAATAACCGCAGTAAAGTCATCAATTGCCCCACTATAATCTTGGAGATTAGATAGAATCCACGTTTAACTTGGACAGAATGGTTTTGCTATAAGGCAGAACCTTTGACTTTGTTGAGGAGGAATCAGGCAGAAATGTATGCCCTTAAAGAGAAGTTTCGGGGACCCTGTGTGCAAATTGTGTGCAAATGAAAAACCACCTACTAAGTTTGACCTGTGTAAGTGGTTGATTTTCACCGTGGGCGCTACTGGATTCGAACCAGTGACCCTCTGCTTGTAAGGGCAGAAGAATCTATTTGCTACAGTTTGCTGTTAAAAATTTTTATCATTGTATAACAGTTAGTTACAAAATTTAGTTTGTGGTTATTTACTGAAATTTGTTATACTTGTGTATCGAAATGTGTTAATGTGTGTATCGAAATGTGTATCGAAATTTCAGTTAAAACAACCAAATGGCAAGTTTAACCCTCATGCTTCACCCGACTCTTCCGTTCCGGAAAGATGGGACAAAAAGCGTTGTCCTCCGGGTAACCCATCAACGGAAACGACATTATATTAATATGGAGATAACCTGCCCGCCAATATCCTGGGATGATGCCAAGGGGCAGCTTAAGCGTTCGTACAATCCTAAAAATTATAAGGACCTCAATCACACGATGGACCTGCTACTTTCCAAAGCGGAAAAGATTCTCTTCGATATGGAATCCGCTGGGAACCCGTTCAATATTGAAGTCTTTAGAGAGGAGCTGCTCAATAAAAAGGAAAGGCTCACGGTTTCGGAATTCTTCGATAAAAAAGTTGAAGAGTTGGTAAAATTGGGAAGGATCGGAAACTCAATTGCCTACAAGCAGGCACAAAGTGCAATTAACAGATTCCTTGAGGATAAATCCATTTACTTTCATGAGGCTGATGTTCAGTTTCTGGTCCGCTATGAATCATACCTACGGCAATCCGGATGCGCCAACAATACTATTGATCTTTATATCAGAACTTTCCGGTCGCTATACAATATTGCGATTCAACAAGGTGCCGCTAAGCGGGAACTTTATCCATTTTACAATAATTATACCCGCAGCGGATATCAGATAGGTAAACTGAAGACGGCAACTGCAAAACGTGCGATCTCCATGGCTGATCTGAAAAAAATCCAGGACTATCAGCCGGCCGAACTTTCACATGAACAGGATGCCAAACTCTATTTTCTTTTCAGTTACTATGCCTGGGGGATCAACTTTGTCGATATGGCCTATCTGACCTGGGATAAGAACATCAAAGGCGATTTTCTTGAATATACACGAGCAAAAACCCGCCATACAAAAAACTTCAAGATTCCTATCAAGCCTCAGCTGGCAGCCATCCTTGCTCATTTCAAAAGCTACAGCTCCGGAAAATATGTCTTTCCGATTTTCAATGATTACCATAACACCCCGACCAGACAGAAAACCAGGGTTCAAACCGCATTGAAGAAAGTAAATGATTCGTTGGATAAGATGGGTATTCACCTTGGAATTTCGACACCACTGACGACTTATGTGGCACGACATACATTTGCCTCAACCCTGAAAAGCAAGGAAGTTCCGGCTTCGGTAATTAAAGAAATGATGGGTCATGCCAACGAGCAGACCACCGAGATCTACCGGAAAGCTTTCGGTAATGATGTTCTGAGTGTAGCCAGTGAACATTTGAATATTGAATAGATTATGGCAAAATGGAATAAATACCATACATTTGCTATTCATGTATCTGAAGACCCCATTAATTAGGGTTTAACGTTACTCGTTTAGCAATGGCAAAAAGCACGTACATATCATCAAATCTCAACGAGAGCCAGATTGAATTCCTTCAACTCCTTGATGAACATGAGATCTTGTATTTCAGTTTAGACGATATTGGAAATCGACTCGGTGTATTTCATGCAAATTTGAATGAATTAGTTGAAAACCTCAATCACAAAGGCTTACTTAAACGTATTGAGCGAGGAAAATACGCGCGTCCGCAATTTCATGACCCTTATGTACTGGGCACCTTTATTTCGAAAGATGGTGTCGTAGCTTATTGGTCTGCCTTACACTTGTATGGGTATACGGATCGGTTCCCCAATAAGGTATTTGTGAAAACTACCGCCAGAAAGCGGAATATTCAGTTGTTTGGTACTCCAATCCATTTTGTTACCGTAAGGCCTTATAAGTTATCTGGGATTGTCACGAATGGCTATGGGGACAGGAGTTTCGGCATTACAAATCTTGAGGTCACGATCCTGGATTGTTTTGATCAACCGCGCTATGCAGGAGATTGGCCTGATTTGTTGAAAGCTTTCTCTCAGGCAAATTTGGATGTTCAAAACCTGATAGAAACGGCAAAACTCTATGACAACGCTTCTTTGATCAAGCGAATGGGCTATCTGGCCGAATTGCTGAAAAAGAAAGAAATGGATCCATTTATTGATTTTGCAAAACAGAACCTTGGTAAGAAATACGCGCTTTTTGAACCAGGTGGAGAAGACTCCGGTATTTTTAATTCAGACTGGATGCTGCGTATGAATATGACGGAAGTAGCTATCATGCAAATCATAGAAACCTCATATTAAATTGATTATACAAAAAGAAATACGCGAAAGATCAATCGCCTGGGGTGTGCATCCGGATACGGTTGATAAAGACTATGTTTTAGGACATTTCCTGGTTGCCTTGCATCAACAATTCGGAGATAAGCTGATCTTCAAAGGCGGGACTTGTTTACGTAAATGCTATTTCCCCGATTACCGATTTTCAGAGGATTTGGATTTTACTTCAGTTGGTGCATTCAAATTAGAGCCAGATGACCTCACAGCGGTATGCAAATCAATCGAACTACACACCGGGATTACATTCATCCCTGAAGACATAATAGTTCTCATACATCAAAACGAGAAAAAAGGCTACCAGGTTAAGATAAAATACTGGGGTGCAAATCATCTGAGAAACCAGCAACCATTGCCTCCAGACAGATGGCTTACAAAGATAAAACTGGAAATTTCAACCGATGAATTATCCGTTCTGCCTCCTGCCTATCAACAAGTGCACCATCCTTATTCGGATGCGCTTATTTCCTCAAAGACAATCCCGTGCTATGTGATCGACGAAATAATTGCGGAGAAATTGCGATCATTAGTACAACGCTCATACACGGCTCCGCGCGATTTTTACGACCTTTTTCATCTGACTCATGAGTTTACTAGCAACGACTGGCAAATAATCAAGCCAATATTTATCGAAAAAATGAACCATAAAGGATTTCAATACACAGGTCCTCAGCAACTAATCAATGAGACGTCTCTGAAAACGGTTCGTAAAGCATGGCAATCCAGTATTGCTCATCAGATAAATATCCATGCTGCCGATTCCCCGGATATGATCATCAGCGAGGTGATCAGAAAGATTCAAGAAAACCTTTAGAAAATTTTATATCATTTGCCCGGCACCAGGCTTCTAATGCCAGAAAAACAATGCGACTTGGTTCCCACCAAACCCTGATCCGGTAAGGCTTTCCATTGTCACCAAACAGGGATTCCAGAGACTGGATTAAGGTTTCTGCGCTTCTGGTTTTCGGAATTTCAGCAAGCTTTTCACCTCCAGCACCCCGGTAAATGAGCAAAACCGGAATTCGAATACCCTTATTTTCCTTGGGGAACGCGACAGCGTCTTGTATGACCCATGACAGACCCCGCCGCCGTGGTTTCCATCGGGGATTCGCTGCCAGCCTCTGCTGCAGCAGGAAATCCTGTCTCCGCGTTTTCAGGTCAAGCATTTTATACACCCGATAAATTTGTTTCTGGGATGTCACAAATCCTTCGTTAATAAGAATTTTACGCATCTGCTCAAAACCAAATTCTGGGTGCAATCCGGCAATTCGCAAGAGCTGCTTGCTGATCAGGTCCTCCTTCTTCTTTCGAGGTTGATAGACATAGACGCCAGGTGATAAGTCCACCAATTGTTCTGCCTGCCGGACACTGAACTTTAATTCGGAAACAAGGTATTTGACCGTATTCCGCTTGTCGGCAGGCTTCAGAACTTTTTTTCGAGTAGATTCTTTAGCGCTGAAACCTGCAGTTCTGCCTTCCGGCACCTCCGGACCCATTGTGCTTTCTCCGACTCCAGTATCCTGAACCTGCGAATTTGATCTGGATTCATGCCCTGATATTGATTCTTCCATTCAAAGAAGGTGGACTGGCTGATGTCATGATGCAGGCAAATTTCCGCTACTGCCTCTCCATTTAGCTGCTTTTTCAGGATCTCGAAAATCGCTTCTTCGGTAAATGTTGATGTTCTCATAGCAAACAAAATTAGACAATTAACTCCGATTATTAATTATACTAATTATTGGCAATCTATCCAATCTTATAATGTGTCCTTTTTAAAATCTGACCTATTCCGAACCTTTGGGTCATGTAAAACAAAAACGGTCAGAAATGAAAAAAACAAAAAACTATCCCTCGGAAACCAAAAGCCGGATCGTGTCGGTCAGGCTTACTCCAACTCAATTCAAAAGTCTTGCTGATTATTGTAAACAGTATGATTTTCAACTATCAGAGATAATAAGAGACTCTATGGAAACTGTATTTAACAATCAAACCCGATAACCATGAACGATCTACAGGACTTATTCAGATCAATGCTTGATCCGATTATTAAAGAATGTATCCAGAAAAATCTGGAAGGAACAGTTTTGGGAAATGAAAACCATTTATTACCGGAGTATTTGACCCAGGATCAGGCGGCCAGGTTCCTCGGCCTTTCGAAAAGCGCTCTCTATTCGATGACCTCAAAAAACGAAATCGCCTACCATAAAAAAGGTCGGAGGAATTACTTTAAGAAATCAGATTTGAGAAACTGGATTGAGTCCGGACGAATCCGTCCGTTTTCCGAGATCAGGGAGAAAATGAAATGAATGCAATAGACAGTAACGCGGATGTATATATCCGTGTGGGTACTATGTATTACAAAATAAGTCCCCAACCCCTTATTTCCGGAGATTATTTTCCGGTCATTCGCCCCTGGTCGAAATCAGCAATCAACGATGACCTTGCACCGGAAGAGAAAAGCAAAATCCCCAAATATGACAGCTTCTGTGTGATTCCTGACCATCTGAATTACCAGCGAACGGTCCGGATCAACAATCCCGAAGGACACCTGCTCAGCCGTCACTTTTACGGATCCTATAATCTGTATGAGCCACTTAATTATGATCCTTCACCCGGATCCTGGGCAATCACGCGATCCTTTGTGGAGCATATTTTCGGCGAGCAATGGGAAATTGGCTTGGATTTCCTGACACTAATTTACCGTTATCCCACCCAGGTATTACCGATCCTTTGCCTCGTCAGCCGGCAGAGATGTACCGGAAAGACCACATTCCTGAACTGGCAAAAGGCCATTTATGGCAACAATATGACCATTAATACCAATCAGGACTTCCGGAATCAGTTTAACTCCGGTTGGACCTCTAAGCTAATTATCGGTGTGGATGAGGTCCTGTTGGATAAATTGGAAGACTCAGAACGCATTAAAAATTATGCGACCACACGCACCATCAAAACAGAAGCAAAAGGGAAGGATAAAGTTGAGCAGGAATTTTTCGGGAAATTTATACTCTGCTCCAATAACGAAGACAGTTTTATACAGATTCCCCGGGATGAAATCCGCTATTGGGTCAGGAATGTCCCAACCATCAAGCATGAAAATGTAAATCTGCTGGAAGACCTGATCAAGGAGGTTCCTGCGTTTCTGGAATATCTGAAAACGCGGACAATTACGGTTCCTAATGCGACGCGTATGTGGTTTACCCGTGAACAGATTTTTACACCGGCTCTTCTTAGGGTCATGCAGGGAACCGAATCCATCATCGAGAAAGAACTCCGCGAATACATCTTTGAATCCTTTATGGAATCCGGTCAGGACGAGCTTCAATTTACTCCCAAGGATCTTCTTGACGAATTATTCAAGGAATCCCCTAAGTTACAAGTCCTGAAGACGGAGATACGCGATATCCTGAAACGCTGGGGATTGGAACAGTCAACCCAGCAGGTTCGTTATTTGCGGTACTTCAGAATCATGGACAACGAGCGACAATGGCATACAAGGAGCGAATCCAAGACAGGGTTGCCCTTTAAATTCCCGCGTTCCGTATTTCTTAACAATCTAACAAAGCAATAGATGTCTTATGTTATTACTTAATATTCAATATATTACTAAAGTTAGATTTATGTTAGTTTTTTGTTTGGTTGTTAGAATATCCCCTGTTAGTTTTCTACGTTACCTAACTCTTTTTCAACATCCCAACTCCCTGAATATCTGTTGATTTTGATCACTTGTTAGATTGTTAGACAATTCCACCTCCCATGATTATTCCTATTAAAAATATATCCATAACCCAATACCTGGTTGCAAACGGCTTTAAACCAGTAAAATCCAAACTATAAGGATTTTAATGACATGTTAAAGGCAACCATTTCAATCTAAACTTCCTGATTTCTAAGGACTTTGACCCAGTGAAACAGCACTAATCCCACAACAATGAGTAAAGAGAACAAGTCATTCGAAAATATCCCCTGGCAGGTGATCAAAAATTACCTGGCACATTCCGAAAGCGTTGAGCTCAATGAAGAGCATAAGTATATGATTGACCGGGTATTTTCATTAGCCCGGGTTTTCGACAGGCATCCGCAGAGAAAGACAGCACTGGCCTTACACCGGGCCAAATACCCGGATATCTCACGCAATACAGCGGCAAGCGATCTGGATATCGCTTTGACGCTTAATAATTCATATCATACGTCTGACTATCCATTCTGGCACAATTGGCTGCTCGCGGATTGCGTTGACCAGATACAGGCAGCAAAAGCTGCCGGAGATTTGAAAGCATGGTCAGCAGGTCACAGCATCCTGTTAAAGGCGATCGGTAAAAAGCCAATACAGGAAACCGATCCCAAACTGATTGAAAAGCATACTTTCTTAATCCAGGTCAACCATAAGACCTTTGGACCAATCATCAATGTGGATGATTTGGATAAAATCCCCAATCGGATCAAAGAAGAGTTCGTTGCCAATCTGTACGAAGAGATCACCGACGAAGAGGCCGAGTGGATGCTCAACTCCTGACCATGCCAGGAACTAAGATTCCACTCCATAAACGCGAAATGGATTCCATGTATTTCACTATTTACTCCACGAAATAATTCGTGTCGCCAGACACGAAATCAGGACTCGAAACGCACGAAAAGATCAAGCATTTTAACATTAATAAGTAGTACAAACAGTCCGAAACCCGGAACCGGCCTGTCATATTACCTGCATTTTCTCTCGATTTATTCGCATTTCGCCATAGGGCGGGGTCGGCTCACTGGTGTAAAAACGGGGTACCGTTTTATCATTCTCATGTCTAACTTGCTTCTTTATAATGAATTACAGAATCAAAGTTTGACATTCGCAAAATCCAAAATTCGCCATTTTTCGTCCACGTTTTCCGGTGGAATTCGCCTTTTCGCATGGGCGTTCTTTTTTCTTTGAATGGAGGCCGTCAAAGAAAACCGAAGGGAAAAAGAAACCGGCAAAATAAGGTTATCGCTTCCTTAATTGATCAAGCTGCCAACCTCCGGTTAGGTTGCTTTTGGGGAAAGCGCGACAATCGTCTATGTTATAATAATGTCGCACAAAGGTATTCGCAGCCCCGGAACGGTAAAGTGATTCCGGGCTGTCTCCTGTTATACCCTGATGTGATTTCCCTCCATTGCTTCGCACTCGGTCAGTTTGAGGCTACACAAACTGACATTCGCCCTTGACCTGATCCGGTTCTTGCTCAAGATGAGGTGCTTCATTTTTAAATCTTAATCAAATGAAGTACGACAAAATGCTTTTGACTCCCTGGCAGGTGAACGATTCCGCTGCTGCCAAAATGGTTCAGATCGGGGGATCTGCTTTGACAAATTCGGAACTCTTTTCTGTGGCTGTCGGAATAACTCCCGATCAGGCAAAACAGCTGCTGAACCTGGCAGGTAATGATCTTCATGCGCTCGCCAAAATGACCTTTACTGAATTGTCCTCAGTGGTTGGCATTTCGGCTGATAAAGCAGTCCGGGTATCAGCAATCTTTGAAATTGGCCGGCGCAGAAGTTCAACTCCCAGTGTCATGCCTGCCAAGATCCGTTGCAGCGCAGATGCTTTTAATCTTGTTGGGCCAATCCTCGCTGATCTTTCTTATGAGGAATTCTGGATCATCCTCTGCTCAAGGTCCAACACCGTTATCAGTACCGTAAAAATCAGCCAGGGTGGAATCTCCGGAACGGTAACCGATGTCCGGTTGATTTTGAATGCAGCAGTTGAAAAACTGGCTTCCGGGATCATCCTGGCCCATAACCACCCATCCGGAAACCTATCTCCCAGCGATGCAGATCTTAAAATCACCAAAAAGATAAAGGATGCATCCGCTTTGCTGGATCTCTCTCTCCTGGATCATCTGATCGTTTCGAGTCAAGGATATCTGTCTCTGGCTGATGATAATCTGATGCCTTAATTCTTTCAGCAAGGATCCATTGGGTGTGCTTGATACCCGTAACAAGTCCGAAAGGTCCTATGTTTGTAAAATGAAGCATAAGTCTGCGGTTTTATTAAATTTAGACTATCACGGTATAAACAATAAAACTCTGACTTATGCTCACACAAAGTAACAAAATTGATTTTAGTGGTCAACACTTTTATGTTGGCTTAGATGTACACCTAAAAAGTTGGAAGGTTTCAATTATGGCCGAAAAACTGACATTAAAAACCTTTTCTCAGGATCCCAATCCAGAACTGTTGCATCATTATCTGGTGAAGAATTTTCCTAATGGAATTTACCATTCGGCTTATGAAGCTGGATTCTGCGGATATTGGATTCATAACAAACTTAAGGCATTAGGCATTGATTCCATTGTTGTTAATCCAGCAGATATTCCTACAACAGACAAGGAAAAGGTTAACAAGACTGATAAAAGAGACAGCAAAAAAATTGCAAAGTCTTTGCGAAACGGTGATCTGAAGGGAATTCACGTATCCTCACTTAAGACACTTGAAGACAGGTGCCTGGTGCGAACACGGGGAACGATTATGAAAGATCTTACGCGGAATAAAAACCGTATAAAATCCTTTTTGTATTTTCATGGAATTGAGATACCTGAAACATTTACACATTCATCGAATCATTGGTCCAAGCGATTTATGAATTGGTTAAGGAGTATTGAACTGGTTGAATACAGTGCCAGAAAATCACTCAATCTTATTATTGATGAAAGCGAGCATCTAAGATTAATCATCTTGGATGCGACTATGGGTATCAAAGAATTGTCCCATAGCGAAACATATGTAAATAGAATCAAATTATTACAGAGTATTCCAGGGATTGGCATATTGACAGCCATGATCATATTGACAGAAATTGAAACTATAGACAGGTTTGATAGTTTTGATAAGCTATGCAGTTTCATTGGTTTGGTCCCGACCATGCATTCAAGTGGAGAGAAAGAAATGATAGGAGAAATCACACACCGTGGAAATAATTTTCTACGAAGTGCAATTGTGGAGAGTGCCTGGGTCGCTGCGAGAAAGGATTTGGCTCTAAACAAAAGTTATCACGATTATTGCAAGCGGATGGAGCCAAATAAAGCAATTATCAGGATTGCAAGAAAATTATTAAATCGGATTAGATACGTTTTAAAAAATAATGAACCTTATAATTATTGTGTTGTGAAATAGAACTTTATCCTATAAGAACAATTTTTGTGAGACTGCTACCGATGCCTTGCAGTTCTGAATTTCAGAATCTGCTACCGAAAGGATGCGGCTCACATTCTATAAAAAATGAAACGAGACCATACAGCCCGGAAATACAAACCGGTTCTGTTGATAGAAGGGTGTTTTTATAGATTTAGTATCTCCTGTTTTAGTGCCTCCAAATTTTCGATATGGTTATACGGAGGTGAGTTTGTATTAGCCATAATTGGCAATGAAATACAAAAAGAGCCTCTTTCAACAAGAAGCTCTCAACTGTATTTCACAGCCATAAGCCCTATTGCTGTTGAGTTGCTCTCCAGCAGAGCTCACTTCCTCTTCAGACTTATGATGTAAAATTATTAAAAAATAATTCATCATTCTCTTGTTTTACAACATAGAAGGCATCGACATTTTTTCATTTTGCCAACTACTTTTCCCTCTTTCGCTTGTTACAAGACAAAATGCAGCAGCCATGAAAAGTACAATCTGGAGTTTGGGATGCTTGTTAATCAGTTTTTCGGGTTACAGCCGAAAACCATTGGCCATTCCTCCAACTCTTGAAGAAAGCGCAATTAATCTTCAGGTAAGAAGTGGCTCCATTCAATTTTTACCCGGTAGCACAACCGCTACAATCGGTATCAACGGCAACTTTCTGGGTCCTACCATTTTTCTTAACAAGGGCGACTCTGTTCAATTATCAGTTTATTATGATCTGGATGAACCCACCACAATGCACTGGCATGGATTGCATGTGCCGGCAAAGTCTGATGGTAGCCTGCATAATGTTAATGACGCACACAGTATTTGGTCGCCCCGGATTAAGGTCTTTGACCAGGCGGGCACCTATTGGTACCACCCCCATCTTCACGGAAATACTGCCGAAGATCATAACATCCTGATTAACGGGACCATTGATTCTAGCCTGCCACATGCTCTCGCATGAGGATGATGGAATGATGGGTCAGTTTCTGGTTACCGGAGCCGGTACAGGAATAGGAACGATTGCATCTGGAGAAGAAACAGCTGTCAGAATTTATCCGAACCCTTTCACTGATTTTTTTACCATGGAAATTCCCGGAGCCAATTCAGCTCCTGCCACTATTGATATTTTGACCAGTACGGGGCAGCTTTGCCTGCATCAGATAATCTCAGTGAACCCTGTTACCATTGATGCCAGCGATTTAACACAGGGGATGTATTTTGTCAGGATTACGAACCAGGATAAAATCTGGCTTAAGAAAGTGATCCGGCAGTAAATTCAGGCAGGAAGACAAACAGATGCCGGTAATACCCCTGGGGGATCACCCAACCCTGGCCAATCTCTCCAAGCCGCTTTGGTCAAGGAGCCGAATTCCACCCTCATCGAGCTGAACCAATCCTTCGTGCTCAAACTGCTTTAATAACTTGTGCAGATTATCTCTGTTCATGTTGGCCACATCAGCCAGATCACCACGGGAAAGATTAATAAAGTCGGGATCTGAGCAATTCATCCCCTTTAAAAACAGCATGGATTCTGCAAGCTTACCGCTTGAATGCCTCAGAAGTAGCGACTCCATTCTTTTGTACATCAAGAATGTTTCTTCCAGTATGCTTTCTGTAAATCGATAGTTAAATGCCGCATTGGTTTGTAGAATGGACCGCAGGGGTTCAACATCAATATAGCATACTTTGATATCGGTTAGCGCAACCACCGAATAGATGTACCGGCCGGTTCCAAAAATTGCCTGGGCACCGAGCAGTTCATACAAGCGGGAAAGCCTGACGATCAATCTTTTAGTCTCATTTTCCTTTACAATTTTAGCGGTTCCCGAAGTTATCGACAGAACATGAGAGGCACTTGATCCCTCTTTAAAGACCAGTTCGCCGGGCCGGAACTGAACCTCAAATCGATCCTTATTAAGCATATCACACTCATCCTCAGCAAGGAGGGAGAACAACGGCGACTTGATCTTGCAATTCCGGCACGATTTACAAGCTTCCGAATCCCTTAACATAACCAATCAGGTTTTACGAATCAGGCTGCGAAGATAATAAATATCATCAATTTGATGATATTTATCATCATTTAGAAAGGTGAAACAGGACCTGAAAACCCTTTTTTTCTGCAGGCATTGATTCTTGCCGGTCACCGGACAATACTAATTTTGTGCACATAATTACGAACTCAGTTTCTTAATTAACTCAAGTTTGAACTTTGTGAAATTGACAAGTATTACTAACATTAATTATTAGAAAAAATGAGAAAAAACTATCTATTGTTGATGGGATTAGCAGTTCTTTTATTATCGTTTAGCGCTTGTAAAAAAGATGATTCAGGCGATCTGGCTGCTTTTGATGCAGCAAATGGAGTTAATGGCGCACAAATTTACGATCATGCACTAAACTATGTTGGTGCCAGCCAAACTGACTACCCAAATGCTAAGACAAATTTTTTTAGATGTAAAAGTTGCCATGGTTGGGATTTGAAAGGGCAAAGCGGAGTGCTAATTAATAAGCCTTCGTCTGCTACTTATCCTATTGCAGTTGATGGTAATTTATACACATGGTCGCAATCGAAAAGTATTAGAGAAGTTTTTGATGCAGTTAAAAATATGGGAGGCAGAACAAAAACAGCTCCATATGATGCTACCATGCCTGATTATACTACAATATTAACCGATGCTCAAATTTGGGATGTTGTAAAGTTTTTAAAGGAAACGGCTCATGATGTTAATGATTTTTATGATATGACTACTACAGGAGCTTATCCAACAGGGACTAAAACCTTCTCTAATATTGGTAAAGGAGGAAATGCTGCAGCCGGCTTAGTAACATATAATGCAAAATGTGCAAGTTGCCATGGTGCCGATGGTTTGAAAATTGATATATATTGCCAGGGTTTATTTCTTGGTGAAATGTTTAGACAAGATCCGCACGAAGTGCAACATAAAGCAATTTGGGGTATGCCAAATGATCGTGAGCATATCGATGCCGGATGTACTTTTGCAGGTGCAATGCCATCAATATCTATTACCGACCAAGATATTAGAAATATGATGGTAATGGGACAAGATAAAACTCTTTTCCCGGACCACAAATAAAGGCAAAACTTAACCTGGTCTTTGAGCAATAGTGTAAATAGGATTTAGTTGGTTTGAAAAGGCCGGATTGATTTCCGGCCTTTTTGTTAACCATTACATGACTTCGGAACCGCACACGTGCGGAAAATTGACAGGCCCGGAATTTTGCTGACCTGCAAGAATTAAGTTATTTTGTTAGAAAATCCTAATATGACCAGCCGGCAAATCGAAATTAAAAATAAACTGGACCCCGGATCGACTTTTAAAATTTCCCGATTTAAGGAGCAGATCAAAAGAACTGTACCACACAAGCATGTTGATTATCACGAGTTGATATTCCTCAGTGAAGGAGAAGGCTTTCATTGGATTGAATCAGAAAGATATTTGGTTTCCACACCTGAATTCTATTCGCTGAAACCCGGGCAATTGCATTATTGGCAATTTACATCTATCCCGAGAGGTGCAGTGATCCTTTTCAAAGATTCCTATTTCAATGGGATAAAAGAAATTGACCTGGTTAACCTTAACAGGCAGTTAAGCGAAAACCCGAGAATTAAAATACCCGAAGGAGATTTCCCGGACTATATTTTAAATGAAATCGCACAGGAATATAACCTGAATTCTGCCTACTCAGAACATATTATTCATGGGTTACTTCGGGCCCTGTTTGGAAAACTTCTACACTTATCTGATAATAATTCACATGGAGAAAATTTGCCGGAATCGCAGTTTGATAAATTTCAGGCTCTTTTAGCAAAGGAATGTCCCAGGCTTCACAAAGTGAATGATTTTGCTGATTTGCTTAATAGTACTCCACAACATCTGAACACAATTTGCCGTAAACATTCAGGCAAAAGTGCAAGCGAATTAATTGCTGCTCAAATTTTACTTGAATCAAAAAGATATATCCTTCATACGGAAAATACCATCAACGAAATAGCCGATATTCTTTCATTTAACGATGCATCCTATTTTGTTAAGTTCTTTAAGAAAGCCGAGGGTTTAACTCCTGTTCAGTTCAGGCAACAGTATTTTCAATAGTACCAAATTTTCGCTTTTTCTTACCACAACGGTAGGCCTCATGCTGCATATTATTGTATTTTATAAACTTGTAGCATTTTGGAAATTGTCATTATTTGTTTAGCAGCCTTTTTTACGGCCATTCTTACTTTCTTTTCAGGGTTTGGCCTTGGGACTATCCTGGCTCCTGTCTTTGCTATCTTTTTCCCGATCGATGTGGCAATTGCATTAACAGGAGTCGTTCACTTTACCAACAATCTTTTCAAAATCATTTTAGTCGGTAAAAATGCAGACAGATCGGTTTTACTGAAATTCGGCATTCCTGCAATTCTGGCCTCGTTTATAGGAGCATGGTTGTTACTTAAGATTACCACATTGCCTTCATTGATCCAATATCAGATTAGCACACACGAACACTATATTACTCCTGTTAAGGTTCTTATAGCAATGATTCTGATATTTTTCTCCATACAGGAAATTGTCCCATCTTTTCAAAAAATTCAGTTTGGCCGAAACAAACTGGTTCTGGGTGGAATATTGAGTGGTTTCTTTGGCGGTTTATCGGGCATACAAGGAGCTATCCGCAGCGCGTTCCTCGTCAAAAGCGGTTTAACGAAGGAGGCATACATTGCCACCGGTGTTGTTATTGCCTGTTTGGTGGATTTCACCAGGCTTTCCGTGTACGCCACTCGATTAACCTCATCGAATCTGTCTGATAACCTTGGGTTGCTGATCGCTGCAACTACGGCAGCCATTGCAGGAGCTATTATAGGAAAAAAATTACTCAAAAAGATAACACTCAAGTTCATACAGAATCTGGTCGGGGTTATGCTGATTCTTATTTCAATAGCATTGGGAACCGGTTTAATTTAAAAAGCAATGTATCATGGAAATCACTAAAGGATTTAAAGCCATCATTCTAACAACAGTGAATGACAACAGGGCAATAATCATCAGGCTGATTTATGGCGGCGGCAGGTGGTCGCTGGATTCCTTATTCTTTAAATTGCACAAAACATGAAGACAAACCGGATTTTCTCCCTGATACTTATTTGTCTGAGCATAGGACAACTTTCCGCTTTTACGCAGGTAATCACATTGGAATCTTACATTGAGCAAGGCCTTATTCACAGTCCGGTGCTGAAAGATCTGAATAACCAGGTGTATTCAAATTCGGTCGACAGCCTGCTGATTAAGGCTGGTCAAAGACCGCAGGTCAGCTTTAACGGGTCGCTGTATTATGCCCCGGTAATCGGCGGCATCGGATACAGTGAGGCGCTTACGGATATCAGCCACATATCTTCGGTGGTGTATGCTTCACAGCAGATTTTCAACCAAAAGACCATCGATGCCCGGTATTCACAAATCGGCATTCAAAACCAGGCGCTTCGGGTTTCATCTAAAATAACAGAAAAAGACTTGAAAAAGGCCATTACCCTGCAATATCTATCGGCCTGCTCGATTTCGAACGAGATAGCGTTTAACCGCGACTTACTGTCTTCATCCGTTGATGAAGAACTCATCCTAAGGCAATTAGTGGAAAAGGGCTTGTACAAACAGGTCGATTATCTCTCATTTATGGTGGAGCTCAAGGGACAGGAGCTTATGCTGAACGATTTACAGCTGCAATACCAGAAAGAATTGTCGGCCTTGCATGTTCTGTGCGGATTGCCTGGTAAGGCCGATGAACAATTAGTATTACCCGATATTAGGCTGAATTCTCCAATAAGCGCAGCCAATTCGCCGTTTTTCTCCCGGTTTGTTTTAGACAGCCTGAAAATTGAAAACGAAAAAGTATTGATCGACCGCAACTATAAACCGGCCATCAGCTGGTTCTCCGATGCGGGTTTGCTGAACAACTTTCCGCGCGACATCGGTAAAAACTTCGGCATCAGCATGGGATTGAGCCTATCGGTGCCGATTTACGACGGGCATCAGCGAAGTTTAAACCACGAAAAGCTAAAAATCGCCGAAGACACCCGGAAAAATTATGCCGGTTATTTTCAGCGGCAGTTCAGTCAGCAACTGCAGCAACTCTATCTGGAACTGCAGAAAACACAGGAAATTATCCCCAGGGTAAACCAGCAGGCGGGCTTTGCAGAACCAGTTGTAAATCAAGAGAAAAATCTCGTAAATGCGGGTATTGTTTCCATGACCGATTACGTGGCTGCCTTAAGGAACTATATAACCGTAAAACGAAGCGTGAATCAATACCAGCTTAGAATTCTTCAGATCATTACCGAAATAAATTACTGGAATCAATAAAAGACCTCATGAACCCAAAAATAAAGCAAAGCATCGTAGCCTGCATGATCGGGCTGATCATTGTATCCGGCTGTAAACAGGCAGCAACCAACTCCGAAAAAGCAATCCCTTCCAAACTTCCGGTAACTGTTTCATCCGTGCACACCGGCCAAATGGTTTCTTCCATTGAGCTAAGCGCGACATCAGCCTTTCTGTTCAAAGCCTCCATTAAAGCCCCGGTTACGGGATATATCGACGATATGCTTATCAACCAGGGAGATGCCGTAAAGAAGAATCAATTGCTGTTCACCATAAAAACAAAAGAAGCATCTGCCTTGATGGATGATTCTTTAAATACCCTGAAATTCAGCGGCATTGTGAATGTCAATGCTGGCACTGCGGGACTGATTTCATCCATCGAGCACCCCAGGGGCGATTTTGTAACCGAAGGTGACCCGTTGGGTCAGATTGCGATTCCCGGAAGCCTGGTATTTATCCTGGATGTGCCTTTCGAGTTATCAGGTTCCATAAAACTAAATACCCCGTGCGAAATTGAACTGCCCGACAAACAAGTGATTAAGGGGATTATCCAATCACGTTTCCCTTCCATGACCGGCATTTCCCAAACCGAACGTTTTATCGTGCGGTTAACCGGTTCTAAAAGCCTGCCTGAAAATCTGGTGAGTAAAATTAGAATCGTGAACGAGTTGTTTAAGAATGCTGCCAGTATTCCAAAAGGGTGCATCCTGACCGATGAAACGATGCAAAGTTTCTGGGTAATGAAACTGGTTAACGATTCCACTGCCATTAAGGTGCCTGTTACTACCGGTATTACCGCGAACGATTCTGTTCAGATAACCGGTCCGGTATTTAATGCCACCGATCTCTTCTTATCATCAGGTAATTACGGCTTAGGCGATACCGCTTCTGTAAAAGTCATTAAAACTGTGATCCATGAACAATAATAGCTTTTACAGGTTCTTTCTGAAGCCCATTCTGTTCATTTTAATGGCTGTTTTGCTTTGGGGGATTTACTCATACCGCAAAATGCAAACATCCCTGTTCCCCGATGTAACGTTCCCGAAAATAACCATTATTGCAGATAACGGCGAGCAGCCGGTTGACAAGATGATGATCACCGTGACCAAACCACTGGAGATTGCCATTAAAAGGGTGAACGGGATTACTTCGGTGAGGAGCAGCACCAACCGGGGAAGCTGCACTATCGACGCTTTTTTCGATTGGAATCAGGATATGAACCTGGCCAAAACCCAATTGAATGAGCGTATTAATGAAATAAAAAATATTCTCCCCGCTTCAGTGAATATCGTGGTGGAAGCCATGAGCCAATCTATTTACCCGGTCATCGGCTTTACCATAGAAAGTGATAAATACGGTCAGATTGAGTTAAAAAACAGGGCGCTTTTTTCAATCCGGCCGCAGTTTTCGCAAATACCCGGCATCTCAAACGTCATTGTCAGGGGCGGTAAAACCAAAGAATTTGTCATTACCCCGTTACCTCAAAAACTGATTTCGCTCGGGCTGACTCCTCATGATATCATTGCTGCATTGGGAAGCACCAATTTCATTGAATCGACCGGATTACTGTCGGATTACCGGCGTTTATACCTTTCCCTAACCGACACGCGGTTTAAAAATATTGATGAATTGAACGGCGTTGTCATCAAAAACGATGGTCACAGGACGGTCAGGCTCTCGGATATTGCCAGCATCGGTCTTGAGGAACAACAGGAGTTTATCCGGATAAATGCCAATGGCCATGACGCAGTGATTATCGACCTGGTAAAACAGAAAGGCGTGAACCTGGTGGATTTTGCTGATAATGTGAACGCTAAGGCCATCGAAATTCAAAAGCAATTACCCGATGGCATGAAGTTAAAACCCTATTATAACCAATCGGCTTTTGTAACCAGCTCGATCGATAGCGTGTTAAAAAGCATTTACGAAGGGCTGTTCCTGGCCATGATTGTGGTGATCCTGTTTTTGCGCTCCTTCAGGGCAAGTCTGAACATCATTATCATCATCCCTATTACGCTGGCGCTAACTTTTACCGTGTTGCATTTTGCTCATATTACGCTCAATATTATGTCATTAGGGGCAATTGCAGCATCCATAGGCCTGATTATAGATGATGCAATTGTGATTATTGAGCAGTTTCACCGCCTGCACGAGGAAAATCCCGAAAAGGACAAATATGACGTGGTACTTGAAACCATGAAAATGTTTTTACCGGCCATGGTGGGATCTTCACTCAGCACCATTGTAATCTTTCTTCCCTTTGTGATCATGAGCGGAGTGGCCGGGAGCTTTTTCAAGGAGCTCACGCTGACTATGGAGATCACCCTGATCTGTTCCTTCGTTGCAACCTGGATCGGATTGCCGGCCCTGCATCTGCTATTTGGATATAAACCCCATAAAAAGGCGCGCAAAACATTGGTAACCGACGAAAAACAGCAACGGCAAAAGCTATGGTGGCTGGTCTGGTTTTTCAACAAACCCTGGTTCGCGATTGGGTTTATCATTCTTTTGATCCTCTCTTCCATTGTGTTGATTAACAAGCTGGAAACCGGCTTTTTGCCGGAGCTTGACGAAGGCTCTATCGTGCTAGACTATATAGCACCTACCGGAACAACCCTCGATGCCTCTGATGCCATTCTGAAAGAAGTTGATAAGGTTGTGCTGAGTCACCCGGATGTTGAAACCTATATGAGACGCACCGGAACGAACATGATTTCGGGGATCAGCATGGCCCAGGGAATCGTACCACCGAATTATGGTGATTACCTGATCCAACTTAAGCACGGGGTAAACAGAAAAACAGAGGATGTAATATCAGAGCTTCGCGAACAGGCAACTGCTGTTGCCCCGGCCCTGGAAATTGAATTCGGCCAGAGGATAGCAGATTTGCTTGGCGATTTAATCGGCCGGCCTCAGCCTGTTGTCGTTAAAATATTTGGCGATAACCAGGCAACTTTGCAGGAACTGGCGTTAAAAGTGCAGGAAAACCTCAATACGATTGACGGGGTTGCCGATGTGATGAACGGCATTATATATGATGGCCCCACGGTTAGCATTTTTCCCGATCAGGAAAAGCTGGCTCAATACAAAATTACACCGGCTGATTTTCAAACCCAGCTCAGGGCTTATAATGAAGGGGTACCTGTTGGAGAAGTTCAGGAAGGGGAGCAGATGCTAACCATTCTTCTGCGTAATACCACGTTTAAAAACAACAGTATCGACCTGATCAGCAACCAGCCGGTATTTGCGCCTGACGGTTCCTACCGTCCATTAAAATCTTTTGCCAGGGTTGAATTATCCACCGGCGACCCGGAGCTTACGCGCGAGGACCTTAAGTCGAACATTGAAGTAACGGCCCGGCTGGAAAACAGGGATTTGGGCAGTGCAATCAGCAACATAAAAGAGGTTATCGCCCAAAACGTACCGCTCCCGCCCGGTTATTATGTTGAGTATGGGGGAACTTTTGAGCAGCAGCAGTCATCGTTCAGGGAGCTCTTACTGATCCTGTTAATAGCTATTATATTGGTATTTACGGTGTTATTGTTTCTATTCAGGAATCTTCATCTGGCTTTGCTGATTATCTTTATTTCGATTCTGGGCATTGGCGGATGTATATTAGCCTTGTTTGTGACCGGGATACCGCTGAATGTTGGCAGTTATACGGGTATTATCATGATAGTGGGCATCATTGCCGAGAATGCAATTTTCACGGTCAACCAGTTCCTGACCACATTGAAGAGAACATCCGACATAGATCAATCGATAAATTATGCTATTTCGCTGCGTATCCGGCCGAAGCTTATGACAGCCATCGGGGCCATTCTGGCATTGACACCATTGGCACTCGGAATCGGTGTGGGGGCACAAATGCAACAACCGCTTGCTGTTGCTGTAATCGGAGGTTTCATTATGGCCATGCCGCTTTTGCTGATGGTTTTTCCGTCGCTGCTTAGATTAACATACAAGAACAGCAGCCTTTCCAACTCAAATGCAATTTTGTATGTTTGAAGGATATCCGGATAAATAACAGGTTGTGAAAGTCAAGCTTGGAATAGTTCAACGACTGGTTTACAGCTGCATCATCGTGCTGATCTTCATTGGCATGATAGCTGCCTCCGGACATATTTGCATCCGGATTTTAAAAAAAACCTCTCATTTGATGGTCGTTGAGTTTAAAGAACTTGAAAAAATACAGGATGTTCTATTGGCTGTTTCCGAGATTAAATCACCGGCCCAAGCTTATCTGAACAACAGTGACCAGCAGGAGTTTGTTGTTTTTAAGTCCCGCGTTTCGATTGCGAAGGAACGGGTTGAAGAATGCCTTATGGTGCTGACGGATCGGCATAACAGGGAGTATCTGGATCAACTTCTTACCTCCCTTCAAAAAGTTGAATCCCTGGGTGACGCTTTATTTCGGTCTGAATCAAACCTTAAGCCCCACGAAAGATATTCTATCTTTTTAAAAATGTCAGAAGCCACCGTGGCAGACCTTACCAGACTACAAGGTTTGCTTGCAGAAACAAAGCAGGAAGTTACCAGCTACATCAAGACCAATGAAACAGCCATCCTTCACAGTACGATTACCATTGCGGCATTAGGGCTCCTTCTTACTTTTCTGGTCATTTATGGCAGTTTTTTACTCATTAACAGAATCACTAAATCGAGTAAACAGTTATTGACTACCATCACGGAGGTTACTCAGGGAGATATCCATACCAAGGTTGATTTAAAGAGCCATGATGAATTCGGAGAACTGGCGCAGGCGTTTAATCTGATGCTGAAGTGCATTGACGAGATTACAGTATCACGGAATCGCTATGATAATATTCTCAACAGCATGTTCGATGGGCTGATCGTGCTCAACCGGAACGGATCCATTACTTCATTAAACCGTAAAGCCTGTCAGTTAATCGGTGACTCAATGGATGGTTTGGTTGGATCAAGCCTGTCGGAATTCATTAAACCGGTGGAGGAAGTTCTTGCTGAGTCCCAACTATTGAGCCGGCAGGGAATGAAGATTCCGGTTCTCTATTCCTTCACGGATCTTATAAATGATGATGGTGAGATCATTGGAAAGGTTATGGTAATCCATGACCTTTCCCACCAGAAAGAGATTGAAGGTCAGATGGATCAAATCAAAAAGGATCGGTCTGTTGCCATTCTCGAAGCCCAGGAGAAGGAGCGGTTGCGAATTGCGACCGATCTTCATGACGGGATCGTTCAAATGCTCACGACTGTTAGTTACTCCATAGAAAGCATGGAGAGGGAATTGGTGTGTTTGAATGAGGAAGCTATTGCCAAACTGATGGAAACGAGAGGTCTGGTCAATACAGCAATCGCCGAATGCAGAAGAATTTCCCACAACTTAATTCCACTGGCTTTACATGACTTCGGGCTCATACCTGCATTATCTCAAATGGTTAACCAACTTAACCATCAATATCAGATTGATTTTCAATTTCAGTCTTTCGGTTTTGAAAATCGTGTGGATACCAAGATCGAAAAGGTTTTATACCGGATTTGTCAGGAATCCGTCAACAATATCTTAAAGCATTCAGAAGCCACTCAGGCATATATACAATTAATCAGGCATGAAAAAAGCATTGTCTTGATTGTTGAAGATAATGGGATCGGCTTTGAAATGAAAGATCTCATCGGCCAAACTACCGGTATTGGATTGGACACCATGAATGAACGTGTGGCAAATTTTGGAGGAATCCTGACTATCCAGTCGTCAAAAAACAGCGGCACAGAACTGACTATTGAGCTACCCTGTATAATCAACTGAAATGAAAAAAATCCGTATTCTGATCGCCGATGACCATTTGCTGATCCTGAAAGGGATTCAGTCAATGCTGCAATCGGTTGATAACCTTGAAATTATTGGAGAAGCAACCAATGGCAAGGAAGCCGTGGAAAAGGCTTTATTGCTTAGACCTGAAATCCTGTTTATTGACATTACAATGCCTGGCCTGTCTGGTATTGAGGCTTGCCGTCAGATCACTTCGCAAAACCGTGCAATCAAAGTTATTGCCCTCTCACAGCATGAGGATGAAGCCTATGTTTACCAGATCATCAAAGCAGGAGCCTACGGTTATATGCTTAAGAATTCGACCCGGGAAGAGCTGATAACGGCAGTAAAAACAGTTTTGTCGGGAGAGAAGTATTTCAGCCCTCAAATTTCGGACAGATTGATCAATGATCTTTTTATAAAAAAAGACAGGGAGCGAAATTCGGTCGAACAAGGTATTCACCTTACTCAACGGGAGCTCCAGATTATCAAGATGATTGCTGAAGATCTGTCTAATCACGAGATAAGTGATCGGTTAAGCATCAGCCTTCGAACAACGGAGACTCACCGGCGCAATATCATGCTCAAGTTAAAAGTCAACAGTGTTGTTGCATTGGTAAGATATGCCCTCAAGCATGAATTGATCACCCTGGACGACCAATAAGAATTTACCTTCTCGTTTCTTTTCTACGTGTTTTCCGGTATCGGAAATACCGGAATCATGCGATTGCCTTGTTCGGACCAGCACAGTATTTTTAAAACAAAATCGAAAAGCAAAACAACTTAAACCTCAAACTATGAAATACAGAATTATTGGTAAATCAGAACTTAATTTAAAACCGTTTCTTCCTTTAATTATCTCAATGATGATCCTGTTAATGGTTAACAGCTGCAAAAAGGACGACCCGGATGAGGGCGGGTGGAAAACAGCCAACTCAGGCTGTGTAACAGCCAGCTGCCATGGAAACCCGGCACTAAAAAAGGATATAACGGTTACCGGAAAGACAATTGAATCGATCCCTCTCTATGTCGATTCCGCTGCTTATGTCAATACCCAGCACAAAGGCCAACTCTGTACTGCCTGCCATACCGATATCGTTGTGAAGAGCGGCGCTCACGGACCCAGTACAAAAGTATTCGGCGGATGGGCAAGGTTCTCCAAAACATCTGGTACCAAGGCGTTAGCGACACCTGACAGTACCAGAAATTACAGTACCGCTGCATCTACATCATGTACAACCTGCCATGCAGAACAGTACAATGAAAATTCTGCGCACATCAAAATCCCGCGACTTCGGGAGGCTTCAATCCGTGATTTTGGAAATCATAAGGTGGGTGAGGCATACGAAGATAACAACTGCAGCCGATGCCATGCCACCTGTGCAACCTGTCACTTTAGATCAGAGATAACTCCTAAAGTTGCTTTTTATGGAGATCTGCTGGCCCAGTCTAACTGGGATGGAGTTCAGACTTCAGGCGATAATTATAATAACACTGTTTGGGCGGATGCAACGGAATGGAGAATGGATTGGACTAAAAATGTCAGCAGCCATGAGTTCCGAACCAAAGCTGACCTAAATGCATCCAATGATGTTTGCAGATCCTGCCATATTGGTTTCTACCGTCCTCCGGTGCAAGGATTTGCAATGCGAAACGGAACGGTTGACAGTATGTATGCAACAGGGATCAAACGTCATCCGCAGTATCAGGAGCTGTCAATGGGGACTGCTCACAAGACCACTACCTGTGGAACTTGCCATGGCGAAAGTCTCCATAATCAGGTTAGCATTGCCGGCGGACCCGAATGTGTCAACTGCCATGCTGCGAAGGGTGCGAATCATCCATCGGTCAACCATATGAACCTTAAGGATGGGGTCAAGATCAAATGCATTTCATGTCACACCAGCCACCGCGCATCAGATTTCAATGGCTCAGGCCAGAGCAACTGGATCAACCCCGAAGTCACTTCCCATAATGAGATCGGACCCGTTGTGGTTAAGTACAGCGAATTGCTGAATTGGTATCCTCACTATATGACAAAGTCAGTGAATTGCACGGCACTTTGCCATTTTGATGGGAACCGTGTAGGGGCGCATGTTATTGGTGCAGAGTCAATCCCGGCTAGTCCAAAGATACCGTATGCCATCCCGATTCGTCCCGGTGAAACGGACGAGTAGGCATTTGTGTTGATAGTTTTAGTTTTAAGGTTGGACTTCCAAACTCATCATAGGGGTAGATGAGGTATTGCTTGATAAAGAGGAAGATGCTGAGCGGATCAAAAACTTGGCGACCGCCAGGAGAATAAAAACAGAAACTAAGGGTAAGGATAAAGTGGAGCAGGAATTCTTCGGGAAATTCATTCTCTCTCCAATAAAGATTTGATAGATAATAATTCAAATTGATAAGTAAATCTACTACAAACCAATGCCATATGCCAGTTTAATGATCAATTGGTTCGACTCATACGTTGGCCACCGCTCTTCAATCGGCTTGTGCATATTATGGTTATAAACAATAAACAGGTCTCCACGGGGTGCGAAGGTCCATCTGATCCGATTGTTGGTTCCGAAGGATTGACTTTCACTGTCAAATTGAACAAAAGAACTGACATTCAAATCGGAATTGATATTGAGCTGCAGCCGAATCCCATAAAGATTTTGAATAAAATCTCCATAAGGTAAAGCACCTACATTCCGCTCGAAATTACCCTCAATGGCAAACATGCCAAGAAACCGGCAATTCACCAAAAGTTCCAATTGATCCAATCTTCCTCCATAAAATCCGCCAAACCACCAGGTTGCCTGGCCATTTATTGGCCGCTTGGTTGCCGTACCAGCCTCCAGGCGAAACCGGGTCCAATTATAAGCTTTCGCAGAAATAACCACTCCGTCGGATATTTCGAAAGGCTCTTTAAGGAATTCCCCGGCTGGAACGATATTGAATTCTACCCGGTCACCGCTTTCAAATCGTGTGTTAATAGGAGCCAAAAACACGCGATAACTTTCCCAATGATTGAATAAGTCCGTGATGAGGCTGAACGATGACTCGAAAAACCACTGCCGGATGTACCATTTCCCGGGTCGGGGTGAAAAATCACAGGAGAGCCGGTAATTTGAAATCCCTATCCGCGGAATCAAACCCAATGATGGATCGAAAGCATCTCCCAACCGATAATAGGTCATTGATATATCCAATAAGTCATTGGGATAATTTATGGTAAGTCCGTAACCTGACCGGTCACCTTCAAGGCTATCACGGCGGGTTAGCATTCCCCATGCTCCGATTAAAAGATTTTGATCGGTTAGAAATTGAGAATTCTGATAAGTAAAGTCGGCACCGGCAGCCCAGCTATGCGATCGGTTTAAAGGATCGCCATACATGCCCATTAACCCGATAGTTGACTCTTTCAGGATATTTTGCTTGACCCGGATCACCCCCATGTTGGCAGGTGCTACTAATCCTTCCGCCGCACCGGTCCGGGTTACCAGTGCTCCAAATTGTGTTTTCCCTACCTTCCCATTCATCTTGCCGCCTATTGTCAGCGGAACCGCCTTGCCATTGACAAGTCCTATTTTCCGGCTTTGAAAAGGAAGGAAATCTTCACTCAAACCTAATCCAAAATCATAGATGTCTGATCCTTCCAGGAAGAACTGCCTTTTTTCAGGAAATAACAAGGAAAACCGGGTCAGGTTGGTCCGCCGGGTATCCACCTCAGTTTCCGCAAAGTCAGTATTAACCGTCAATTGTGCGGAAATGCCGGGAACAATCCGTTGTGTCAGATCAAGGCTGCCATCCCATTTAAACTTGGAGGGAGAGGTTATACTCCGGTTGAAGTCGCCAATCGTTGAAGCTTTTGCAATCAGGCCAATACCCAAATTGAAAACAGGCAAATGGCTGATCTGTCCGGAATGCAGTGTTTGTGTAAGCTTATAGTCCTGTGATATTGCGGTCCATCGGTCGACCTCCATGAACCGCTGAATACGCCTTTCAGCATTGAATCCCCATGAATCCAGACCTTTCCGGAAAGTCATGGTATTTACAGGAATCCGAATCTCAGCAGTCCAACCATTTTCCCCCACCCTTGTTTTCGCCTCCCAGATCCCGTCCCAATTTGAATCTTCACTTGCACCCCGATTTGAAATAAGGGCATCGTACCGGGCCCCATACGGATTTACAGCAAAAATATACGCGTTCCGGCCATCCTGATAGGTATCAAAAACGAATTTGATATAGTCTTCATTCAGCAGGCTCGCATCACGCGCTTTTGAAAAGGCCGTGATTAAATCCGGGCTGGAGTCATAGCAGGTGAACCCCAGATAAATATTTTTGGAATCGCATATGATCTTAATCGTCGTTTCGAAAGATGGATTTTCGTTTACCCGTGGTATTACCATTCTGAAAACCGCCAGGGAGTCACAATTCTTCCATTCTGTCTCATCCAGAATACCATCGAGGTGCATTGGGCTTTTAACGATTCCACATTGAATCTCAGGTCTTGGTCCATTCAGCACCTGGGAAGCAATAGGCAAAGTGTAAATCAGCCAGAAATGTTGGAAAAAAAGGAAGGTTTTGAGCAGCTTATCGAATCGTAACACTCTTTTCATCCGGCTGTATGTCTTTAGAAATTTGAGCGCGTTAAAATAGAGTTAAAAGCTGGATATGTGAATGTTGAAAAGATTGTATTATTTAGATAAAAAGTTAGCTTTGGCACCTTAATGTTCCTATGGGAAATGTTTAAAAGATCAGCTGGTTTGCTATTTATTCTCATTGCCAATATTTTATTGGTCGCCCATAGCATTCTTCCACACCAACATTTTGGCGGATTTGCCTGGATTCATGCTGATCATTATGAAGATCAAAACGAGCCAGCCGGAATTCACACTGAAGATGCTGATCACAAACATGAGGATCACGATAACGATCAGGCCTGCTTATTAAAGCAAGCCTACCTGGTTCCGGCGAATTCATCCAGGCTGGACTGTCCACTGGTTGATCAATTGAACCAAAATTTTGATTTTCAGCTAATATATACTAATCAGGATACTTCAAGATATCTTCCATTCTTTTATAAAATTCCTGTCCCTCCGCTATTACTCCTTGGGAGATATTCTTTGCTCGTAACCTGTTGTGTTGGGTTGCGTGCTCCGCCTGCCCTTTAAGATTTCCAACCCTTTTGTAAAGCAATAGTCAAACGGCTATTGCTATGCTCTCTGCATGCTTTTAATTGTAATCCAACATTTTAATACTTCATTCGATGAAAAAGACACTGTTTCTTTTTGCTTTACTTGTCCTGGTAGTGGCAGGTTGCAAAAACAAGAAAGAAGAAATTCCGGTAATAGCCGAACAAGTCAACCTACAACTTACCGCGTATTCCAATGAATTCGAAGTTTATGCCGAAGCTAAACCGTTTGTAGTTGGCAAGATGTCCAATGTTCTGTCACATTTTTCTCATCTACCTGATTTTAAAGCCTTTCAAAAAGGTGTGATGACGATCAGGTTATTGGTAGATGGGTCAGAAGTGAATCAGGTTTTAGACAAACCCACCCGGAAAGGTATTTACAGCTTCGACCTCACGCCGAAAACTCCGGGTGCGGGGAAAATAATTTATGATATCAATGTTGATGGGGCAGAATATCAGGTTGTTGTGCAAGATATTGTAGTGTATTCCGATGAGTCAGCCGCTTCAGAAGCAGCCAAAATTAAGGGTGCTTCCAGAACCAATGCCACGTCATTTACCAAAGAACAGACTTGGAAAATAGATTTTGCCACCGAATTTCCTGAGTCAGGAAGCTTTGGACAGATGATCAAAACAACCGGCAGGGTGGAATCAGCCCAGGGGGACGAACAACTGATCGTTGCAAAAACGAGAGGAATTGTCACTTTCCGGGGAGATAACCTTCTGGCAGGTAACCCTGTTACTAAGGGTAATACCCTCGTGACCATAGCGGGAAGCGGATTGGCTGATAATAATTCAGCAGTCCGGTTTGCCGAAGCACAGAATAATTATCAAAAAACAAAAACCGACCTGGAACGGGCGGTGAAACTGGCCAAGGATAAAATCGTTTCCGACAAAGACCTGGCGAAAGCACAGAATGATTTCGATAACGCCAGCGCCATCTTTGAGAATCTGAGAAAGAATTTCAGTGCTACCGGGCAATCGGTAACGAGTCCGATCACCGGTTTTATCAAACAGCTTTTCGTTCACAACGGTCAGTTTATCGAAGCCGGACAGCCGGTTGCTATCGTTTCACAAAACAAAACCCTGTTGATCAGCGCCGATATACAGCAAAAATATGCGTCGATCCTCGGGTCAATTGTCTCCGCCAATATCCGGACACTCCATGATAATAAGGCGTATACACTCGAAAAACTAAATGGCAAAGTGCTTTCTTTCGGGCGTTCAGCCAACAGCGATAACTACCTGATTCCATTAAGTCTTCAGATTGATAACACCGGCAGTTTTATCCCCGGTGGATTTGTTGAAATATACCTCAAAACTGTAACCGTTGCAGATGCTATTACGGTGCCTAACAGTGCCATCATGGAAGATCAGGGAAACTTTTTTCTCTATATTCAGATTCATCCTGAATTATTTGAAAAAAGGGCTGTAAAAATCGGTTCTACCGATGGAATCCGAACCGAGATCAGAGATGGAGCCTTGATCACGGACCGCATCATTACGCAGGGAGCGATTCTTGTAAAATTGGCGCAGGCAACCGGAACACTGGATGCACATTCCGGTCACAATCATTAATCATTTGAATCTATGATAAATACAATATTAAAATTCTCGCTGAACAACAGGTTTTTTATCTTGTTGTGTGCAGTGGTGTTGGTGATTGTGGGTTTACGTACCGCATCCAATATGGACGTGGATGTATTCCCTGATCTGACCGCCCCCACCGTGGTGGTTATGACCGATGCCCACGGAATGGCTCCTGAAGAAGTAGAGCGAATGGTCACTTTTCCAATCGAGACTGCTGTGAATGGAGCGACCGATGTTCGCAGGGTTCGCTCGGTATCTTCCCAAGGCTTCTCCTTTGTTTGGGTTGAATTTGATTGGGGTGCCGACATCTTCAAGGCCAGACAGATCGTGAGTGAAAAACTCATTACGATTTCATCCCAGATGCCTTTGGGTGTTGGTAAGCCTACTTTGGCCCCACAATCCAGCGTGATGGGAGAAATGTTCTTCATCGGTATTCAGGCCGATAGCACCAGCCTGATGGATCTGCGGACCATTGCTGACTGGAATATTAAACCGATGCTGCTTGCCACGGGAGGGGTTTCTCAGGTAACTATTATCGGCGGTGACTATAAACAATACCAGGTATTGGCTGATCCGCAAAAGATGAAGTTTTATGGAATTTCAATCAGTGAGCTGACTGAGGTTTGCCAAACCATTAGCCGCAATTCCACCGGCGGAGCGGTCCGGCAATTTGGTAATGAGTACCTGGTAAGGGGTATGGCCCGAACTTCCGATCTTGATGCTCTTGGCAATTCATTTATTAAAAACATTAATGGAAAGCCGGTTAAGATTAACGACGTGTGCGAAGTGCGGATCGGCGGTGCCATTAAAATGGGTTATGCTTCCGAAAACGCCACGCCATCGGTGATCATTTCGATATCGAAACAGCCCCGTACCAATACCGTTGATTTAACCAAACGGATTGAAGCCAACCTGGCCAACCTGAAAGAAACACTGCCTGCTGATGTCAGATTGGATACTCATATTTTCAGGCAGGCGGATTTTATCGAAACTTCGGTGAATAACGTTAAAGACGCCCTTTTGGAAGGCTCAATCTTTGTCATTCTCATACTTTTCCTGTTTTTAGGGAGTGTAAGGACAACCCTGATATCCCTCCTGGCTATTCCGCTATCCCTTTTGGGTGCCATTCTCGCGCTTAAAGGATTGGGTCTGAACATAAACACGATGAGTTTAGGGGGGATGGCAATCGCGATCGGTGTGCTGGTTGACGATGCAATCATAAATGTTGAGAATTGTTTTAAACGATTGCGCCAGAACCATCTGAAACCGCCGGAGGAACGACAATCTGCCTTTACCGTTGTATTTAATGCCTCTAAGGAGATCCAGGCATCTATCGTAAATGCTACCCTGATCATCATTGTTGCATTTTTGCCACTGTTCTTTCTTTCCGGTATGGAAGGCCGGATGTTGAAACCGTTGGGAATTGCCTTTATCGTTTCATTGTTTGTATCGCTGGTGGTGGCGATGACGCTCACACCTTTGCTGTGCAGACTCCTGTTATCCGATAAGAAATACCTGACTAAGAACCAGAAAGAAAAATGGCTCACACGCCAATTGACTCAATATTATCAAAAATCACTGGTATGGGCTTTGTCGCATAAGAAGGTCGTCCTATTATCATCGTTGGGTCTTTTGGTGGCGGCAATTATCGCATTTACTTCTCTGGGTCGCAGTTTTCTTCCGGAATTTAACGAGGGTTCACTTACCCTTTCAGTGGTTTGCAAGCCCGGAGCCTCGCTCGATGAGAGCAACCGACTGGGTAATCTGGTGGAAACGGAGCTGTTATCAATCCCCGAAGTAACCAGTACCGCACGCCGTACCGGCCGCGGAGAGCTGGATGAACATTCCCAAACGGTTAACAGTGCCGAGGTGGATGTTAATTTTACTGTCAGGGACCGGCCTCGCGAGGACTTTATGGCTGAAGTCCGTTCAAAACTGGCTGGCATCCCCGGTATAGCTGCCACGGTTGGACAACCGCTTGGCCACCGGATTGATCATATGCTTTCAGGAACACGGGCAAACATTGCCATAAAAATCTTCGGTTCTAATCTAAATGAGATGTTTTCAGTTGGGAATCAGGTTAAAAGCGTAATTAAAGACATTCCTGGTCTGGTGGATGTTAATGTGGATCAGCAGATTGAAATTCCGCAGATTCAGATTCGTGCCAATCGTGAAATGTTATCGCAATACGGAATCTCAATAGGCCAGTTTAACGAATTTGTTGATATCGCCTTCGGTGGTGAGAAACTGGCCGACATTTATGAAGGCCAGCGCCGGGTTGATCTGGTCTTGCGGTTGAATCAGGATTATACCGAAACCATTGATGGTATCCGGTCGGCTTTAATTGATACGGAAGATGGGAAACAGGTCCCGCTCGAAGAGGTTGCCTCGATTGTTTCCGTTGCAGGTCCGGGGACGATCAGCCGGGAGAATGTCCAGCGGAAGATTGTGGTATCGGCCAATGTCACGGGCAGGGATATCCGGAGCGTAGTGAAGGATATTCAGAAGAATGTCAATGAAAAGATCGTTTTACCTGAAGACTTTCGAATTGAATATGGCGGTCAGTTTGAGAGTGAAGCGCGTGCCTCACAATCCCTGCTGATCACATCGATCCTGGCTCTGTTTGTTATATTTCTCCTTCTATTCCAGGAGTTTAAGAACTTTCGGTTAGCCGGGATTATTATGTTGAACCTTCCGCTCGCATTGATCGGCGGGGTCTTCTCCATTTACTTTACTTCCGGAATACTGAGCATTCCCGCTATTATTGGTTTCATTACCCTGTTTGGCATCGCCACAAGAAATGGAATCCTTTTGGTAGCTAACTATCAGAATTTGGAAAAGCAGGGTTCTCCTCTTTACACCATTGTAACCAAAGGCTCAACAGATCGATTGAACCCGATTCTGATGACCGCTCTGACCGCTGCATTGGCTCTGATACCACTGGCCATGAAAGGAGATTTATCCGGTAATGAAATACAGAGCCCCATGGCGAAGGTGATATTAGGCGGACTATTGACATCCACATTACTCAACATTTATGTGGTACCCATCATGTACAGCATATTTAAAAAGTCGGGAACTCCAAAAATTGAAACATTATGAAAGCACTTGTTATAGTAATATTCTTCCTGACAACCGGTTATTCCTCCCTCCTGGCCCAGGGAAGCGTGGACCGGATTGTGGCAGAGATTGAAAAAAACAATACCGGTTTGTCGGCATTGCGCAAGAAAGCTGAAGCACAAAAACTGGGAAATAAAACAGGAATCTATCTGAAGAATCCTGAAATCGGATTCAATTACCTGTGGGGCAACCCAACGATGATCGGAAACCGCGTGGACCTGAGTTTTGAGCAAACTTTTGATTTTCCTACGGCTTACCGCTACAAAAGTCAGATTGCCGATGGTCGTGATCAACAGGTTGATATTGATTACCAGCAACAAAGATTAGGGCTGATCACGCAGGTTAGGATGCTTTGCATTGATCTGGCTCATACCTATGCATTGGAGAATGAATTTGCCAGGCGGCTGGAGCATGCACAAAGTATCGTCAAATCGTATCAGGCGAAATTCGACCAGGGAGATGCCGGGATTCTGGAACTGAATAAAGCCCGGTTGAACTTTCTGGGTATCCGGAAGGAAGCTGAAGCCAACGGCATTGAATATCAATCCCTGCTTGCAGAACTTGCAACTCTAAATGGTGGAATACCTATTGCATGGAGTGAAAGTATCTATCCATCGCGTGAGATACCGGCTGATTTTGAACAATGGTACCAGCAGGCCGAAAAGAGCAATCCAATGTTAACCTGGTTACGAAAAGAGCTTGAGATCAGCCAGCAACAGGAGAAACTGCAATTTGCGCTTGGTCTGCCCAAATTTTCAACCGGTTATCTCAATGAGAAAATCGTTGGAGAGCACTTTCAGGGGGTCACGTTGGGTATGTCTATCCCTCTTTGGGAGAACAAGAATGCGGTAAAGCAAGCCAAAGCACAATTTTTGGCGGTGCAGGATGTTGAACGTGATCGTAAACTAATGTTTTACAATCAGCTGAAGATGTTACATGCCAAAGCTGTCCGTTTACAGCAATCAACCGGTGATTACCGGTTGGCTCTGCAAACTGTCGATAATGGCAGTTTCCTTGGTAAAGCACTTGAAGCCGGAGAAATCTCGTTGATTGACTACATTCTCGAACTATCCCTGTATTACGAGAGCCAAACAAGGCTTTTAGCCGCTGAGCGCGACCTGAACAGGGTGATCTCAGAGTTATACCAATTTCTGGAATGATGTTGATGGACAAGACAGGAGAAAATTTATATTATTCACACATTTTATAATTTGCATCGGATCACAAACCGGGTGCCTTCCCGGGGCTTCGAAAAAACCTTAATATTGAAATGCAGGTAATCAACAATTTTTTTAACCAGGGCCAGCCCTAGCCCGAAATTATTCCCGCTCTCCTGAAATTTTTTGAACCGGGTAAAAATGTTAGGAAGGTTTTCCTCCGGAATTCCGATTCCATTGTCCACGATCTCAACCACTGGGGTATCGCTTTCCGAAAACAGTTGAACCATGATCCTGCCTCCGTCAGGCGTATATTTTATTGCATTATTCACCAGGTTGAAAAACAAAATATGCAGCAGCTCCCGGTTACCCTGAATGTAAATAGGTTCATCCGGAATTCTAAGCTCAAATTCCTGATTCTTCTGCTCAAAATGTTCCTGGAAATCGGTGGCCAGGCTACCAAGCAATTCGTTAAGGTTTACCTGGTCCGCCAGCAGATATTCCTCATTATCGATCCTCGACAATAAAAGAAGAGTCCGAACCATTTTGGTCAATCTTCCCAGTGTGACTTTTGACTCGATGATTTTTACCGTTTCATCATCAGTAAGTTGAGTGGTGTTTATGAAATTATCGAGTTTGGTCCTGATGATGCTGATCGGGGTTAGCAATTCGTGGGAAATATTACTGATATAATCCCTTTCCTCATTAAATGCATGTTCAATTTTTCTCATCAATCCGTGAATATTTTCTTCCAGATCTTTGAAATCCGAGGTTGAGGTCTTTACCGGGGTATAATCAAAATTTTTTGGGTGATCGGAAGCTTTCAGGCGTTCGATAATCCGGCCAAATGGCCTTAAAAGGTATTGGGTAGTTAATAACTCAAACAGGATGGTAACCGCCAGCAAAACCAGCAGAAAATAAAAGGTGAATTTTTTGATCAGCTTTTGAAATGCAATAATACTGTTGATGCTTTTGCCGATTTCAATCAAATAGAAACTACCCTTTGATTCAAAGGTTGCACTGATCATGCGGTATTCGAAAGTTTCACCCTCGATAGCCCTTTCGGAATAATCGATCTCCTCAAACAGCGTGGTATCGGTAACCTTCTCAATGGAAATATACTCCTCTTTAAGAATGTTGTAGCTGCCAAACGCTTGCTTGTCGCTACCTTGTTTGATAAATTCTTCTACACCGTACTGCTCAACCAGTCCATACGTTTTATCGAGACTAACAATCAACTGATTATCAAGATCTTTTATCGACATCTGATTAACCAGCCATGGAATAATGAAGACAGAAATTGCTATGATCAAAGCCTTTGAGAGGGCACTGATAATGGATATTTTATTTTTAAGCTTTATTCTGTCGGTGAACATTACACGTCTTCGAATTTATAACCTAATCCCCGTACGGTTTTTATATAGTTGGCCGGGTCGAAATCCCCAAGCTTTTTTCGAATGTTTTTAATATGTACATCGATATAATTCGAGTCGAAATCATCCTCGTAAAAACTGCCCCAGATATGCTCAACCAGCTGAAGCCGGTCAAGCACCCTGCCCTTATTGAGAACCAGATAGCTGAACAGGTCATACTCCTTCTTTGTGAGGTTGACGGATGATTCCAGGTAAAGCAGCTGAAGCTTGTTGATGTCGAGGGCAAAATCGCCGAATTTGATAATGGAGCTGGATTGCCCGAATTTTCTTCGTGTGATGGCCTGAAGCCTGGAGTGCAATTCAAGAATCGAAAAGGGTTTTGCCAGATAGTCATCGGCACCCGAATTAAATCCTTTCAATTTATCATCCAGTTCGCCCCTGGCAGTAATGACGATAAAATAGGCTTCGGAATTATATTTTTTGGCTTCTTTAATGAGGTCCAACCCGTTATAATCCGGCAACCCGATATCCAATAAAACAAAATCGTAAAGATTTACAGCAAGCAATTCCGAGGCATCCCTCCCATTGAAAGCGATATCGCAGTTATATTGCTCGTTTCGTAAAAACAGGGCCATTTCTTCGGCCAGACTATTTTCATCCTCAACAATTAAAATCCTCATATCTAAAATATTATCGCGTAACTTAAAGAAACCAGGAAACCGGACTGGTTGGTCCAGCTTTGTTCCTTCAAGGTTTTGGAAGGGATGGCATAGAACCATCCGCCGCTTAGTGTAAAACTGCCCACCGTATATTGCACAGGCAGGATCAGGCTGATATACTGATAATCAAAATTCCTTTCGGGCACATATTCACCCATATGATTCCCACCCGTATGATGAATTCCCCAGGTATGGTCGATGGTACCCGGAATCCAGAATGTAGTGCCGAAGGAGCTCGTGAAGGTCGGCGAAAATGCCAGATAGCCGGATTTCAGGAGGAACCGGTCGAATTCGAAATCGTAGGAGAGACTGAGATCGAGGAAATAGTTATTCGTTTGTCCGATCATATAGCTGTTATCCACGGTCGCTGTAAAATCCCGGAGCCGGTAGGAGCCCGACAATTCCAGGTCATGGTTGTAGGAGATTCCTTCGTATGCCAGATCGCCCTTGAAATGCCGGTTCGTGTAGGAAAAATCAACGTCGAATTTATCCAGGAAGGTCTTTTCATATCCAACCTGAAGTTTAAACTCATAGGTATTCGTGGTTGGAGCCAGGTATTTAAAATAATCACCCGAAGCGTACAGGCCGATATTGCTATAGTAGGCCATGTTGGCCTTTAGTGCAGGCATCTTGATGGCATTGGCCGGTCGCGAACTGTTATTGTTGCTGGTATAGCTCAGGCTGGTCAGCAAAAAACCGGGATCTTTCGTTACCCCGGCTGATTCGGATTCTCCCTGTGCAAGGAGCGCATGGGGCAGCACGAACAGTATGATATAGGCAAAAAAGATTCGCATGGAGAGTAATTGGACTTTAAGACAATCGATGAATTACTTGTGTTTGTGTACGGTCATGGATTTCCGGATGGCTTTGTTTATCGTATGCATCTGGCCCATGGTAGCCTTTCTATTCTGAAGCCGGATAGCTTCCATCGTTTTATCGGTGATCGGAACAGATTTGATCATATCCGCCCTTTTTTTCTGCTGGTTATCCTGCAATGCCTTGGCCGGAACGGTCTTATCGGCTGGCTTAACAACTTTTTCCTGACCGAACCCGTAAATCGGGAGGGCCAGGGTAAAAACCAGGATCAGTATAAGTCTTCTCAAATGCATGATTTTTTTATCATGATACAAATATAACACCTTGAAAAACAAAATCAATAAGGCCGATGTACGATATCAGCCTTATTGATTTCTTACTTGCCTTAGCCGATGCCGTTAATGACGACGGCCATGCATCGGAAGGAAGCTTTCCAGAGTGATTGTTTCGCTCACTCCGTTGATTGTTACTGTAGCGAAGTTATCGCAGGTGCCGTCACCATAGTCGACGGTGATTTCCGTACCGTCGCTGACGCTGATTTTGGTTATCCCTGAGATAAATACTCCCCGGCAATCCTTCTGCTGGTCACGAACCAGAGGGGACTGGGTTTGGCTGGTGAAAGTATTCCCGCTTACCAGGGTGCCCGAGGAAGATCCTGTAACCGAGATCACATCATCATGCCTTCCAAAGGTTTTTGTGCCGGCTGTTACGATGCGGGTTTTCTCCGAGCTCCAGATGATCGTTCCGCTACCGTCGCCAAGGACGATAGAACCCTCTTCTTTTATCTGGCTCTCACGGTATCCGTCAGCATTGATTTTGGACGTAACGTTTGAAGTACCCAGAACCTGATTGTTATCGACATAATAATCTTCGCAGTTGAAGGTTACCACAGCTTCACCGGTCCAGTAATCACCGATGCTGGTCATGATGATTTTCCCACGGCGCACTTTTCCGTCAGATGCAACACAACTGTCGGTACCATAATTGATTGTAGTTACGAGAGTATCACCGGCCCATACGTGGGAAATTTTGGTGCAGTTGCCGAGTCTGAAATGTCCTTCATTCGGTCCCATGCTGTAGCGCATATGATCGAGGTCCCCAACACGCAAGGAATCTCCATGGTGCCAGATACTATCGAGGGTATGCCTGTCGGATTGCCCACCCATGCCATGATGGCCGCGGCCATGGCCCATGCCCATGCCCATGCCCA
>Ga0163199_1000115_pt1 | contig 49821 bp, 57 predicted proteins | sample PL_2010_150m_FD_113537 | JGI IMG/M metagenome (GOLD analysis project Ga0163199, IMG submission 113537) | Freshwater microbial communities from Powell Lake, British Columbia, Canada to study Microbial Dark Matter (Phase II) - PL_2010_150m | ecosystem: Environmental > Aquatic > Freshwater > Lake ...
TACTTGAACGGTAACATATATGTTGCTTCCGTGGCAAAGGGAAATTTCATGCATCAACTGTGTGGCGATGAGGCGTGTTCGACATTCGATGCTCTACAAACAAGCTACTGTTCAATAGCAATAGCAATACTAGCAATTAGCAATAGTAGCAATAGTAGAGCAATAGAGAGCAATAGGGGTCTGACCCCTTTGACCTGTTTGAGAGGACCTGTTTGAGAGAGTATTTCTTGCTGGACACGCACAAACGCCTCAGCCTGCGGCTCAGGTACTCCTGCATCGCGTAGGTCTTTGACAAACTTATGGGTATCGAAAGTAATCGCGCTCATGGTTCGGCTCCTTGCGTAGTTATTTCATTGTACACAAAAATCCGCTCGATAGTTTCCCGAAGGTCAAAGTGAAAAACCCCGCCTCCTTGTGAGAGACGGGGTTTTGATTTACAGCGCCTTGGCGTTCAGACATACGGCGCAATCCCCGAAGGGCATTGCGCGGGCTGGCATACCTATATAATCAGGTTAAGCAATGATCGCGAGGCTCGAAGCTGCAAATGCGCCGCCACCTGTCACCGTGCCGACAATCACCGAATCGGCTGTGAAATTACCATTCGCATCGAAGTAGATCGCGCCCGTATCCGATGCAACGGCCAGCAATCCTCCTGTATTAGCAGTTGTTTGGATGGTTAAAAGGATATTAGCTGCGGAATCCACCAAAATATGGTTGTTCCAGGCGCCGGCACCAAGTGCTTCCGCCGCCGCCCTAGCAACCACGGTGACGGCACCAGCTGCGTAGTCAGCCGCATTCAGCCCCAAGCCAGTGACGCTGAACTGGAGGATGTCGGTGCCAACCGTGAAAGATCCGATCGTATCCGCATTGGCATTTGATGCACTATTCACCACAATCTTATCGATGCCACTAGCGCAGGTGATAGTGTCTTGACCACCAGCACTGGTGATAACGTTAGTGGCTGTCGCCATCGCCTTAATCGCATTTACGCCGGTACCACCCGTAATAGTCACGATATCTGTGGCACCAAACGCAACAGGTGTCACACCTCCCAAAGCCGGGCCAGCAGTGACAACAAGACCACTGAGGTCTATGCCAGAAGTAGCGACGGCGGCGGTAACAGCGAGAGTGGTAACGCCTGCCGCATCTTTGTTAATAACGACCGTGCTAGTGTCTAATTGAGTAGACGTGAAGGTCGTCGTTGTAGTGGCTTTAAGGAGAATACCTTCAATACCCGTAGTCGTTTTGATGAGAGCCGCTGCACCGCCTATAGTGGTATTGACTAATAGGGCAGACATGTCTAAACCGGAACCATTGACATAGATCACGTCCGTTCCGATGGAAGCGCCTTCAGCAATTTTGTCAGCGTCGGCATTGGCAGTAAATATATAAACGTCATTACCAGTGCCACCGGTCATCTCGTCAGCACCCGTGCCGCCGGTAATAATATCATTACCCGAACCCGTGATAATCAGGTTGGTACCCGTGGTAGCGGTTACCGTAATATTCCCAGTCGAATCAGAGGTCACATCACCAGCCACCAAAGTCACCGTGGCTGCGGTTGTACCGTGCAACGTCAGAGTTTTAGCATCGTTCAGAACAGTTGCAACAATGGTGTTGGTTGCCGATGTACCAGTTGTGACGGCCGCATCAAGTGTGGCGACGGACAAAGTAATTGCCAACGAACCAGCATAGCCTGAACCATTAAAAATAGCATCCGTGGCTTGCAAGGTACCTGAGCTCGGTGCAACAGTAACCAAAGCACGTGTCGCTGTAGTAGTGCCAAGCGTGTGCGCGAAAGCATCCGTCGAGGAACCCGACAAAGTAACCGTGGTGCCACTTTCAGTCAACGTGAATGCGGCAGCAGCCGCAGCTGCTGATGCCGCCGCAGTTGCCGCTGCTGCCGCAGCAGCCGCTGCCACGGAAGGCGCCACCCCCGCCACAACAGACGATGTGTCGGCAACAATATTGGCTGTAGCAGTATTAAGGGAAGCGGCAGTGGAGGTCACAACCGATACGGCATCGCGTGCTGCTGTTGCTGCTGCAGTACCGCTATAGGCGACCACCTCGCCTGGCGTATCCAACTGATCGGTAAAGCGAATAGCGTAGGTAACGCGGTTGTCGATGGTGCCAACATCAGCACCAATCGCGTTGGTCTGCATGGAAGCCACGAGCGAACTGACAGTTTCGCGACCGGCGGTGAATTCATTCACCCAGTAAGCTTTGCCGGCAGCATCCGAGGCACGACCAAACACGTTCTGATAGACTTGCTCGACGCGCTGCTCTTGAGTCATGCCGGAGTAGAGCGTGGCATATTCAGTGCTGGCGCCAAAACCGGCGCGCATGGTTGTCGCATCTTGGTTCATCCAGTAGGCAAGGCCGACCGGATCAGCAGGGCGACCAAAATAGGCCAAGTAAGCTTTTTGTACGTCGATAACAGAAACAGCCACTGTCGTATCTCCTATTGATAGTTTTGTTGAGTAGATTAAGATGCTTAATCAATTAGCGACTTAACCGCTGATGAATAAAAATTCTTTTGCCGAAATATAACGGAAACCCCGACGGAATGCCATGTTTTTCTCCTTTTTTTTACCGCACGCATTTACCGTGTGGTAAAAGGGCAACAATCCTTGACTGCATCGTTTCGGTCGATTCACCCTCTCACACCGGCAACCCCCTCCCAGCCAACTCACGAATATCTGTCTCACTCTTCAACGGTTTTTGCCACCGCCCACGAATCCAGCCCTTATGTGCTGCGCTTGCCCGCAACGGCCTGAAACCCGGCAGCTTGGGTACCTCATAGGCTTAAACGTGTTCCACGTTATGGCAGTCACTCACGAAAACTTGATGATTTCCCCGCCAAAATTGGGCAATGTTTCATTGAGTGCTTTCGCATAAGCCATGCGTGCAGTTTGCATGGCGGCTGTCTGCGCACTCAAACGTTGCAGCTCCGCATCCACAAACTGCAGGCTCGCCAGATATTGTTTTGCTTTGTCGGAAAGGTGATCCAGGTCGAATTCTTTTTCGTCAATTTTGATGGTGGGCATTTCTGTTTCCTTTCATAGAAAAACCTCGCTGCCTGTTGAACAGCGGGGTTACAACTACACCATTACGCAATTTGCAACGCCTTCAATATCGGCAACTGCTTATCTGCAAAGGCTTGCGCCTGCGCAGTCAATTCAGCAATATTATCGGACTCGCTCTCCAGCATCTTGCCTTCTTTGAGTATTTTCTGCCCTTGCGCAGCAAGAATCTGCCACACGAATTGCGCCCATGCGGCAGGCTGCTTTTGGCCTTGGCACATCGCCAGCAGGAACAATTGTTGGAAACGCCCGACCGTGACGCCGCCGCCGGTCACAGGGCTGGCCAGATAGCTAATGTCGCCACTGCTGCGCGCTTTGTCGATCAAGTGCGCGTTGAGTTTATCCGTTTGCGTTTTTGCTTTGGGAATCACCGCCTCGTCCTGCACCGCTGCCAGAGCGCCGGCGCCGGTGAGCACCATCACGGCCTGCGTCACCTGAACGAAAGTCACCCCCATGTCTTTAACAGCTTGCTCAATCTGGCCGATGGTTCTCGGTTTGTGGTCAACCAGCAGGTCAAGGATGGGGTTGTAGATCGCCTCGCTCATGGCCGCCTCGCCCAGCGCACCATTCACCTTGAGAGAAGCATCGGGACGATGGCTGACAAGTACCACTTTCTGTGCGCGAAGGGCTTCGGCCTGTTCTTGCGGGTTGAGCTTTCGCGCACCTTTTACCCAGTAATCCCTTCGGAACTGCTGATTGACCATGAAGTCTCGCACTGTCTCGCGGAACATGGGGTCGGGGATTTCCCTGAGGAACACCTGCTGTTCGGCGGTCAGATTCACGGCGTCGATGTGATCAAGGTAGTGGGCCGAGCAGGCGTAGTTAAGCTTGGCGGGAGCCAGCCATTGCGACATCATCGAGAAGGGCATCGGCAACCAGTCGCGGTTGAAATACTCGTGGGCAAGATAGTTGCGGTTCTGGCCTCTGATCCGATTGAGTCGCTCTATGACCAAGGGGTTGGCTTTGGCATAGGTAGGGCTGGTTGCAAAGAGCTTTTCGGCAAAATCCAGCGCCCCATCAATGCGGGAAACGATGCCCTGTCCCGCTACGCCCATCACCTCGCTATGCTCGGTAAGCAAGTCGCGCATAGGCACCATCGCACCCCATCCAGGCTGGGTGTTGTAGCTAATGTAGACAACGCCACCTACCTTGAGCTTACGACGAACGAAGTCCACGATTACGCGCCGGTTCTCATCGGAAACCCAGCTCCATATGCCGTGCAGTCCGATGCTATCGAAATCGGGCAGATCGGCACGAGTGCAGAAATCGGCAAAGGCTTCGTCGCTGAGATGGGCGTTGGCACCGGAAACCCGCTCGAGAGATTGGGCAAAACCTGCTTGCGCTGGGTTGAAGTCGGTGGCGTACCACGTACTGCCAGATGCGGCTGCGTGAAAATTAGTGCTTACCCCTTGGCCGAAGCCGAGTTCGCAATGGGTACCATTATCTGGCGGGACAAGACCGGCATCCAGAAAGGCCAAACGTGCGCGCAGCGGATTAAGTTCGGGGTAGTAGCCAAATGTATAGCCGATGTCAGCTACATAACCAGAAGTCCAATCAGACATATTTACCTCTATATTCTTTGTAAGAAATTAAATCTTGTAGTTAAAAACGGATGGCCAAATATTATTGCCAAGGTCAAAGGCCAGTGGGGTTACAAATGAGCGGCTATTGTAATATTTCCTTAATTTCTTGTTTTACCTTAAAAGCCTCTGCCATCGCGCCGGGTGCCAAGTGGACAGCATCAATATGCCACTTACCATTAGCCACACCATCGCCTCGGTTAGTAAGCTCATAAACGTCAAGGAAATCCAATCCTGCCGACAACGCTTGGTCTTTAAGCATCGCATTGAAAATTCGAATGAGACGAACAAGTTGGTCGGCAACTTCTGGTTTCAGTGTATTTAACGGAGCATTGGTAGCTGGCACCCCCCCGATTATTAGTTGGTGGCTATATTGGCTCGCCATTTCGGAGACATAGCGCACGTAGCCCATGACAGTAGCTTGCGCAATCTCATCAAGAGATTTGTCCGGGAATTTTTTACAGGCCTTTAGAATCCCTTCATTCCACCGGCAGTCGATTTCGCCAAAGGTCAGCAGGACTGTCGATTGACGTGGAAGTTGAGCAAGTTCTGCATGAAATTTATATTTTTGGTTATTGGCCTGATCGCTACTCAGGTGCCACTGTTTGCAACCCACTATCCACCTGCTTCGGCAGGTTTTTACCATGCCCATGTGTGTGACTTGTAGGTTATGAAGGGATAAAGCGTGACTATCTCCGATAACATACAACGCGCCACCACTGTTCTGGCAAGTGGCACCGTGGGTTTTCTCATTCGACGTCATGAGTAAATCCAGATAGCCGAAATAGGCCCCCATTTCTGCACCACCTTTTGCCACTTCGCCCTTAAATGCCTTAACCACCTGCATGGCTCTCGGCATGTCGTCCATTAAATAATACAGCACAGCCAGAAATGCGGCCGAATCCACAACCCAACCGTCACGTTCAAAGGGTAGAGCTTTTTTAAAGCACTCTATGGCGGCGTTTATATCTCCCTGATGGTATAGAGCCAGTCCGAGGTTGTGCAAGGCACCGGTTGATGAAGGCTTTAGCTCATACGCCTTTTGACAGCACAAAACCGCTAGATCCATATTTCCAGAGGCAAAATGAACCGCACCCAGGTTGTTATAAGCCGCCTCATAATCCGGCGCGATAGCAATCGCTTTTTCATAGCATGAGACAGCATCTTTCATCATTTTTCGTGCTAGAAAAATGTTCCCCAAATTTTTATATGCTTCAGCATAGTCGGGTTTGATTTTCAGCGCTTGGCGGTAACTGGCTTCAGCGTCTGAGAGTTGGCCTTTCTTTTGAAGTGTCAGTCCCAGATTGTTGTAGGCTACCGGGTGTTTTGGGTCGAGTGCCAACGCTTTTCGCAGACTACACTCTGCTTCAGTTAAACGCCCCATCTCCTGAAGCGAATGCCCCATATTATTATGCGCGTCGGCATCGACTGGCATCAATAGTGCGGCTTTAACCTTGGCTTGCAGGGAATCATCAACCCGCCCTAACTTATGTAGAATGGAACACAGCACTTTCCAGCCAAATCCATGGTTTGGGAACTTTTCCGTCATCCCGCGCGCCATGGCTTCACCTTCGGCATAGCGCCCCTGATTGAACATGGCTGCAAGATTACTCATTTGTTCGGGTAACGGGCCATTCAGCCTTTCTGCCATCGCGTCAACCGCCCCTCCCTGTAAACCGCTCGCGCGTCCCTGCGCCAAAACGCGGTACGCTTCATTGAGCTGGCCGGCCTGAATCAGCGCATCGATGAAACTGATCCAATACTGCCCTTGCTTCGGATCAACTTCCAAGGAAACCTTAAAGTGCGGCAATCCAGCCGCTGGCTGTTTAACCTGCACCGCCAATACGCCCAGGTTATGGTTCGCGACGGGGTGCCGCGGCTGGACTTGTAATATGGCTCGATAAAGGCGTTCTGCTTCTTGCAGGTGTCCCCCTTGGTGACAGGCTATTGCCTGAGGCAGCGCCTGTTCGATGGGAAGTGCATCCTGCACTGAGTCTTGTGGCTGATTGACCATAGCGGGTATTTTGGTTGGCAAAAGCAGTTTTCCTGACTTCTAGCGACGCAAGGCGGCAAGTTGTATTAGCCTAATCAAGCTTAATACAGATGGCTTAAAAAAACCCCGACTCCTTTTGAGAGGCGGGGTTTAGGAACAACTTAAAACAGGGAGCCTACCGGATAAGCGAGATATGCCCCCTGTTGTTCACGGCTGCGTTACGCGATAAAGATAGCGTTTGCAGTCGTGGCGTTGGCAGTAACCAGTGTCGTTCCAGCCACACCGACCAGCTCAACCAACGAGTCAGCCGTTGCGTTGTTGTTGAACACATACGAGTTCGAACCGTGTGTGAACAAAGCGCTGTCGCCAGCATTCGTCACAACCACTGATTGAACTGCAGCGATCTTCTGTGCCAGCGTAGCGCCAGCAGCGCTCGTTCCAGCAAACGTCACCAGACCCGCCGACACAGCTACAGTCAGTTCAGCAGCTGAGAAGCCCGTTGCTGCAGTTGCGGTGTACGCGGTCAAGCCGACGCTAGCAAAGTCAAGCGTGGAAGAGAACAAAGCACCGGAACCTACGTCGAAGCCAGTAATCGAGTCATAAGCCGACACCAGCGAATCACCAGCGGCAATCACGAATGTATCGGTCAGGCCGGCAGAGTGGTTGATACCAGTGGCATTGATTACGTCTGCACCTGTACCAGCGGTAACGGTAAAGGAAGCCGTAGCGGTTACTGTCGTAGCCTGTGTGCCATGCGTGTAGGTAATCGTATCGTTACCTGCACCCGTCTTGATGTTCACAAGACCATTTGCACCATTGGCCGCTACCCAGCTTGCGGCCGTGACCGTAACGGTGTCATTGCCTGTGCCAGTTTGAACCGTCACGTTGTCGTTCGTTGCGGTATCACCGACAGCAGCCGTGGTCACCAACAGCGTTTGCGCGCCGCTAAAGGTGCCGCCTGCAAACGCAACAGCTTCGCCATCAGTCGCTGTGGTGAATGTCAGGTTCGAACCCGCAGTCTTGAATGCCGAGTCATACCAGCCGCCGGTTGTAACCGATGCAGCAGCACCGGTGTGCGTCAAAGTAACCGTTTCAATGTTCGACAGACCCTTGAAGTCATCGTCGATCATGGTGGCGCCAGCGGAAGTGATGGTCAGCGAATCGGTACCGTCACCACCGTTGAGGGTGTTGTAAACCGCGCCCGATTGGAGCTGCGTTACTGCCGTAGCGGTGAAAGCATCGTTACCCGCGCCGGAGTTGTAGGTGGAACCCACGGTACCCAGGGCGATAGAGTCAGCCACACCCGAACCGGTAACAGTGGAACCCGCAACCAAGTTACCAGCAATCGTCAGACCCACAGTGCCATTGCCGGTCAGGGCAGAAGCGTCAATCGTAACGGCCTTGGTGGTTGCAGCATTTTGCAGCTCGACAGACGTACCCTTCAGGTTGATGGCCGTCAGCTTGTCAGAAGTGATTGCGTTGATCTGAGTGACCTTCTCTGCAGCAGTTGCCGCGACATTGGCCGACTCACCCGCATTGGTGGTGATATTCAATGTCTCGAAGCCGTTCATGGTTAATGCGCCGGTAAAGTCAGTCGCTTCCGTTGCCGCACCCGCACCACTAAGCGAACCCGTACCCATCGTCAGGCTAAGCACATCGGACGTACCGGACGAATCAGCCAAAGCAAAGGAAGAACCGGCCATATCCGCACGCACTTTAACTGCCGCAGCTTGCGTCGCCGTCATCATCGTTGTTGCAGCTGTAGTGGTCGTCTCCAAGGCAGTAATACCCGCCAAGATGGACATATCCTGGTTGCCGGCTGTACGCAGAGTTTCAAAACCTGTGTAATAGGCCGCTTCGGCAGCACTATCCATGACGGTTGTAGAAGAAAGCACCAGCGTATCGGTACCTGCACCCGCAGCGATCATGCCAGCGGTCGGGGTTGCATAGACAGCCGTGGTGAATACGTCGTTGCCAGCACCACCTTTGAAGCTGGTCGTTGCCGTGCCGCCAGCAATCGTCAGGCCGCCGGCGGTGAGGCCAGTTGCATCAATGGTCTTGAAGTTACCAGCAGTACCCAAATTAACTGAGGCTGCAGCACCAGCTACCGTTAATGCCGATGTGGTTGCGAAATCGCCAACGGTCAGAGTCGCAGTAAGGTTAGTTGCCGCATTGACAGTCAGACTCGTTACGGTATTCACACCAGCGCTATCAAGCTTGATCGTATCCACCGAGTTGGCAGCACCAGTCGAATTGATCGTAGCCTTGGTTACGCCAGCACTTGCAGTAGCAGTGATGTCGGCAACGCCGGTATTCAGGGTGCCGCCCGAGATATTGATGGTCTGGTCCGCAGTTGCTGTCGCGTAGGCGTAGCTCAGAATACCGTTCTTCGTTGCACCATCACCGACCATACCAACAGCCGAACCACTATTAAGTGCGGTCACCGTTGTGTTGCTATTTCCAGATGCCTCAACAGTGGTGATCGCGGACGAACCAACAGCAAATGTCGCAGCATGAACACCCACGGTGCCGTCACCATCAACAGCTCTAATGCGTACGGTTTCGATGCTCGACATCGAAGCAGCCGGAACAGCAATATCTGCCACCAGAACATTGGCTGTGACAACCAGCGTATCAGTACCAGCGCCACCAACGAGCACATCCAACAAGCCGAGCGTGTTGTCGCCCGCTGTTGCGCTGACACCAGCATTAAACGTGTCGTTGTTGGCGGTGCCGGGGAAGCTGTCCGCGCCAGTAGTGAGGGTAATAGCGCGGCAACATCACACTCCTTTACGCATCAAACGGTTACGCCACTTTTGAATCGCCTTTTTTAGTCATATCCGACCAACTTCATACTTCAAAAGGAAGACTTTCACTCTCTTGCGATATTTATTGCGTCGTTTCAAACGGTTGGACGCATTACCTATCTCTATAGATGCTATTTGCAGCCAATTCTCCCTACCAACTTCATACCAAACCCGCCCCACCAAGCATAAAAGCCACCCATTTTTGCTCTTTGGGTGGCTTTTGTTGCTTTCCGGATTGACTTGGTCGTCGGCTCATTGTGGCGGATGAGGCGGGTTTTGTGCCTGCTCTGCCTTCAAGATGACGCCGATGGCGCCATCGTCCCTTGTGACGAATTCGACGCCGGCCTTGGTCAGTGCCTTGGTCACTTTGTTGATGGTGGAGCCGCGACTGTCCGCCAGCCCTCCTTCCATCCTGAGCAACGCCGACATCGAGATGCCGGAGATTTCAAGCAGGTCTTCCCGGCTCCAGCCCAGCATGGCGCGGGCGGCGCGTATTTGTCTTCCGTCGAGCATGGCCGACTCCTTGGTTGAGTGTGACTAGTCTTTTTTTGGTTGGTAAATATATCTGTTCTATTGGACGCCTTTTGTGTCTCTTGCGGTGCATTGTATCGTATTATGGCCTTTAGTTGTTAAAGGAGCAAGACGATGCCTACCCAAGCACTCACCGCCGAATTCCTGGCTACGCTGCCAGGTCGCGAGCCCGCATCCGGGGCCGTGAGTTACTTCGATACCGAGATTAAAGGCTTTCTGCTGGAACATCGCACCAGCGGTGGCGCCACTTACTATTTCCGCTACCGCGACGCGGCAAGCAAGGTGCGGATGCATCGCATTGGGCGGACGGAGGATATCGGCCTGTCGGATGCGCGCGCCAAGGCGCACAAGATGCGGCAGATGGTGATCGAGGGCGGCGACCCGAAGGTGGAGAGCCATCGCTTCAAGGATGTGCCGACCTTTGGAGATTTTGTCCGGGATCGCTATCTTCCCTATGCCAATACCCGCAAGCGCAGCGCCTGGATGGATGAAAGCCTTCTACGCAATCACCTGCTGCCTTTGTTTGGCGAATTCCGAATGAACCGGGTCACACGCTCGGATGTGGTGACAATGCACCATGAGGCCAAGATCAAGGGCTACGCTGCCGGCACCTGCAACCGCTGGTTGGTGTTGATGAAGTTTATCTATAACTGTGCGATTCGCTGGGATGTTCTGCCGGCCGATGGCAATCCGTGCAAAGGGGTGGAGCCGTTTGAGGACAATGGGGCGCGGGAGCGATATCTGACCCAAGAGGAGGTGGGCCGGTTGTTCGATGAACTGGATACCAATCGCAATGTGCAGGTGGCGCAGGTGATTCGATTGCTGCTCTACACCGGCGCCAGGAAGCGGGAGATTCTGGATGCGCGGTGGGAACACATCGATTTCAATCGGCACATTCTGACGGTGCCGCTGTCGAAGTCGGGTAAGCCGCGCCATATTCCGCTTTCGGATGCGGCGATGGAAATTTTTCAGTTGCTGCCGCGCGATCCGGCGGTTCCGTGGGTTTTTTACAATCCGAAGACGAAGAAGCCACTGGTGTCGATATTTTGCGCTTGGGGGACAATCCGCAAGAAGGTGGGCTTGCCGGAGGTGCGGCTGCACGATCTGCGGCATTCGTTTGCGAGCTTTTTAGTGAATTCGGGACGGTCGCTGTACGAGGTGCAGAAGCTGTTGGGGCACTACGATCCGAAGGTGACGATGCGTTATGCGCACCTGTCGCCGGGGGCGTTGATCGAGGCGGCGAATATCGTGGGGGATTTGGTGGGGAGGAGAAAGGTGGTTGTGGCATCGGCGGCGATGGGGGTGGCGTGACAGATTGCGTGACAGGAAAGTATCGCGCGTTGGTACTCTACTGCCCCCACAAGGTCGAGATAGGGGCAGCCCAGAGACGATCCCCCAGTTGCAGAGTCTCGGAGCCATCGTAGAGACTCACCCCCAGCTTGAACTGGTCTCCAGCGATACTGGCCAGCCGTTTGAGGCCGCGCAAGTCGCTTTCCTTGACCGAAGCCGCTGCCTTGATCTCCACCCCGACCAATTGTCCACCCGAGTTCTCGACGACCACGTCAACTTCAAATTGATCGTGATCGCGGTAGTAGAGCAATCGGTAGTCACCGTCGGCGGTTGTGGCGTGCTTGAGTAGTTCCCCATAAACGAAGGTTTCCAGCACATTGCCAAACTTCCTGCGATCCTGCTGCACCATGGCCGGCGTCAAATCAATCAGGGTAGACAGCAGACCTGAATCGATGAATTGCACCTTGGGAGTTTTCACGACACGGTTGAGCCTGTTCCGGGCCCAGACCTCGACTCGCTTGAGCAGGTACATCTGCTCGAACACACTGACGTACCGGGCTGCCGTCTTGTGATCCAGACCTACCTGGCCACCCAATTGCGTGTAGTTGCACATCTGACCCGATATCTGCGCCAATGCCCGCAAAAAACGGGGCAGCTGGTCAAGCCGGTCGATGCCAACCACATCGCGGACATCGCGTTGAATGATGGCGTCAATGTACTGCCTGGCCCAAGCCGTGCGCCGGCGTGGCGTGGCGCGCGAGACGGCTTCTGGATAACCGCCACGCAACACCGCTTCGACCAGCGCATCTCCCACCAGAGGGGCAAACACTTTGGGCAGATGCCCTGCGAAGGCACTGTCCAGCCAATTAGTTGAGGTGCCATGCATCTCACTTTGCGACAAAGGCAGCAGCGTCAAGGTTTCCATCCGCCCAGCCAGTGAATCCGCCACCGTGGGCAGTGTCATTAAATTTGCCGACCCCGTCAGCAGGAAGCGTCCGGGGCGCCGATCCTCATCCACAGTTTTCTTGATGGCAAGCAGCAGCTGTGGGGCGCGCTGAATTTCATCAATCACTGCCCGATCCAGGCTACGAATCATCCCTACCGGGTCTTCCCTGGCCGCCAACTGAGTCAGCTCATCATCAAGAGTGAGGTAGCGCAGCCCTTGATCAGCCATCTGGCGTACCAACGTGGTCTTTCCGGCCTGCCGTGGGCCGGCGATCAGAACGACGGGCGTATCTGTCAGCGCCTCGACAACTCGCTCTTTGATAAGCCGTGGATAGAGGGGGGATGGTGCGTTCATAGTTGCACATAGTATCGTGCCGCTGGGAATCTATCAACGTAAATCAGGGAAATTGTATCCGTGCAATTGGGAATATAAAGACGTAAAACGGGGAATCACGCAGCTTCTAAACGCAAAATATCCCCGCCCCCATCACCACATGGATGATGAGATCGTGGTCTCGTTAAGTCAGATTGTTGTGTCAGGCGTGGCGAGCAACGCCACATCGGCCTCGCGCATGAACACCTGAGAAACCAGCGCCACAAACCTTCAGTTCCACACGTTTGCTCCATCCCCCTTTACGGCATTTGTCTCAGGAGCCGCCGCGAATGACGACAACCCCATGTTTAACAATCAATTTCAATCAAATAGCGCTTGATGTTTTTTGCACGTAGAGCGTACATGGCATCACCAACAACGACGTCACAAGGAGAAGCAAATGAGCAACGCCCTCACCCCACTGCTGAATCTGATCGCACAGAAGCACCTTGAAATTGACACTCTGGAAACCCGCCACTCTGACGGCCTCGACTTCCACGAGGTGGCCGTTTGGACGCTTCGCGACGCCTTGGAGGCGGCTTACAAGATCGGCCTTGAGGCGGGATTGGCACAACCCCGTCACAGCCATGGCCCAGCCTGCGATTTCGAGGCGTGACCGATCAGCCTTCACAGCGACACCCATCATCGACAACGACAAGGAGCCTCAAAATGAGCACACCCAAATCCACCGCATTGACCGAACGCCAGCTTGACCTGATCACCCGCGCTCATCTGGATAGCAACGGCCTGATCGAACCCCTGCTCAAATTGAAGGGCGGCGCCAAACTCAAGATGATCGCCAGCCTCTCGCAACGTGGCCTGATCGCGCAGGTTGAAGGCCAGTGGCGCCTCACGCCGACGGCCGTGGCCATCGCCAAGGGTGAGGCGCCGCCGGTCACGCCAATCTCGCCAACTCTGCTGGCAGCGACGGACTCCATCGCCGCCGATCTTGAGATCGAAGCCGCTGTCTCTGCAGCTGGCTCCGCTTGGAAGGCATTGAAGAATTCTGCCGGACAACGTCAGCTCAAGGGCGGTGACGACGGCAAACCCCGCACCCGGCCATACAGCAAGCAAGCCACGGTGATCGAGATGCTCCAACGCCCCGATGGCACCACCATCGCCCAGATCTGCGAGGTGACGGGTTGGTTGCCGCACACCGTGCGCGGCACTATGGCCGGCGCGCTCAAGAAAAAGCTCGGGCTCATCATTGTTTCCAAGAAAATCGATGGGACAAACAGCGGCCTCCGGGTCTATCGAATTGAGCAGGGGGCACAGTGAAGCAGATCATGATCGTCAAACTTCAGACGGGCTGGAAAGTCACTTTCGCCGGTACCGCGTACACCATCACCGGCGCCACGAAACTCCGGGGCAAGGTTCTTTATCTGCTCAAGGACGACCAAGGCAGACAACATTCCCTGGATCAGAAGCGGCTGCTCGAGGGGCAACGTGAGAATTGGTTGCAGGTGCTGGGGTAATACGACAGCCGTGCATGAGGGATCGGGGCGGCAGGACGCCGCCCTGTGCAGCGTAGGTTACTTCTTCTTGCCGGTACTCTTGGCAGCGGCCACTGCCTGTTTGAAAGTAGCACCAGCGGTAAACTTCGGCACGGTGGTCGCTGCGATCTTGAGCGTCGCGCCGGTACTAGGGTTCCTGCCTTCGCGGGCGGCGCGTGTCGCTGCCTTGAAAGCGCCGAAGCCGATGAGCGACACGTCATCCCCCTTCGCCACGGTGTCGATAATGGTTTCCAGCAGGGCATCCACGGCTTTGCCGGCATCCACTTTGGTGAGTTCGGATTTGGCGGCAATGGCGGCGATCAGCTCGGTTTTGTTCATGGGGGTGCTCCTGTGGATTGGTTTTTAGTGCGGCTATCCTAACAACCGGTGAATGATATGTAAATATCTCTTATTCCGCTTGTCTTTGATGCCCAGAAGAGCGTTACTACGGTTGTCGAAACGATCAACGCCAAGGAGATGAAGATGAACAGCAACCCACAAATCCCCGTTACCACCAACGAATCCTGGGGCTTCACCGGGACGATGAACGAACACGCCAAAGCCGCCTGGCCCATCGCGATGACCGCCATTTCCAACGCCACCTGCCAGCCCCTTGAATCAGCCAGGGATTTCCTCGACAGCCGCCATGGACGCCACTTTGCCGACTCGGTACAGAACGGCCTTTACCAAGGGCTCACCTTGGAGGCCGCGATTGCCGCTACTACGCAGGCGTGGATGGGTTGGACGATTGGCCGGGCGACCAGCCGCGATTACGGCATCCCTCGCGGCTTGCCCTACCTGACAGGGTTTGTGATCCACTGCGAAATCGCAGAGGAAATGGCGGCCTGACCTTAAAACTACGTTTTCGCCGCGATCGTTCCATCCGAATGGTAAGCCGACACGATGGACGCGATCAGCGGTTCCGCCAGCTTCCACACCGTCTCGAATTCCGCCTCAATATCCGGCGCGGCCTGTGCCGCTGTTTGCAACATGGTTCGTGCAATCGCCAGTTTGTCGCTACCGGCGGAATTCGGGAAGGCCTGTTGAATGGCGATGATGATGGCTTGCAGGATGGGGATAAGCTGAATAGCAAGTTTGATGATGGCAAAAAAGTTCATGGCATGGCTCCTTGGGTTGGTTGTGCTACGGGTAAATCTTGCAGGTGACGTGAATAACCAGTCCGTCGAAACGGTCAGCCAATGTCGGGTGGCTGGGTATTTCCGGTAGCGTCAGAATTTCCATTGCTGGACGGCAGGCCGATTTTTGCACTGGTAGCGACGGTGGCGTAAGCGTTGAACACGCCCAGCACAGCGGCAACACCGCCAGCAATGGCAAGAACCTGCTCGTGCGTAATCGCCGGGTGAAAGCCGACCAGAGACAGGACGGCCAGTGTGCCAGCCATGACAGCCGCGATGGCGTTACTTGTGAGTTGCGCATTTTTCCACCCCTCGCTATTTTTTAACTGCTGGCCGGCGCTTAACGCCTGGATCATTTCGGTAATCATGTCGTCACTCCTAAAGCCGCCTCAGCAGCAGATTGAATTACTTCGTCTTGATAGATCACTCCGCCGTTTTCATGATGGATGATGGCTCGGGTGAGCTTTTCCAGATGCGCGGCATCCGCTCCTAGCGCGAGGTGATCGTCCGGCAAAACACCGACTTCTTGGCTGACCGCTGCGATATAGGCCGCTGTATCATTTTCGCCAGGGGGCGCCCAGCGCTCGATCATCTCGCGGATCGTCCACAGCCCGTATTTGCGCTGATAACTGAGCAGGATTTTGCTCAGCGCCCGGATGCCCCAGAAGGCATTGGTGAAGGTGACGAATGCCGCATCAGGCTGAGCGGTAGCAGCGCCCTGCCATTGCGCCACGCCATTGCGGATATTGCCGGGGTTGTTGTTGCGTTCGCCGCGCGTCATTTGATGTGATCCTTTATCCAAGAAAACACCGCGATCACCGCGCCTATCGTCATGCCAACACCGGCAACAATGGGAATGATCAACTTGGAGCCGCGCCACAGTGCGGCCAGCTCGTTGATTGCCGGGGCCAACTGCTCCTCAGCAATCAGATGCGCGGAGAGCTTTTTATCAAGCTCAACCAGCATCTTGTTTTGCTCGTCCAGCCGTTCGTGCAGACGGTCGAACAGGTTATTCTGGTGGCGATCTTCGCCCTCTCGTCGATCTTCCATTTATCTTTCCTCCGGGGGAGATTGCAGCCGTAGCCGCTCGGATTCAAAGCTCATGCGGCAATGGTCATGGTCGAAAAAAAAGGCCGCATCAATGAGCGGCCTAAGTGTTTTGAAGGGTTGTTGTGCTCTACATCGCCAACAGCGCGAGGAAAATGTTTCGTCAGCCCAGGTTCCGCCGGGCAGAAATAACAACAACGCGTTGACCAGTTGGTCAAAAGCGATCAGGATTTGTTTCATGTCGGCCACTCCAGTGCCGGCAGTTCGGCGATCAATTCCGCGATGGCAGGTGCCGGCCTCGACCCCGCCAGCACTGAAGCCATGATCTCGAAACACTTGTCCCACGTCGCCTCGCGGACAGCCAGGCAGGTTCTGCCATCTGCACCATAGCGCGGGTGAGTGCTGGCCGCGTAACTGCATGCACTGACGATGGGCGCAGTGCGTTCATCGCCGTACCCCCTGCTGGCGGCGAAGGCGTCAAGATGCACCTGGACGGCCTTTTCCAAGCTGGCGACTATCCGATCCGATGACATCTGAAAACGCTCGCCATCCCAAACGTCGCCGGGTAGCGCGTCGGATGTTGCGATAGTGCCCACGAATAAAGGAGCGTTTTCGACGATGCTGTCGACCACATTGCCACGCATTACCGCCACCCGTCCGCGCCATCCGGTGTCGGAAACAATCAAGGTATTTTCAGACATCACGAAACCCTCATGTAAAGTTGAGTGCCGAGCTTGGTTAAGGATTCAACGGAAAATTGTGCTCGGTCGTTCAGGACGTAATCCCCCGATGTGTCGAGGACGCCAAATGGTGAAGTCGTCGAACTCAACACTTTTCCGTTGACGATCGATCCCCATTTGTTAAGTTGCTTCAGCGGCGCTTTACGGACGAAGAAATTCGTTCCGTCTTTTGACAGTAAATAGTCGCCCGAGTTATTCGCTCCGGCGATGATTGTCGACCCGTCTGACTTCGCCCAGTCACAGTTTGCGAATGTGCCATTTTTCGGCGCAGCTACGGCCCAGGTCACGCCAAGGTCTGCTGATTTGGAGATGCTGCCATCCTTGCCGAACCTGATGAAAGCACTATAGGCATAAACCAGGCCGCGACTGTCGCCTGATCCCGAGAAGGTGCCAACCCCCGTCCAAGCGTTGATTCCGTCGGATGACGTGTACGCTGTTGTTGAGGAACCCCCGTTCCCTGCCAGCATCATCCATTTTCCTCCGCCATAAGCGACAACATAGGGTGAAGGTATTGGGAAAGTTGAGCCTGCCCACGTCGTAGCGTCCGTTGTATAGGCGTATCCCGAGTTTGAATTATTTGTAGTTCCGTCTTCGTCGTAGGAGTCTTTCATGGCAAACGCCTTGGCTCCCGCAACGTGCTGGACGCTGGTGTTGGTGGAGCCGCTGCCAGTTTGAGCCCAAGAAATGCCATCCGCCGTCGTATATATCTGATTTGTGGCACCGCCGACACAGTGTTTTCCGTTGAAGAAAATAGCCGATTTATATTGAGCGTTTGCTCCAACCCCCGCCGATAACGCGACACAAAGCGCATTGAAGTTCACGCCGTCCTTGGACGCGCCAACATAGGTCACAGGATCGCCAAAGTTGTTGTGCTGGACATATGCTGCGCTAATGTAAAGGCCACCACCGTATGAAACGCAGGCGGGCGTTGCGCCGCTCGTGTTCAATGCTTGCTGGAAATCAGTGCCTCCCCAGTTGGCGCCAGAATTTAGCGACATAAGACCGCCTCCCCATAGCCATACCGCCCCGTTGGTGGCGATTTTCCCTTTAGAAAGACCGGCGGGGAATGGAACCGCATACTGGCGGTAGTATCCTGTCAGAGATGTCCACACTGCGGTCGTATTCCCAGACCAGCCTATTCTGTTATCGGCATAACCGCTCCCTCCGAGGTAAAAGTTTCCTCCCGCGACACCAATGCCGTAGCAGTAGCCCCAGTAGCCCCACCCTTGCATCGTTGTTGGCAGGGTGTGATTTGCCCACGTAACACCGTCAGAAGATTTCATTCCATACGTTTGATAACAAGTCGACCCGCTATCCCATGCTATGTCTGTAACGGCAAGGAACACTGACCCATTCCAGGCGACATATTTCCATGTGTAGGTTGTAACCGATGGCGGGGTAGGCGTTGTTTGCAGCGTCCAGGTAAGCCCGTCGGTTGATGTACGACAGTAAACACCTCCCACAATCACGAATTTGCTGCTACCGTAGGCAATCCCGTTGGCGATATTTGTGACGCTCACCGATGACCACGTTACCGCGTCAGTTGATACGGCAACAGACGTTGTTCCGTTGACCGCGACATAGCGGGTGCCGTTATGCGCCACCTCTGCCCATGCTGCTGACACCGGCAAGGTTCGCTGAGTCCACGTTACTGCGTCGGTTGATGTAAAACATTTGTCGCCGTTCGCCTGAAAAACTATAAACAGGCTATTAACAAAGGCACAGGCGGAGGCTTTTGTGACCCCTGCGAGCGCAACGAACGTCCATGCGAATGCGTCACTCGACACCACCACCCCGTCAGTGGTCGGGATAACAAACTTCGTCCCTCCGAATACCGGGTTGCTCCCGGTAAGATCAGGCCGTGTTGCAACGGACTGGGCCATATACGAACCAGCCGGTGCCAGCGGATAGGTCGTCGCCGCGTCAACGACGCCGGTTTTAAGGTAAGTGGAAACGCCATCGACAATGGTGTTCGGCAGGGCATCACTGTAGATTGGCACTAGCGCACCCACCGGGACGCGCGGGGCGGGTACGATGAAATCGCTCAGGTTGCTCATTTACAGAATCCTCCAGTCAGTGCCATTAAACCAAAGCAAAAAATTTGCACCGGATACGTTGCAGGCCAGATCGGTCGCGCCGCCCATGATCGTTTTGCCGTTGCGGGCGAGGGTGAGGTTGTTGGTGGCGAAGGTGCCTGCGGAGTCTCGGAAGGCGTAGGCGTCCCCTAGTAGGGGACTGGCCGGTAGCGTTAACGTGATCGGCGCGGATGTGGTGTTGACGAGGTTATTGATAGTGTTGACGGCACCAGTTGTCGTGATGTAAGTGATCTTGGCAGCGGTAGGAGGTGACGTTAGGCTGACCGTCCAATCTGAGAATGTCCCGCTCCCTCCGATACCCGTGACACCGATTGTCAGACTGCCTGTTCCGCTGGTGTACTCCGTGATCTGTCCAACCATGTAATTCGTTACGCTGGCGGTGGATGCCATGACGACGAATTGCCCGACTACAAAACTTTTTCCGGTTTGCACCGTGATCGTCGTTGTGCCAAGCGCAATGGTGTCCGAGGTGGTACTGCTGGCACTGGTGCCTGGGGCATTGATGGCGGTTAATGCACTGGCGGCGGCAGCAGCGGCCTGTATCGTAGCGAGCGCAAGTTGCGCGGCTCCGTTGGTGGTCGCCAACCCAGCCTGGGTCGTGGCCAGCGTCACCTGCGCTGCGCCGTTGGTCGTTGCCAGGCTTGCTTGGGTGGTGGCAATCCCGGCCTGTGCGGTGGCCGTTGTGGCCGCGCTGCTTGCCGTGGTCGTGTTGGCATTGATTTCCCCGGCAACCACATTGATCTGCGTGACCAGCGTCGGCAGCGCACCGGCAAAAGCGTCGGCGTCGGTGGCGAATGTCGCCGGGCTGGATGCGCGGCTTGGCGCGCTGGGTAGTGCGGTGATCGTGGTCATGTCAGCCCCTCAATCTGCATACTGCATTTGGTTTCCATGGTTCCATTCATGGTGATTTCGAAGTCCCTAAAAAACCCGTAAACGATGGTCGGCGTGTAGCCCGCGTCGCCGATCCACACCACCGGCGTGGCACGGTACGAAGCAAGCACCCGCTGCAATTCGCCGATGTAATAATTTTCAACAAAGAAATCCGCCGTCAGCTTCTTGCTGAAATTTCGTACCACCAGCGTCGGATTGCCGAAGGTGTCTCGCGTCACCGTGGAGTAATCGACAATGCCGGCCTTGGTTCCCGTCAGCGTGATGCCGAGCGGACGATATTGCCCCAGGACGATTTCGCCCGCCTTGGCCGTGCCGCCCGTCTTGGTGATGGTGATCGTGACGATCCCCGACAAGTACGGCGGCAAGTCCAGCAACACCGCGTCAGTGGTGTACAGGATGGGAAAGAAAAGATACTGATACCAATCGAAAGCATTCTTGATGGTGAGATTGAGCGTGTTGTTGTACACGGTCACGCCGCCATTGGTCATCGTGACATTGATACTGGCGGCATCCATGCCGAGGAACGCGATGCTGTTGATGATCCCCGGCGTCAGCACATACTGGATGCTGGCGGCTTGGCTGGTCGAGTTGGCCACCGCGCCGTCAAACGCCTTCCAGCGGTTGGTCGAGCCGATCACTTGCCACCACGCGGTCGATGCGGCCGGGTTCGGCATATTGCCGGTGTTGGCGTTCTGCAGGGACTGATAAATCTTGTGGTCGACGGCAACGATCACCTGAGCGCCGCTGGCGTAGGTCGTGCCAGCCACCCAGGCGGCATAATCGGTTTCCGGCACGCTGCTGCTGGCGAGCATCGCCGGGGTGATAGCAACGGGATTGATGACTTGCATCGTTATGTCCTCGTCGCCGGGAGGCCGTTGTATTCCCAGCGGTCAATCACGCGGGCGATAGCCTTGGTGGTCGGTGCGCTGGCTAACCTCGCCTCGTGTAGCTCTTGGCGCATGGCCTTGATCTCATCGATCAGGGCGCTTTGATCCAGCAGCGACTTGCTTTGCGGATTGCTGTAAATCCGGCTGGGGCCGGTGGATTCCAACTCCGGGCCGTTCTCTCCGACTATGCGCCAGCCGCCTTGGTGGTCGCCACCGGATGCGAAGCCGTAGATTTGGCGCAGGGCGCTGGGGCTTCCGTTGTACCCAACCGCCGCATATATTCCCTCCGGACTGACCCCCAGCGCGGCGGCGGCAGCATTAAATTGGGCGGTGCTTACCCCGTTTTGGGTGGACTGATAAACCACCTTGGCGGCTGCGACCAGCGCAGAATCTGCGGCATCGTTGACGTTGACGCCCGACGGGTGCGCGTAGGCGTTTGGGTTTTCTGCTGATCCCGATGATCCCAGGGCGCCGGTAGCGACCGCTGCCGTCGCCGCCGTCGCTTGACGAGCCGCTGTCGGGGCAAGACTTAGCGCCGAGGCCAGATTGGCAATGGCATCTCGCACCGACATCACGGCGGTCGTGGTGCCGTTGGCCGCATCGATCTGTGACTGCGCTTTTGACAGCACGCCATCGAGCCGCGCCATGTTGTCGGCATAGCCGGTTTTGGTCGCGTCGAGTTGCGCTTTCAGCGCGTCAAGCTGCGCATTCCCGGCAGTCAGTTGGCTCCCGGCGATAGTCGACAGGGCGGTAATGTCGCTGGAGGTCTTGAGGAAGTCGCGCTGGTAATCGGTGAAGTTTGAAAACAATGCCGCACTCGGCTTGGCGACGATGGCGAGCGAATTTTGCAGGTCTGCCGCTTGCGGTAACGGCCCGCCGGATTTGGCGATAGCCAGCGCCGTGGCAATCTGCGCTTGGGCGACGGAGCGTTCAACCGCTTCGGTTCCGGGCATGGCTAGGCTGGAAAGGGCGCTTTTCAGCGAGGCGGATAGCGCTGACAGATTACTGACCGACGTGGACAGGTTGGTAATGGCCGTCTGGGTGGCCTGTATCGAGGCGTTGTATTGGCTGGTGATGCCGGCGCGCTCGGCTGCCACCGATTTTTGCAGGACGGCGAAGGCGTCAGAGACCGCTTTGGCGGAGTCCGTCGCGCCGGATACCGCCGACGTCGCTGATCCGATGGCCGGCGTGAGTTGGGCAAAAACACCCTGGATGTTCATCAGGGCCACATAGGCCGCTTGCCCCGATGCGGTGGATAAATCCAGGCCGCTGACCAATGCCCTGAACCCTTCCCGCGACCTCGGCGCAGAGACGTTGAGGGAGGCAAAAACCGCGTCCATCTGTTTCCAACTGTTCGCGGCCTGCTCTGCTGTGGTGTAAAAATTCGTGTAGTAGGCTTGCGTGATGGATGCCAGATTTTGCATTCCGCCAGCGAGGGCGATCAGCGATTCCCGCGCTGCGGTGGATTCGATGCCGACTGCGCCGAACGCTCCCCCAGGCTTGCCGAGCAAGTCGAGCAGGTTATTGGTGATGGTGAATTCGTCGGACAGGCGTAGTGCCGTGTCCGCCAGCGATTCGCCGGTTTTTTGAAACTGCGATAACTCGGGGATGAGTTGCGCGCCCATCGCGTTAGCCAGGTCGGTGAGTATTTGCTTTTGCGCGGTGGCACTGTCGGCCACCTGGTCGATGGAGAATGTCCAGGCCGAGGTGTCGATGGGTTTCTGGATGATGCCCGCGAGTTTGCTGAACTGGGATTCGTAGCCGGTTGTGACCAGCTTGAAGGCGTCAAGTTGCGGCTGGGCAAGCGCGGCGTAATCCGTGCCATTGCTATCGCTGCTGAACCATCCGCCGTCCTCGTGCCAATCCCGTGCCGACCTACCGGAAAAACCGGAATTATTGAATGTGCCTTGTAATTTTCCAGGGCCGCTTTGGCGCTCGCCTGAACCGAAAGCGGCGTCAAAGATTCCACCAGCAACGCCGCCAATCAATGCGCCAATCGGCCCGAATACTGCCGCACCCACCGCAGCACCGATGGCGGATGTGGTGGTGCCGTCCAGGCCCAATACTTTTTTGTCCCCCGCAATGGCGCTGCCGAGGGAAATCCCGGCCAGGCCAGCACCGACATAGGACAGCGCGGTGCCGACCGTAGCACCTAGCTCGGTGACAGCAGCGGCCTGTCCCGAGCCGGCGGATACAAGTGCTCCGTTTTCATATACCGGCGCCATGAAGGTGTTCGCTGTGCCCAGCCCCAACGATTGACCAACCGACGAGGTGGCTGCATTGGTGTACATGCTCGACATGCCGCCCGTGAAAGCGTCATAGCCGCTTTTCAGGGTCGAACTGGCGCTCATCCAGCCGCCGATGCCGGTGCCGGATTGCGCTACGGTTCCGGCGGCACTGGCTATTCCCGCCACGCCGGAGCCCGTCACTGCCGCGACGATCTGCACCATGAACTTTTGCGCAGCCAGGCGGGCTAGGTCGGCTTTCAGGGAGTCGATGAAGCTGGTGAAACTCAACTTTCCCGTTTTGAAAAAGTTGGCCATGACATCTTCCAGCCCCTTGAACGCATCCCCGAAAAGGGTCTGCGCCTGCTTCGCGCCGTTGCTGATGGAATCGAAGTAATCCTGGATGGCGCTACGCTGGCCGTATTGGAATTCCCGGTTTTGCAGGCTGATTTTGGCGGTCAGGTCGGCAACAGCGAGCGCGGCTTGACGGGCGTCTGACGCCAATTTGAGATTGCTGGGGTCGGCCTGCGCAGCCGCCAGCTTCACATCGGCCAGTTTTTGAAGAATGGGGATGTTGTCGGCTTCGATTTGCATCAGCTTCTGACGGCCTTCCCATTGGGTAAGGATGCCGGCGGTGACGTCGATGCTGTTTTGCTTTTCCTGGTTGGCAAGGTCTTGATTGGCGCGCGACCAGTCGGCGGCGGATTGCGCCATCGCCGCGCGGGCGCTGATCCAATCGCGCAGCATCTTGGCAGTGGCATCGCCGGACGCCGTACCCATCAACTCAAATTGCTGGATGACGGTCGCAAGCTGCCGATTGAGTTGTTCCGTCAACACCGCGCCCTCTTGCCCCATATTGCCCACGGTATCGGCCCAGTTCGCCATAATGGCGTCGTTCATGGACTTGTAGCTGGCGGTTTCCTTCTCGCGGTCTTGGAGTTTGCGCCCGAGCGTCGCTGCTTCCATCGCGTCGAGGGCGCCTTGCAGGGTGGCGCGTTTTGCCATCGCCTCAAAGCGGACTTTCTCTTCGGCTGCGCCGCGCGCCTGGTGCTTGGCGATCAGGTCATCTTCGATTTTGATTTCTGCGCGCAGCTTGTCGGCTTTGATCAGGTCGGCGCTATCATCGAGCTGCGCTTTCGACAGGAAATAATTGCTGTAGCTGACCAGGTTGTGGGCGAGCGCGTCGTCGAGGACTTTCTGCGCGTAGCTGATCGAGGCGTCGAGGACGACGGCCTCCGCGTTGGCGAGCGCGGTGAGATAGGCTGAATAGGCTTTGAGGGCTTCCGGGTCGCCCGCGCCGATGGTCGGCGCGTCTTTCTTGGGGATTTCCGGCAGTTTCGGCGGCTTCGGCGGATCGGAAATTATCGCGTTGATCTCGCGGTAAATCTTTAGCACTTCGTCGCGTTGCTTTCTCGCTTCGGCGGCGAAACGCGCCGACACATCGCCGCCGGTGACTTTGGCCAGCCATTCGTTGATGTCCGCCGCTAAGCCCATAAACGTACTGCCCATCCCCAGCAGCAAGACAGTGACCGGCTGAAAGACCTTTGACGCCAGCCCGCCGAAACCGATCCAGGCGGCGTACAGGTTGCCGCCTTCTTTGCTAGCTGACGCCATCGCCCCGCTGATTTCCACCAGGCTGGGCAGCAGTTCTTGCGCGATATGATTGGTGAATTGCTTGGATGTGCTGGACAAGACCTTGAGGTTGTCCTCGTATTTTGCCGCCATGGCGGCCTGCTCGGTCGTCACCTTGGCATTGTCCAGGCCGCGTTCCGATAGCTCTTTCAGGAACCCGGCGAGGTTCGCACCGGCCTTGCCGAACAATTGCATTTCCAGCGCGGTTTTGGCGGTGCCGTCGCGGTATTGGTCGAGCGATTTAGCTGCTTCCAGCATCATTTGATCGGCGCTTTTGAATTGCCCGGCGCCGTCCCGGACAGACAGATGCAGCGCCTCGAAAGCGCCCTTCGCCTTGCCGCTGCCGTTGTCGAAATCCACCATGTTCTTCGACAACTTTTGCAATGCGCTGCCGACCTCCTCCATGCCGACTTCGGAATATTTCGCCGCTGTCTTCATGGCCGAGAGGGATTCGACGACCACACCGGTCTTCTTGGACAACTTGTCGAGGTTGTCCATCATTTCGATAGAGCCTTTGATCGCCTCTTCAAACTTCAACAGCGAAGCGGCCACGCCCAGCACGCCTAGCGCCTTGGTTGCCATGCCGGCAACCGCCTCGATTTTGCCCATCGCGTCGGTGGCCACTTGCGAAGCACGGCCAAGGTCGCTTTGGAATGAGGCCATGTTGGCCTCTAGCGAGATGACCAAACTTCCCAGTTGTCCGAGTGACGACATTTGCTATTCTCCGGGGGCGATGCCAAACAGGGCGGCCATGAGTAATGAAGATTGTGCTTCGGGGTCTGCGTCCAGGATGGCGCCGTCCGCATTGCGCGGTGCGTTCTCTGGTTTGTCCTGGTACGGCATGAAGTCGGACGGTTGCGCGGCCTGGCCGTCGATGCCGCCCGCCATGACGTTTTGCAGGGTGGCTGAGATGATCCCGGCGCGCAGGTCGGCGCGGGTTTCGCCGAACGGTTCCAGCCGGTAAAACGCCATCCATTCGGATAATTCCAGGCTGGATACCGTGGCGAGCAATTCCGCCACGGTCTTGCCCAGCGCCAGCGCTAAGCGGAAGTAGAATCGCCGCTCGGGGCTGGCTCGGAGTCGTTTCCCAGTTCGGCCTGTACTGCCGGCGACATGCCGTTGAGGCGTTGGGCGGCGTCGAAGCAGCGGCCAAGGGCTGCGGCGGATTTTGCGCCGAGCTCGGCGACTTCCTGGTCGCTGAACAGGCGGGCGCCGTTCTCGTCGACCAGGGTGGCGGCTACCAAGCGGGCGCGGATGTTGCGCAGGTCTTGCTTGCGGTTTACTCCGGCGCCGGTAAACAGCGATTCTTCGAAGGCGTCACGGCCGGTGCCGGATAGGCCTTTGATGCGGACGATGCCGCCCCATTCTTCGACGGTGACGTCTTCGGTTTTGAGGTCGTTGGCGGCGAGGATTTCGGCTTTGGATAGCAATGTCATGAGTAATTTTCCTTTGGATTTTTTCATGGGGGATTACCCCGGCGCGGGGCCGGGAAGTGGATTAAGCGCGGGTGACCGCGCCAGACAGAATCAGCGTGCAGGCATTTTTGACGATGCCGTCCACTGCGCCCGCGTCGGAAATCTTCTGTACGAAGGCCGAAAACGATGCGGTGTTGGCGTTGGGCAGCGTCAGCTTGAAATTCTTGATGGTTCCGGCAGTACGCGCCGCGCGCAAGGCGATCTGGCCGGGATCGGAATTGTCTTGGTCAAGGTTCATGGTGAACTGGCCGTTGTCCACCAAGCCGAGACGCTTTTCTTTCGCGGTGCTGGACAGGTTGGTCACGTCGATGACGGCGGCAGCGCCGTCGAAGCCGCTGAAGTCCTTGACGTTGCCGATGGCCGTCCAAGTGACGGGCGTTGCCGTGCCGCCGCTGGTGTAAGTGGTAAAGGCGGACGCGTCAATGCCGACCAGCGCGAAGGTGTTGGCCGTCACGTTGCCGATGGTGACAGTGTTGCCGTTAAGCTGGGTCATGCCACCGACTGCGGCGAGGGTGACGATGTCGCCGTTAGTCAGGCCATGCGCCGTGCTGGTGACGATGCAAGGGCTGGTGGCCGAAATGGCGGTGATGTTCTTGGCCGCGCCGGTTGCGGTGCCGATGCTGACGATACTGCCTTGGGCGGAAATAGCGGTTGATGCCATGGGTGATACTCCTTTTTGGGCGTAAAAAAACCGCCTTTCGGCGGTCGGTTGGTACGGGTCTAAATCAACTCCAAATACTGTAGTCCTGCTGGATTCGGTAGAGCTTCACTTCGTTCTCAAAGAGGTCTTGCTGCATCAGCGGCACGTTCTGGAACGTCGCCGCCAGCATGGCTGCGTCGATGGCGGCTTTCAGGGTTTTGACGCCGGCATAGGTCTTGTCGTAGGCGTCGATCTGGATGCGAGTGTTGCTGATCGGGATATTCCCGGCCAGACACACCTCCGGCGTGTTGGCGATGGCCTGGTAGAGGATGTACGGCGTTACCGGGCTGTCCGGTGCGATCATCGGATAGACTCGGCCACCGACCAGGCCGGTGAGCGTGGTGAAGAGGGATTGTTCGATCATCGCTTCAGTCCTTGCACCTCGATGGCGATCCGGTCGGCCAGCTTGTCCTGGATGGCCTGCACGGCGGCCTCTTTCTTGTGCTCAAAGGCTGGCCGCATGAACGGGTGTGCCGCCATCTTCGCGGTGCCGAATTCCACGAAACGCCAGTAGAAAGAATCCTTGCCCACGTTCCGGCCTTTACCGGCCAGCCGGGATTTCTTGCCGGTGCGCACGAACACGGAATACCTCGCGGACATAACACCGCGATCATCACGCTCGCGCTTGATCTGGATGTCGCGCTTCATTTCGCCGGTATCCACCGGCGCGAGATTGCGCGCTTCGTTGCGGATTTCGGCAGCGCCGGAGGAAACGGCAGCGCGCAGCGCATTGCGGGCGACGCGTTCCGGCAATTCTCGGAGGGCGTTTTTTAGGGCTTCCAAGCCTTCGATCTTTACGCCGTCAGCCATCGTTCAATCCCTCCGAACACGAGAGCGATAATTGCCGGTGCGCTTCGTTGTCGTCGATAACCGCGTGGATATTGAAGATTCGCCCGGCATAGATCAGCCGCATCGCCGCTGTGATGCCGGGGCGGTAGCGCATGACCACGTTGTGCGAAACTTCGGATTGCACCGCCTGCGCCGCGAGTAGTTCGCGTCCGTTCAGCGGGCTGATCTGCGCCCGCGTCGTGCAAAGCGTTGTCCAGGTGGTGGACTGGCCGCCAAATGTGTCCTGCGTGGCAACTCGTTGTTGAATCGTGACTTGATGGCGCAAGTCGCCCGCTGAGATCATCATGATTCAGAACCGGGTGCGGATCGTGATCGGGTCGAGCAGGCCGGCGATGTAGTCGGTAGGCAATTCCGTGAAACCCTGCCTTCCGTGCGAGATCATGAACAGTTCTTTCTGCGCGATGCCCCAGGCGACGGCGAACAGCAGCCAGTGCCTGACGCTGGGGAACTGTGCCGCCAGATTCGCCGGGGTGATGCCCGCCGTGTAGGTGATCTCGATGTTCTTCAAGCCGGGCGTTGTCCCCGGCCAATTGCCGGATGTCGGGGAAATCAAGGTTTCGCGGTCGATCACCGCGACGGCATAGGCCGTCGTGGGTAAGGTTTGCTGTACACCGCTGGCGTCGGCATAGGTGATGCTATCGATCGCCATCACCAGGCCGTGGGTGACGGCGATGTCGCCACCCTTGGCCGGGAAACTGCGCAACCGCTGGCGATAACGCGCCGGGCGGATGGCCGAGCCGGTTTGGGTTTCCGCCAGTTGCCGTGCGCCGGGGATCAATATGCCCTCGATGAGCGGGTCATCCAGGGTTAAATCCGCGTCCACACGGGCATGCAGCTTGGCTTCGGCGAGCGTTAACGGCTCGCCGGTGGCATCCAAGGGCGGAAGATAGGCAATGAGTTCGGCCATTTTTGGTGGAGTTAGGCGGTTTTTGTGGCGTCTTTGACGGGTTTGGCGGACTTTTCACCGCTGTATGCCGTTGCTGCACCGCCGTCGATCAGCTTTTGCGCGGTTTCGTCGTCAACTTCTGCGGTTTCGCCGGGATTGAACGCCTGGAAGTGCTTGGTGAAGGTGATTTGCATGGTTTTTCCTTGAATTAATGGTGAATGGCCTGTGCCGTGGTGCGGAACAGGCCGGGGTTATGCTCAGCGATACCAGGTCACATCCTTGAGGACGGCGATGGCTTCCGGGTGACGGGGGCCGAAGTCGTTCTCGGTGATGATGCGGATCAGGGTCTGGTCGCGCTCGAAAGCGGAGACCTTAAGTCCGGTGCCGGGGTCGGTGTAGGCGGCTTCCATCGAGATCGCCACGCTGATGTTCAGCGATTCGCCGATGATCATTTCGGCGAAGTCGACGAAGTAGATTTCGCTGCCGTTGCCGGTCGCGCCACCGATGGTGAGCGTGGTGGGAATCGCCGTGGTGATGCCGATGGGGTAGCCACGGAATTTGCCGTCCGAGATTTCCGGGAACACCACGTCGCCGGTGGTGGTGCGCAGGTCGGCGAGGAACTGCACGCTATCCGGGTGCATCAACCAGCCCGGATTGCGCATCCGTACATTGGCACGGCGTACTGCGAGGATGGCGCGGCCGGCATCGTTGGTGATGGCCTGGATCAGCGCGGCGCCGGTCAGGCTGGTGATGACGGTGGAAGTCAGCACGTTGCCGCTGGGTGTCCAGTAGCGTAGGCCCTTGGGGGTATTGGCAGTGCCGTCGGCGCGGATGAATGCGGCGTCTTCGGCATTGGCGATGCTGATCGCGACGTCGTTGGTGACCAGGCTGTCTACGCGCGGGTCGACACCGGCGAAGCGGATCAGGTCGTTGCCGATGGGCACCAGCGCGGCGAGCTTCTTGGCGACCAGGCTGACCTTGTCGAAGGTCTGCTGGCCGACTGGGACGTCGGCGTCACGACCGATGTAGCCCGCCGTCGCGCCACCGCTAATCCGGCTGATGTCGAGGTTGCCGTTGTTGAGCGGCAGGGACTGCGCGCCCATCATGCGCACCACGGAATTCGGCACCAGGCGCTCAATCACGAAGTTCGCCAGTTGGGTGGGGATCAGCACCGCGCCGCCGGATGAAGTAACGCTGGTCAGCGCCATGGACACTTCGTTGCCGACCCCGTTATCCAGCATGGTGCGCTGGGCGAACTCGGAGGCGGCTTGCGGGTTGTTGGGGGCATGTTTCAATGCGCCCAGAATTCCGGCGAAGACGCTGGCTTGATGGCGCTTTTCTGCGGCGTGGTCACGCGGTTGGACGGGGGCGGATGCCGTGGGGGTGAGGGATTGCTGTACCGGGACGGCGGCAGCGGCGGCCATCGCTTCGGCGGATTCGGCGCGGGCGATATTGCCGGTGAGAGCGTCGAACTGGACGCGCAAGCCGTCGAATTCGGCGATTTCTTCGGCGCTCAAGGTAGGCTGGGCGGCGAGGGTTTGAACGCGGGTGTTGAGTTCGGCGCGTTCGCGTTTGAGGCTGTTGATGTCGGGCATGGATGGCTCCTGAAATGAAAAAACCCGCACAAAGGCGGGCTGGTGGGTACTGCTAGCCGCGAACGCGGTAAGCGAGTTGGTTACAGCGTTGCTTGAATTTCCATTGCGGTGGCAGCCAGGCGCATCCGTTGCGGGGTGACGACGTTCTGGACGGGTTGAATGGCCGGTGCGCGTTGTGCCGCCACTTCTCCGGCAATGCGGTTGATGGCATCTTGCGGCGTTTCCAGCCGGTCAGCCAGTCCGGCGGTGATGGCGTCTTGGCCGAAATACACGCCGGCTTCGGTAGCGGTGATCTGGTTGACCGACAAGTTGCGGTAGGCGGCCACCGCGCCGGTGAATTGGGCGTAAACGCGATCCACCATGCCATTCAAGAAGGCCAGAGAAGAATCGGTGAGCGGTGCAAACGGGGTGAGGTCATTCTTCTGGGCGCCGCGATAGATGGCGGTGACGACGACGCCCTCGTCAGCCATCTGCTTGCTCACGTCCATGTGCTGGGCGATGACGCCGATGGAACCGACGCCGCTGCTTTGGCTGACGCTAATTTCCGAGCAGGCGGCAGCGATCAGGTAGCCGCCGGAGAAGGCGTTGAAGTTGACGATGGCCGATACCGGTTTGACGGCGCAGGCGGCGCGGATTTTATCGGCCAACTCGAAGGCGCCGGTGGCGCTGCCGCCTGGGGTGTCAATGTCGAGCACGATGTGGGCAATGGTTGGGTCGGTCAAGGCTTGGTCGAGTTGTCCGGCGACGGTTTCATAGGCGGTCATGGTCTGGCACATCGCCAGATTGCCGGTGCGCGGAACCAGGGGGCCGTAAACGCCGATGACGGTGATGCCGCTACCGTCATCGTTGAAACCCGTCTCGTCGTCGTTCTGACCCGTCAGATTTTCCAGCAGTTCGCCGGCATCCATGCGGGCGGTCAAGGTTTGGCCGGATTGCGCCGCAATGGCGACGCCGAGGTGATGACGGGCGAAGGCGAGCGCGGAATACATCAATTCCGGGGAGGCTAGTTGCGGACGGTTGAAGATCAGGCCGAGCAGGTGAGGGTAGGTTTTCATATTGGGCGAGCCTTTTTAATGCTGGAAGGGGGCGGGGTGCCGATGGGCGTTCCGGTCTTGCCGTCGGCCATGTTGAGCGGTTGCAAATAGGTGTTGCCGCCGTCAATCGGCGACATGTTTTCCAGGCGGCGGATGTCGTTGACGGACAGCCAGCCCCATTGCCGCGCCATGGCGTAAGCGGAATAGCGCGATGCGGTATCGCCACGCAATAGGCCCGCCACGTCAAACTGGATGTAGTACCCGGCGGCACGTTCTTCCGCCGTCAACAGATCCCGCTCCATGGTTTCTTCATGGCGCTTCAGCCACGGCATGAGGCAGTACATGATGAATTCCAGCGACTGCTGTTCGATGTTGTTGTTGGTCGAACCTGACAGGTCGCCCAACATATGCGCCGGGATGCCGTAGATTCGCGCCACGTCGCGCACGCCGTAGCCGCGCGCTTCGATCAGTTGGGCATCCTCGTTGCTCATCGACAGCGGCTTGAATTCCATGCCTTCTTGCAGCAGGGCGATTTCGCCGATGTTCTCCGCGCCGGAATATTTGCGCTTCCAGTCAGCCAGAATCTTGTCTATCGCGCCTTGATCCTTGATACCGGGCGATGTAGCCGGGCGGGTGATCACACCAGACAACCGAGTGCCGTTGCCGAACACTTTGGCGGTGTGCTGTTCGCTGGCGGCGACGATGCCGAGGGCGTTGCGGTGCAGGGCGATGGGCGACAGGCCGGAATAGGCGTTATCCGATACCCAGCGCAGGTGATGGATGTTGCGCAGCGGGAAGGTTCCCTCCAGTCCGTCCGGTGCCATGAGGATGCGGTAGTAGGGCATCCGGTCTACCGGGCTGACCATGACTTGAACGCGGTCGGGGTGCAGCGGGTAGAGGCTTTGGGCGTTACCTTTTTTGTCGCGCTCGATCAGGGCGTAGGCGTTGCCGCGCAATCCCATGCTCATCTGCTTGTATTCGACCATCTGGAACGGGGTCATCCAGGCGTTGGGGGTATCGATCAGCTTGGCGGCCGCGTTGTCGGTGATGGGCACCCGCGTGTCGCCATCCTTGCGGTACACGTGGCACGGCAGTTGGGCGATGGATTCAGCCAGGATGGTGCAGGCGCGTTGCACGGAAGTTAGCGCCATGGCTGTTGCCGGCGTGATCAGCGGCCCGGCATCCGATGCGCCGCTCCAGCCGAGCATGGAACCTACCCAGCCGCCATTACCTGCCGGGAGATAGGCGCCGTTGCCGCCGAAGAATTGGGAGAAGAACATCAGGATTTACGGCTCAGGTTGGCAACGGTTTTTGCGACCATGAATGACCACGCCAGCATAAACAGACCGGCGAAGATCAGCGCGGCGGGAACAGAAAAAAGGGCGATTCCGATAATCAGCACGGCAAAGCCGAGTACGCCGGCGATTTGGCCGATGGTGGCCATTTTCTTAAATTCCGATGGTGCCTGATTCATAGATACTCTCTCCCTGGGGTTCTCCGGCCATCTGCGATACGCCTATCGCCATTGCCAGCGCGACCAGCCCGTCGATGCGGCCGGTGGCCTTGTGTTTGTCGAGCTTGCGATTGCCGGCTGCGTCCTTGGTGACGACAGCATTGGCGGCACATAGGGTCAATACCGGGTGCATGCCGTGTGCGATGCGGGCATTCAGCAGTTCGGATTCGAGTGCGTCGAGCGCCGGGGACATATCCTTGAAGCCCTGGCCGAACTCGGACAGCGGCAGGGTGATGCCTTGGGCGTCGAGTTCCTTTTGCAGGAGTTCAATGCGCCAGCGGTCATAGGCAATCGCGCGCACATCCAGCATGCCGAGAATTGCGCCGATGTCTTGCGCGACGTAGTCGTAATCGACGGTCGCGCCGGGTGTGGTGTGCAAATAACCCTGTCGTGCCCACACGTCATAGGGGGCGCGGTCACGTTTTGCGCGCTCGGCCAGCCCTTGTTCGGGTGTCCAGAAGTGCGGGGTGACGTGCCACACGCCGGCGATCTTGCCGACGATCACCAGTGCGGTCAGGTCGGTGCGAGCCGACAGGTCGAGGCCACACCAGACTGGCGCGCTGCCGTATTCCATCACCATGCCGCCGCAGGATTTCCATACATCCACCGAGATGAACGGGCAGACGGTGGACACCCGCTGATTCAGGCACAGGTTGCGGAAGGTGTTTTCTGCACTCGGCATTCTTGACGCTTGCTTGGCTTGTTCGGCCAGGTCGTCGAGGTTGCGGAAGATGCCCAGTGCGGGATTGGCGGCTTTCCATGCTTTCTTGTCCAGCAGGTCGGCGTCTTTCGGCGCGGCATAGACGTGTGAGACGATGCGCGGGTCGTTCGATTTCTCGGCGTCGTCTATCCATTGCGAAAACAGGTCGGCATCGTCCGATGCCTGGGTGCTGATGGCGATGAGGATAGGCGCTTCATGCGCGCCCTGGGCGGTGGTGATGGCGTCGATGAAGTCATCTTGCGGGCCTTTGACTTGGCCGACTTCGTCGAGGATGGCGATCACGGGACTCAGCCCCATCGCGGTGGTGCCGTCAGCGGCCAAGGCGCGGTATTCGACGTTGAGCGGCAGGCCGATCAGGCGTTTGCCGGAGGGTACGATGCGCACCAGGCTGGATAAGCGCGGGGAAAGTTGCACCATTTTCGATGAATAGTTGAATACCTGTGCGGCTTGCTCCCGGCTTCTTGCGCCGCTGACGATCTGACTGTTCTGCTTGGCTTCCGGGCCGACCAGGTGCGCCAGCATGATGCCGGCGATCAGCGCGGTCTTGCCGTTCTTGCGGGCGATGCTGAGATAGGCCCGCCGTGTTCCGCGCGGGTTGTCGTAAATCTGGCGGATGAAGCGTTTCTGGAACGGCGCGAGCTTGATTGGCTGGCCGACGTGCTCGCCTTCGGGGACGAGCAGATAATTTTCCAGAAATGAAATGACACGGTCGCCTCGGGTTTGCTTCTTTGCCATGAGCTACAAGATGAAGACGCACGTCATACCGGCCTCGCAATCAAGAAATGGGAGAATGTTGATCAGGGTTAATTTATTTACTTTTTCAGATGCTTTACTTGATTTGGTGAAGCCACTTCACTATCATTCAGCGTATGGACAGCACCATTCACCGCTTCAAAAACGCCAGAATCGCCATGTTTCTCGGCGACCATCCACCCGCGCACGTGCATTTACTCGGGCCTGGGCTCAAGGTGTCCATTGAGGTGGCGACGTTAATAACCAAGGGGCGTGCCGATGCCAAGACACTGGCAGAAGCCTGTGCATGGATTGCTGACAATCGTGAAACCATCATGCGGATATGGATCGAACGAGGAGCAAAGCGATGAAACAACAGAACATCACTACCGTGGCCGTCATCGGCAAGAAATCGGTCGGTATTACTTGGGACAGCGGCAAAGTTGACCGAGTCGACCTATCTGCTCTGATTGCCGATCTTGCCGGGCTGGCCGCGCTGGACAATACCGCTACGTTTACCGCCTGCACCGTCGGTGAAGATGGCTGGTCGTTGATCTGGCCCAATGGTGCTGAAATTGGCACGGATACCCTCTGGCGCATGGCTCGCGAACAGTCTGGGGAGGCAACGCCCATTGATGAGTTTGCCGCTTGGCGCGTCCGCAATCGACTGTCACTATCTGATGCCGCGCAGGCACTCGGCATCACTCGGCGCATGGTGGCGTACTACGAAGCCGGACGCTACCTGATTCCACGCATGGTCGGTCTGGCGATCAAGGGTTGGGAAGCGGAGCATCGTAGTCACGCTTAAGCCTCCGGGAACGCCTCGCCGCTCGCTTCCAGGGTCGCGGCTTTGCCGCTAAATTCCTGCCAGCGCTTGACGATAACGTCCACGTATTTCGGGTCTAGCTCCATCAGCCGGGCATGCCGACCGTTTTTCTCTGCAGCGATGGCGGTGGTTCCGCTTCCGCCGAAGAGATCCAGGACGACGTCGGCACCCTTAGTGTTGTTCAGCATCTGATATTCGAACAAGGCGACGGGCTTCATGGTTGGATGTTCGCCATTGCGCGACGGCTTGTCGAATTCGAGGATAGTGGTCTGCTTGCGATCCGCCGCCCACAGATGCCCGGCTCCATCCTTCCAGCCGTACAAGCACGGCTCGTGCTTCCAGTGATAATCCTGCCGCCCCATCACGAGGCTCGATTTCTTCCAGATCAAGCACTGGCGCACGGTCAGTCCCGCATCCTTGCAGGCGCCCCTGAAATTGTAGCCCTCCGAGTCGGCGTGCCAGATGTAGAAAACGGCGCCGGGTTTCATGACGGTGGTTGCCGTGGTGAAGGCATCCCGCAGGAACTGGCGGAAGGCGTCATCGCTCATGGCATCGTTCTGGATCGTCAGCTTGTCGGCCGTGCCGCCCTGGTAGGCGACGTTATAGGGAGGATCGGTTAGCAGCATGTCTGCCTGGCCACCGGCCATCAGCTTCTCTACCGCGTCGATGCTGGTGCTATCCCCGCACATCACTCGGTGTTTGCCGAGAATCCAGACGTCACCCAGGACGCTGACCGGGGTTTCCGGCGGTTCAGGTGTGGCGTCCTCGTCGGTCAGTCCGGCGGGGATTTCGTCGAGCATCAGCGCCGCCAATTCCTCGGCAGTAAAACCCGTCAGCGCGGTGTCGTAACCGGCGGCCATCAGGTCGGCCAACTCGACCGCTAGCATGGATTCGTCCCATCCGCCCGAGAGCGCCAGACGGTTGTCTGCGATCACATAGGCGCGCCGCTGCATCTCCGTCAGGTGCGTGAGCCGTATGCAAGGAACATCATCCAGGCCCAGCTTCTGCGCGCCCAGTACGCGGCAATGCCCAGCGATAATTCCGTCCTCTGCGTCAATCAATACCGGATTGGTGAATCCGAACTCGCGGATGCTTCCGGCAATCTGCGCGATCTGGGCATCGCTATGGGTGCGGCTGTTCCGTGCGTAAGGAATCAACTTCTCAACGGCGATCTGCTCGATCTGATGTTTCGCGTCTTGCTTCATGTCGGCCTCGCTATCAAATCATCCACATCGGTAAACGTATTCCGGTATCCGGCCTGCGCGAATCCGCCGGCATTCTTGGTGCGCGGGTCGGTCTCGGTCTGCGCCAGGCTCAGGCTGCGGATGATCGAAAGCTGCTGGCGTTGCAAGGTGTCGATGATGGACAGCAGCGGGTTGGGGATCGGCGTGCCGCGCGGGTTTTTCATAATCACGCCGGTCTTGTCGAGCATTTCTTGATGCTTGCGGATGTCGGCTTCGATGCGCACGATCTTGGCCACCAGGATCAAATCCAGATCCCGCCAGTCAGAGTACGCACGGGCACGGGTGAACTGCCGCCAGATGACCATTTCGTCATCGTTGCGCAGGATCACGCCTTCGGGCAGTGGGATATCCGCCGATACCGATCCGGCCATGCCGGCCGCGACCATTGTCGAGTTGCGGCCCAGCCGTTGTACTTTTGCCATTTTTACGGACGCTCCGGTTCCTACAGATCAGACGGTCGGCTTTCGGTTGGGGTACGGGCGTCGAGATACGAGACCAGGGCGTCATAACTGGCGCCATCGTCGATCATGCGTTCCAGTGCGTCAGTCCATCTGCGCTTGAGCCGTTCGGCGACAACCTGGCCGGCAGCGTGAGATTGTTTGTTGATGGTTGCCCTGAGGTGCGCCGCTAGTTTTTTCATGGATCAATTCCCTCGTGCGAGCACGCTCCCTGACACGCATGAGGCGACGCAAAATGATCATTTCAGAGTCGTTTTCGCAGGATGACGGCCGCCGAATTCTTGGCATTTTTCCGTAAGTTTTTTAAAGGAAAGGAGCCCACACGGTGCTGCGCAAGCGACCTACAAGGATTTGATGTCCCCTACCCCTTGTTCCAGTGATGACCGGGCGATAGCGGCAGTCCATCCACGCCGCAAGCGCCGCTGGGACGCTGCCCTTTGTCATCGCGGGTCTTTTCGTCGTGACATGCGCGGCAGATGGATTGCAAGTTTTCGTCATCATTCCCGCCTCCCTTTGAGACTGGAACAATGTGGTCGACTTGCTGCGCCAGCGTTAGCCGTCCTTGCTTCTGGCATTGCTGGCACACGCCACAGTCACGCCGCAGGATGCGGCTCCGAATCTTTGCCCAGGCGTGGCCGGACTTGTCGCTTAGTCGTTGGTTCATGGGAAAGACGAGCGCGTGCGGCCCTCGCCGATGATAGCCACCGGGCGGGTGATGAATGGTTTCATGGGGAGGACTCCGTTGCGAGGGAATGCTAGAAACGACAACGCCCACTCAGGTTCCCCCGGTGGGCGTAGCTTTTAAAAGTACAACATCACTGTACCTTGTGTGAGCAAAGATTCAAGTAGGTTTATCCGAGGCGATGGAAATATTTTTCTCGAACTACCAAGTTTCGGGTTTGTGAATTGCCGAGTGTGGAATCCGGTCTGGTAGTTGTGCATTTCGCAGGTGAACAGGGCTGAGGGGTTTGGCCCAATGCGTATGTTGTTCCAAGTCACCCGAGATGCGCCGGTGATCGTCACCGGAGATGGGCGCAACCAGCCCCAATCTCAAATGCGGATGGTAACGACGAATCGTTGCAAGGGCTGCCTCAAGGTCAGTATCGTTGCTGCAAACCACAGCCTGCTCATAGGCTCCTGTCCAGGCTCCAGCAATGAGATCAGCAGCAAGATTGACGTCGGTTTTCTTTTCGTTGAAATCGTACACCTGCACCATTTGCAGATGCGGAGCTTCAGGAATAGGGCGCACCAACCGCTGAAATGGCGTTGTCGCGATGATTTTTCCTTCGATGACGGTCACGCGGCCTGGATACATCTTGCGCAAAGCTTGCAGGTAGCGGCGCTGACGCTGGGGCGATTCTGCGTCGTCCGACATCCGGCCCAGTACGGGTGCGGTGTAGTAGCGCACCTCTATAAGATCCGCTTCTGGGTCGAGAACGTGATCCCGGAACAGAACGAACAAGTCCAACCACTTGAGCGTGGTTTTTCTCAACAACCCGTAGTAGAGGTTGTAGCCATCGACATAGACGACCGTTCGCAAAAAGCATCTCCAGAAGTGACAAAGCCGCCCGAAGGCGGCCTGTCGCCCCAAAAGCATCCGGCCAAACCGGACGGTCAAGGGGTGAGTCGTGAATTAATCATACACCAACTTTGAATTCAGTCGCAAGCTGATTTTGCCCAGTCGTCGGGTGTCCAGTATCACTTCCCGATGGTGGACGAGCCATTCCCCTGTCGTTTCCCCGCTCATACCCGTAATGCCGCGCCAACACCCCCAGCGCCGCAATCAGGATGCCTTTGCCCTCGTGCACTGAGATCGGCTTGCCACTCCACCCCTCCCGCAATGCCCACTCCCGCACCGACATTCCCAAGCCAGCGACGTACCACAACGCCGATCCTCCCGGACTGCTCACACCGCCCACCGCATCCAGTGCCTGACCGACGCGCTTGTGGGCATAGGCGCTGTGCTCGGTCATGGTGTCACCAGCGCCATGTCCGCCGATGCGCTGCAGCTTCAACGTCCTTAGGCCGCAGATCTGCGCCGCATAGAACTCCTGCGAGAACTGCTGCCCGGCATCGTGCATGGCCCCGGTGATCGTGCCGTTACGCAGCATCAGCCCCAGCGTGTCCACGGTGCGGAAGTGACCGGCCTGTCGCTGGTCGCCATCCTCACAGACGTACTGCGCCACGCTGCCGTCGGGGCGTTCGATCCAGTCGCCGATACGCGGCTCCCGTTCTGCTGTGGCCTTCGGCGTTTTGGTTTTCTTGCTCATGGCCGGCCCTCCCCGAGCTGTCCGAGGGTGGCGAGCGCACCATCGCGGCTGCGCTGAATGGTGATGGATTTGCGGGTGGTCGCCACCACCGTCCAGGTCTCATTATCGCCACGGTCGATCACGTCGCCCTCCTGCCAAGCTGTGCTCTGTCGGCTGGACGGGGTGCGAGCGCCATAGAGTCTGGTGGCGATGCCGGTCAGAAACGCCCGATCCCACTCGTCGTAGATTTCGTCGAGATGAACCACCACGATGGCCTGCTTGTGCCAGGCGGCGGCGCGCATGGCTCGAAGCTCGTCGGCGCTGGCTGGTGTCTGCGGTGCCAATCTGCCCAGCACGCAGGGAATGGAAGCTGTGCTCGTTTTCATTGCACACCTCCTTGAGCCAGCGCCCAATGTAGCAGCGCCAACGCATCAGCTTCGTTGTCGCAGCCGGGTTGATGGCCACGAGCCTGCATGGCCGCGACCATCTCGGCCTTGCCAGCGTTGCCTTTGCCGGTGGCGTGTTTCTTGATCGTACCCACCGGCACGCCTTGGTACGGAATCTGGTGGTGTTCGCACCAAGCGGTCAGCGTGGCAAGAAATCCACCGTAGGCGTGAGCGGCATCAACACCAGCGTGCCGGCGCACTTCCTCCAACACCACGAGGTCGATGCCGTCGGCGACCTGCTTGATTTCAGTCAGCCAGCGCTTAAACCGGAGATACCGCATACCACCGCCTTCGAAGCGTTGGGGTTTGAAGGATTCACTGCCGCTGGTGATACTGCCGTCGCGGGTGGACAGTGCCCATCCACAAGTCGTTCCGAGATCGAGGGCAAGAATGGTCGTGTTCATTTCGCACCTCCACCGATGATCCGATGGGCGCCGACCACTCTCTTCACCACTTGGAACAGAAAAGAAGTTTGTGCACATACAGGAGGCGCCTTTACGCCTCCTATTGTGTAAACAATAGGACACTGCAGTGCAGTCTTAATAATACATAACCAATTGATTCGTTGTTGTTTGCCAGATTGCAAAGGCTCCTTGCATTCTTTTGCATGCAAACCTGAATTTTGCATAAAGTCGTTTTGATTCAATGGTTTTTGTGTGCGGCAAGAATGCGGAATGCAAAGATTGCAGGCGGTTTTTAGGGTGCTTTTCATGGGATTTTCTCCTCCTGGTAGATCCAGATTTCGTGGTTTTCGACGGGCAAAAGCGCGCCGGATTGGGTGCATTTGTAGTGAGTCGGCAAGACCATCAGAGTTTCGGCTTTCACCTCGCCGGTGTCCGGATCAGGTTCATCGATCACGCGCGTGTAGCGCATGTCCTCCACGCACAGGTAGCCGTATTTGCTGCGCCCAATCGGCGCGAGCCCGTAGGGATTGTGGTCGCGGAAAAATTTGATGTAGCCCTTGCTAGCGAGCACCGCAATGCGCTCGCTGATGGTGCGTTTGCCGCCCAATCCTGCTTGGCTCTCAAACGCTTCAGCGAACTGGGTGGCGAGATAACACTGACCTCTTGCCGCCTCATCAAAGATCAGCTGCAGAATCACGTCATGCTTGCGCCGTCGCTCCGCATCGAGCTTTTCGCCCCAGTCCTGCATTACCAAGCGCGCTGTCGGATCGACCTCGCGCCACTCGCCGTTGATCTTGTCGACGTGCTTTTGCGGGATGCCGGCGCCGTTTCTGAGCTCGAAGATCAGCTCACGGGTAGATCGCGTTTCGTCGGGGCGAAACAGCAGCATCCCGGTGCTGTAGTAGCCGCGCAGACTGCCTGCACCGGCGAGCGCCTGAAACGGCTCTTCTTCGAACTGCTTCTTGCCGAGCTTCTTGGTGTGGTGTACCAGCACGATGCCGGCGTTTGGGTTGACCGCATCGCGGATGCGCTCGACCCGTTGCGACAGGAAGTAGAGCATCGCGGCGTTGTCGTTTTCACCAGGCGAGCCTTCGCCGCCGTCGAAAACGTTGCGGATCGGATCGATGGCGATGATGTCAGGCGGCTCTGAGCCGAAGGCATGGGCAATGGCCGGGATCACCTGCGCGAGGCCAGCATCGTTCAGGATCAGCCGCAGTTGCGGCGTGGCGACGAAGTTCGCCCGTGCGTCCAGCATCCGGCTCGCCGGCAGCTTGATGGCTTTCATCCGTTCGCGCAGGTAGTGGTACTGCACCTCAGCTTGCAGGTAGAAGACGCGCAAGGGCCGGGGTGGTCGCAGTCCGAGGAAGGTGGCGCCGGCGGCCATGTGGGTGAGCCAAGACAGCAGGAAATCGCTCTTGCCGACCTTGGGCGCACCGCCGAACACCAGCATTCCGCCGGGTGTGAGCACTCGCGGGGCGACGATGTCGTCGGGCAAGGGCGAGTCGTCATCGAGCATCGCGCCCAGGCTGAAGGTCAGCAGTAGCACCGGGGCGGCCTTGATCACCCGCCGCTCGCCGTCACGCAGGAAACCTGCGACATCGAAGCCGGTCTCAAAAGCATCGGCCACATCCCAACCGGTGGGCTGGTCGGTGGGCGGCACCAGGATGGCAACCGACACACAGCCAGTAGACACGCAGGCGCGGGCAGCGGCTTCAGCGTAGTCCCAACCCGGTGCATCGCGATCCGGCCAGATCAGCACGGTTTTGCCCGCGAGCGGACGCCAGTCGGTTTTGTCGACCGGCGCCTTGGCGCCGTTCATCGCGGTGGTGGCAGTGATGCCGTTGCGGATCAGGGCGTCGGCGCACTTCTCCCCTTCGACCAACACCACGCTGTCGCTCTGGGCCACCGTTGGCAGGTTGTAGAGCGGCCGGGGATCAGGGGCGCGACACATGCGGGCACGCACATCCCAGGGGCGGAATTCCTTTCTGCCAGGCGCTGGATCATAGCGATAGACGCAGGCGATCAGTTCACCCGTGGTGCTCAGGTAATCCCACTTGGCAGTGTGGGGGCCGAGTTCATCGGTGGGTGCCTCGGCTCTCGATGGCGTCGGATGGATCAATGCTCGGCCCACCAACCGTGCGGCGGCTTCCATGACCGCGCCGAAGTCGGTCTGGGTGTCCAGACCCTGGTTTGCAGCGATCAGGTCGAAGATATCACCCCCCTCGCCGGTGGCGTGGTCGAGCCATAGACCGGACTTCTCGCCGTCGAGCGCCACCTCCAGGCTGTCGCCAGGATTGCCGTCGATATCGCCGACCACGAACTTGTGGCCACGGATATTGCCGGCAGGAAACAGCGCCATCAGCAACGCTGGCAGGCGAGAGAGCAGTTCCGCCTTCAGGTCGTCACGCTGTGCGGCCAGATCCACTCGGCCGCCAGCGACGGGTGGTACTTCGTTGTAATCAAGCATGAACAAGTCCTCCTGTACGGTGGGCGGTGAGGGTGTGGATGGGCGCGCTGCTGCCGGTCACCGCCGCCACCTTGATCGGCACCCGCTGCCAGTGCTGATCTTCCGAGGCCAGATACCCTGCCTTGCTGGCAACGAAGCGCACAAAATGCGCTTCCAGCCCGACCCGATCACACCAACCCTCGAGGTTCGGGCCGAGGATGAAGCGACGTGCCTCGCGGCGCTGGCGCTTGTTGGAGAGGCTCAGGCAGTCGTGGATGGCGCGAGCGATGACCGCCACCGCCAGACGCGACTCAGGGCAGACCACCACGGTGTGACGGTTGAGCACCTTCTCGATAGGCTGAATGCCGACCAGCGGTTTTGGTGGGCACCAGCGTTCTACCCAGGTGGTCGCGGTGGGTTTGTTGGGCTTGCGTTGTTGGGAAGCGGGGCTCATTGCGCACCTCCTTCCAGCCAGCACCGCTCGGCGTAACTGCAGAACTTGCACTCGAAGTAACTGGACTCGGCAAAGGCGCGTGGCAGCAGCTCTCCCGCCTCGGTGGCCGTGATCACCTTCACCGCCCGATCCGACATCCGCTGCGCCAGCGCCGCATCGAACGGCACCAGCTCGAACCACAATTCCTGCGTGTCCTTGTTGATGGCAATGAGCAGTGCCGGATTGGCGCTGATGCCTTCGACGGTGCCTTCCATGTAGGCCTGGTAGGTCGCCATTTGCGCGGCGTAGACCGGCTTGGTGACCGCCACGCCGGATTTGACGCAGGCCTTCCAGTGCTTATCCATCATCGTTTTGCACTCGAATAGCATCGGGAATGTCAGGCCGAGTTCAGGTGGCGCGGCGGTGATGATCCCGTCGACGTGGCCCTTGATCCGGCCGCCGGCGACCGAGAACCCGAACTGGCCGCCATCAGCCTTCTGGTTGTGCAGCTCGAACCCGGCCAGGCGCAGCCAGCGCACGGCCAGGTCTTCCAGCACATGGCCGACCTCGAACACGCGCAGGATGCGACCTGAGAATCCCCTGCCGGGGTCAACCGGCGCACCGGCGTATTCGAATTGCAGTTGGCGCTCGCAACTGACCCCGAGGCGCGATGCGCCGAGATAAGTGCGTTGGATCTGCCCGGCACGTTCCACATCGAGAGCGACATCAATGAAGTCCGTGACGCGCTCGTGGAAAGCCGGTCTGTGATTGAAATCCAGCATCATTTCTTCCTCCCCGGTTTGGCGGCAGGTGCGGCCTCCGTGGTTTCCCACGGCAAGTCCTCTTTCAGATCCGCGAAGGGATGGGCCGGATCGATGGCTAGCGGAGCTGCCTGCATCTCGTAGGGCTGGAGTCCTCGCACCGGCGGAACCTTGGCCTGCTCGTGATGCGCTGCCATCGCTTCCGTCCAGCCGGTGACAATCGCCTCGATCACCGCCAATGCTTCCGCCTCGCTGTAGTGGCCCAGCGGCTTGTCGAAGCCGATCTCCCCGGCGGCCTCGCCGAAGAACTTCAGGCACGAGCGCATCGCGGCGCGCTCGAATTCAGTCGGATCAACCATGAGCACGTCCTCCTTGCTGGGATCGGTTCGTAGCCAGTTGCCGTAGAACGCGTGAAACGCGTCCTGGCAGCGGCGCGAGCAGAAACACCAGTCCATCGGATACCGGCGCGACTCGCCGACCTTGAAGCGATTGTCGCTGTGGCCGTAGCCACGGGCCTGCCGCTTGCAGACCCAACATTTGCCGCTCATCCATATGCCCTCCTCACTGCGCCCAGGCGGGTTTGCCGCCGGGAACGTTCTGTTGAGTGGATTGAGCAGGACGAGCCGCTGGTGGGATGTGGCTGGGCGCCACCATGGCAGCGGGTGCGCCGGAATTGCCGCTTGATGGGGTGCTCTTGCTGGCAACACCCATGATCAGCGCGTAATCTTTGTGATCCGGTTCGATCACGCTCTTGATGGTGTTCTTGTCACCGCCCTTGGCGTCCTTCTCGATGTCGATGCGGGCGGCGAACTCCAGGCCATCCAGATCGCCGAAGACGGCAATGCGGCGAGCGTTCTGGGCTTGCGGACTGTTGTCGCCGGGATGAATGTTGCAGGCGCTGTTGAGTGCGGCGCGCACGAAGGTGCGGCCCATATTTCCCCAGGTCGGGCCTTTGGGGCTGTAGAGGCCGATGTTCGACCAGACCTTACGCTTGGCGAACGGGCCTTCCATCACCACGAATTCGCAGGACAGATACACCGCGCCGGTGTCGAAGGACTCGGATGCCCAACCGCCACTCCAGCCCATCTCGGGGTTGTCGTGGCCGCCGGGTTTGATGCTCATGCGTACCTTGACGGCGGTGCCGCGCGGGATGAGGTCGAAGGATTGTTGCTGTTCTGCGTCGTTGAAATCGTTCCAATTGCTCATGGTGGGTTACTCCTTGGATTCGGTAGAAAGGGATGTTGTGAGAGCCGCAGTCGGACGTGTCGGAGGCTGCCCCTGTGTCTGGGCTTGGGCGCACTTGGCGATCAGCTGACCGAGGTGCGGGGGTTCGATCAGCTCCAACCGACCAGAGCGATCCTTGGCGGGCAGCCCCCAGGGATTGACGGTCTGGCAGACAAACGCCCGGTAGGTCTCGCCCTCGTCGGTCTTGAGTTCAGCCAACGTGATGACTTCATCGACGATGCCGGGTAGCTCCAGGGCGGTTTTGCTGCCCTCGATCTGTGGGGCGAAAACCTTGCGGTTGAAGTCGTCCAATTTCTCGTCGAGAATGGCCACGAAGATGACGTGCTTGTCCCTGACGTGTTGCAGATGGGTGAGCGCACCGATCATTTCCTGGCCCAAAAGGCCATAAGCGCCGCGCAGATCTGGCTTGCCGGAGCGGTCGGACACCGCATGCACCTTGGCGTGGGTCAGGCACATCCGCGCCAGCACGGTGATGCTGTCGACGAAATAGGTGTCGTAGCGCTCGAGCTGGGCCGGGTCGCCATATTGCTGACAGACGTGCTCGAAGTGGGCTTGCGAGAACGGCGCATCCGCCGGCAGTGCAAGGTTGGGGCCGGCAAGGAAGACGACCAAATCGCGAAATTCCGGCCAGGTCTTGGGGCGGATGCAGTCGCCGCGCCAGTCCTTGACCGACAGGTCGCCGGCCTCCAGATCGACGAATAGGGTGGACTGATCGGGCAGGGTCTTGAGTTGGGTCGTTTTCCCAAGTCCACTTTTACCCAGCAGGACGATCTTGACGCCGTGACGCTCGGCGAGGCGTTGGTCAGCACTGATGATGGGCAACATTGACGTGTCTCCAGGTTTTACGGTTAAGGACGCAGCAGATGGCATTCCGGCTTATGTCGAACACATCTGCAATTTGGTACGTGGTCAGCCCTAAGCGGCGCAGTCGGAAGACTTCAGGGATAAGGCCCTCAGTCAGCTTGGCGCTGGGGTTTTGTGAGCCGCGCATGAGTGGCGGTGGCGACCCACGCCCCTTGCGCCACATGTCGGCTGTGTTGTCTCGATAAGTGCCTACAAATAGGTGATCGGGGTTGACGCAGCACGGGTTGTCGCAGTGGTGGCAGACAAGCTGATCGCGGCGCAGGTGGATGCCGTAGGCAATCTCATAAGCCAGGCGATGGGCCTTGATCAGACCGGTGCCACGCGCCCCACGGCCAATGACGCCATAGCCGCGCTCGTTGAGGGTGCCCTGCCAATGCCAGCAGCCCTCCCCTCCCGGCTGAACGTAGCGCCAAAATCGCTGGTCGAGGGGGGCGTGCTGGCGAGTCATGCCACACCTCCTTCCACGTGGCGCAACGTGAACTTCGGCGCCTTCGGCGTGACCGTGCGCAGCCGTTCGAACGGCTCGCGCAGCGTCTGCGGCCAGGCCTTGAACTTCGCCTCGCTGACGCTGTACTTGATCTCGACGTACTCGCGCGGATCGCCGCCGCTGGCTTCGATCTTGGCTACCAGCTCGGCCAGTCCCTTCGGCTCGTACTTGACGTCCTTGCCGACTTCGACGGTGATATCGAACTCGCCGTCGATGAGGTGGGTGGTGCCGGTGTCCTTGCCGTCGGCCAGCAGTTGGGACTTGGCTTGTTCGGCGTAGCGCAGTTCCAGGCCGGCGTGGATCATTCCGGTGAGCGCGGCCAGTTCGGACTTGGCCTGCGCCTCGAAGCGTTGTAACGCCGCTACGCTTTCCAGCGGCAGGTCGCGGATGACTTGGGCAGATAGCGCCAGGTAAGGGGTGGGAAGATCGATGCCGCTGTGGGCAAAGGCCGCTTCGAGCGGCGTGGGGTTAAGGGTGGCCGGGAGGCCGGTTTTCAGCGAATTGCTGGTCATGAGAAATCTCCTGTGAAAGTTTGCTGGTCTCGGTCACGGTTGCTCCGTGGCCTTGTGCGAACTTTCTCAATCGGGATTCCTCAACCCATTCCGCAGATTCCGCAGACTCATTCCTCAAACTGCAATTACTTCTGCGGAATCCCAAAAACCGGGACGGCAAAATGCAAAAAACCCGGTCTGGTTGGGCCAGCCGGGCTTGGAGTGGAACGAGGGGTCGGGGAGGCAGCTACCTCAACCAACCATGGTCTTCTTCGGGAATGATGAGCGCGTAGCGCTCGTCCTCGCGCTGGTAGCGGATAAAAGCGCGGTAGACCTTGGGGATGCGGTCGAACACCTTGCTCGGGCTGAAGTTCTCGGCCACCGACGCCACCTTGTCGCGCAAAGCAGCGTTGTCCAACTCGTGGTCGAGATCGTCGATCAGCGCCGCCAGCAGTTTTTGTTGGCGCGGCTCCAATTCGATCTGATTCCCTTCAAGAAATACCACGCTCTCGGTTTTGACATAGCGCAGCGTGGTGTTGGGTGCGGCCTCGTCGAGAAGTTGCGGGCCCGGCGCATCGAAGCGGTCGGCAAAGAAGGTAAAGCCGTGCTCCTCGATCTGCCCCACCATGAAAAGGCTGCGCACATCAAACCCCGTGAGCGCCGACCCTGCCGGCAGCGGCACTTCACTACTGGTCAGCACGATGGCAGATTGTACGGATTTGTCGGCGGCAATCTGATCGCGCAGCCGTAGCGCGTTTTCTGCGCGATGGAGCATCCGACCGAAGTACCAGGTCACCGGCTTGCCCCGTTTCGGCGTGGTCATGCCCAGCCGCCACAAGGTTTCTTTGCGCGGGGTATCCTTGTCAAACTCTTTCATGACCGTGGCTGCCAAACCGAGACCCACCAGCAGCTTGGATACCAGGCGTGCGGGAATCAGTTTGTAGGTGTCGCGCACATATTTGGGCGCATCCACCTGCTGGCACTCGGGGCAGGACAAGCGAATCTCTCTCTCGGAGAGTTCTCGAACCACCCGCGCCAACTCGATCCAGCATTCTGTGCAAGTGACGTATTCAAGGGGCTCGCCGATGGTCAGCATCTTGGTCTTGAGCAAAGGCTGCGCTCCCACCGCCCATTCCCCCTCGAACAGCGCCTTCCCATTGATCTGCGGATCGGCGCGATCCAGCAAGCGGCACAGCAAAGTCGTCGCCTGGATCTGGCTGTCGCTCACGCCATCAGCTCCGCTTCCTCGGCGGCCGGTTCAATTTGCGGAATTACCTCGTCGTGCTCGATGACGTTCAACGCTTTGAGAACGGCTTGGGCCAGGGGCTGGTTTTTGACGGAGAGGTTTTTGATGGTGGACGAGCCGGAGGCGTAGACGTCGAAGCTAAAATGCGCGCGACGTCCTTTGCCATCGGTGTAGACGAGTACGGTCGCACCTTCCAGGTTGTATTCGGCTTCGAAGCTGTGCTCAACTTTCAGGACATCGCGGGCAACGGCGACGGCATCGGGTTGATCTTTTGCCTCCGGTGCTTCGATGGAAAAGCTGATGCCGGCGCTCCCCATGCGGGTGAACTTGGCTCGGCGTAGCCGTGCCTTCTGCACGCCGATACTCGACCAATCCTCGAAGGGTTCCAATCCGTCGCGCAGCGCGTTGAGGCGGTAACGTTTGGACTCGATCTCCTCGGGTTTGATCTCTTGGTGAACCACATGCTCGCCAAAAAGCTGCAGCACCGCCTTGTGGTTCTTGGCTCCACCCTTTACGATGGTCTCCACCATGCCGCTGGCCGGGTGATAGACCAGCGCGGTTTCCAGTGCGATCCGGGTGGTGATGCGGGTGAAGTGGTTTTGCGTGAAATGCGCCAGGGCGGTTACCGGGCCTTCGACGTAAAGGGTGAGCTGAATACTGTCCTCGCGCTTGCTGACTTCGATGTGGGTGGCTTGCCCGGCGCCGGCCTTTTTGTAGAGCTTGGCCACGGCATGGCTGAAGGTTTCCAGCAGGGTGCGATCTTCGGTGGGATCGAGTCCCGCCTGGATTTGGTGCTTCTTCCAATACTTGCCGTTGGTCTTGCCCAGGAACGACAGGTGCAGTTCGACGTCCCGGAGGGCTTTGTCGCGGAAAGTGAACATCCACAGAGCCTTTTCCCGGTCGTCACGAGTGCTGAAGGCAATGAGCAGTTCATCGTCGTCAGGGTTGGCGTTGAGGAATTCCTGCACTGCCAGCGGATTGGCCATGAGGTGGCAGCGGCGCAGGTCGTCAAACCAGAGACCCAATGATTCGGTGATGGCCTGGCGTTCTTCGGGGGTGATCTCTTTGGTGGGTAATTCGGAGGCCAGCGTTTCCACCGCTTGCGTCAGCTGCGCCGGCAGCAGATCGGGTTCCTGGCTCCAGTCGATGCTGAGGTATGACCCAAGGATGTGCGCTTCGGCGAACTCCCGCAGGGTCGGCATGCCGATATGCCGCAGGAAGTGGGGTGGGTTGAATACGCTCATACTGCCTCCTTCATTATTTGTTATTGGCAAGCGTATTTGCGGATCAATCCGACCACGACGCCGACTACGGTTCTTCTTGAACCATGGGGGAATTATGACGAATATGGCTTACGGCGTGAAGGGTTATGCAGAGAAACAGGATCGACGGTGCGTCGCTCGGTGGTCTGCACCAGATCTACCGCCGCGCGGCGCAAGCAAGGGCGCAGGTCAGCGGCGCCGATAGCCGATGCTTTGTCACGCCCGGAATTCGGAAATTCCCCTGCAATCCTGCCCAGCGAAAGCCCTTGAGCGCATCTTTTGCCGGTAAAAAGGTCAGGCTGCTCGAAATCCAGGAAAAGGCCGTCCAAAAACAGCCTCGCCACGACTACAAAAAGAAGCAAAAAGCGGCCTATGCGATTTATTCACCACTACAATTTATGCACCACTACAGATTGGGCGTGGAGGGCGGTCAAAACTTCTGTGTCAAGCCATCACCACACGAGTATGAATTTCTACCTTGAGTGCGCGTTTGATGGCCGCGAAGATTGCCGAGATGTTGCTCATAGTCGGATTACCCGAGGCCGACAACATGCGGTGCAGGCTCTTGGCTGGTTTGTGGATCTCTTCTGCCAGCGACTCGAAGCCAACAGTCGCATTTACAAGATCACGTAGAATCAGTTTGGCGGTATCAGGCTCACCGTTGATGAAAAGCGTGACCGCCTCGTCGAGAAGCGCTTGAGCAAA
>Ga0163199_1000116_pt1 | contig 49667 bp, 38 predicted proteins | sample PL_2010_150m_FD_113537 | JGI IMG/M metagenome (GOLD analysis project Ga0163199, IMG submission 113537) | Freshwater microbial communities from Powell Lake, British Columbia, Canada to study Microbial Dark Matter (Phase II) - PL_2010_150m | ecosystem: Environmental > Aquatic > Freshwater > Lake ...
GGTCTGGCCGCTGCTCAGGGTCACCGTCACCGCGTCCTGGGCGGCGTTGGAGAGCGTCGCCGTGTAGGTGATGCTGCCGCCTTCATCGATGCTCGGGCTGGCCGACAGCGTCGCCGTGGTGACCACCGGCGTCGCTGCCACCACCTCCGGTACCACCACCGCCTGGCTTCCCGTTCCAGACCCTGCGCTTTCTGCCCCCCCACCAACTATCTCATCCAGTGACGCCCCGTCCCGGGTTCCAAACTGGTACCCCAACGGATCAACAGCCTCGGCAATACGCAGCAACTGCACAAACGAATGGCCATCATCGGCTTTTCCCGCAACAGTCGATCTACCAGCGGCCGTCTCTTCCAGCAGCCTGTCGAGGCTGTTGCCTTCGGCAATGGCGCGGGAAATATCTTCCAGTTCGCCACCTTTGCCTGGCATGAGGGCGGCTTCCTTGGCATCCATCGCCCTGCCGCCGAAGACCATGCCGTCCAGCGTGACGGCTTCTTTGTCGCGAAGAAAATAAGCCGTGCCATTGTTGAAGGCGAGTTCGACGCGGCTACTGGCAGCAGGGGTCTGAATCACCTCGCCTTCGAACACCGCATCACCCACCTTGAGTTGGCGTATCGCCCCGTTCGTGCCTTTGGCGAACACCTGTCCCTCGACTGCGGCGACTTTACCGATGACGTTGCCTGCATCGGCCGCGCGGCCACCAAATACCATTCCGTCGAGGGTGACGGCCTCCGTGTCGCGAATAAAGTAAGCGCTGCCGTCCCGGAAGGCGAGTTCGACATGGCCGCCGGCAGCGGTCTGGATCACCTCGCCTTCAAACACCGGATCACCCACCTTGATCTGGTGCATCACCCCGTCCGGGCCCTTCGCGAACGCTTCTCCCTGAACCGATACGACTTTGCCAATTACGTTGCCTGATTCAGCCATGATGATTGCTCCGGACGAAACTATGGAATGCTCGTGACTCTACCGGCCGGAAGCAACGACCGCTATTGGACCAAAGGACAGTATCGGGGAGGGGGGGGTCAGGCCGGGCGCTGGCCGTTGACCATCAGGGCAAGATGAAGCCTGTCGCGGGCCTTGAGTTTCTGGAAAACAGCTCCGGTGTGCGCTTTTACGGTGCGCTCCGTGATACCCAACTGGCGGGCTATTTCCTTGTTGCTGGAGCCACTGGCAATGGCTCGGGCGACTTCCTGTTCGCGTTTGGTGAGCGCCGCCAAACGGTCGCCTGAGGCTCCAGCAACAGCCAATGGCCAGGCAGCCACCGGTATCCGCGCCAGAGCGGCCTGGCTGGAGGCCAGCAGCCGGTGCATCAGAGACTCGCCAATCCAGAGTCCTCCAGCCTGTACCACGCTTGCTACCTGGCGCAGGTTCGGCGCCGTGGCGTGGGCATTGCAGTAGCCACGCGCGCCCGCGGAAAACAACGCGAGGGCTTGCTCGTCGTCAGGCTGGTTCGCCAGCACGATCACGTCGGCCGCGCCGACTGACTGCTGCAACGCGGTCAGCTGGTCCAGCGCGGACCCTGTCTCATCGAGGCGCAGCCACACCAACGCCTTCGCGGACAGTTTTTTGCCTATGTTTCCCGCGGGGCTGACCGTCGCCTGCGGAAATGCCTCCAGCCAGCGCGGCAGGGCCGTTCCGGAGGACGACACGAACAAATGCCGGGTGGATCGAAGCGGCGACGGCACAACGCTCAACGCTCTGTCAATGCGGCCTGCTTGGCTTTAAGTACCGGCTTCAGCAGGTAGGCAAGAATGCTCTTCTGCCCGGTGATGATATCGACCTCGGCCACCATCCCTGGAATAATCGGCAAATTGGCGCCAAGCGAGGACTTGTTGGTACGCACCTTGACCAGGAAAAAGGTATTCCCGCGCTCATCGGTGATGGAGTCCGCCCCGATGTTTTCGAGCTTCGCTTCCAAACCGCCATAGGTTGAGAAATCGTAGGCAGTAAATTTGACCATGGCCGGCTGGCCAGGATGCAGGAAGGCGATGTCCTTGGGAGCTACCTTGGCTTCCAGAATAAGTGCATCATCGAGCGGAACGACCTCGACCAGGTCCCTGCCGGGCTGCACCACGCCGCCCAGGGTATTCACCAGGAGCCGCTTGACCGTCCCCTTCACCGGCGAACGGATCGACGCATGCTTCACCTTGTCGGCCAGAGCCACCCCGCCTTCGGTAAAGGCATTGAGCTTGGCCATGGTGTCGCCGAGATCCTTGCGCACTTCGTTGCGCGCATTCAGTTCGACCTCCTCGATCTTGCGCGAGGCCTCGGACATCGCCGCCTGCGAACGCAAGATCTGCGTCGCCGCCATGTCGCGCTCGCCACGAAAACGCGACGCATCGCGCTCCAGCCTGAGCAATTCGACTTCGGATACCGCGCCCGAGTTGATCAGTGGCTTGGTAACCGCCAACTCCCTGGCGGTAAGTTCATACGCCTGGGAGGCCTGTTCGCGCTTGACGCGCATTTCCGAAAGCTCCTGCTGACGCTGCACCAGCTGTTCGCGGGCAATCGAGACCTGCGCCGCGACGTTGGATCTGGCCGATTCATAGAGTCTCTGCTCGTCCTGAACTGTCTTCGGGTCTTCCAGCAGGACCTCCGGCGGCGGCACGAAGGGCAAACCCTCCGCCAGGGCCCGCAAACGCGCGACCTTGGTCGTCAGCGCCAAATATTGTGAGCGGTTTTCCCGCACCGACGACTCGAAGCGAGTCGGATCGACGCGCAACAGAACCTGCCCGGCGTCGACTATCTGCCCCTCCCTTACATTGATCTCCACCACAATCCCGCCATCCAGACTCTGCAGGACCTGGATCTGGCTGGAAGGAATCACCTTGCCTTCGCCTTTGGCAATCTCATCGACTTCGGCAACGGCCATCCACATGATGAAGAGCGCCAGCGAGATCAGGATGGTCTTGACCAATACTCTTGCCCGCAGCGGCTCCTGATGAATCATGAAGTAGTCGGCATCCTGAACAAAATCTTCCTCGCGCGTTTCGGGATTCTCCTTCCAGTCAGCCAGCCAGCGATCAACGCGGGGTTGCACGCGCACCCGAATCGATTCGAGCCACCCCTGAATCCGGCCCAACACTCCTAGCAGTCGCTGTAAAACGGTACGCCCGTTCATGTCGCTCTCCCCACCTGCCCGGCCTGCAGCGACTCGACTACCTGCTGTCGCGGGCCATCGGCCACCACCTTGCCGTCGTCAATGACGATTAGTCGTTCAGCCAGATCGATCAGGCTCAAACGGTGGGTCACAATAACCATGGTCTTGTGCAGCGCGAAGCGACGCAGGCTCTCCTTGAAATGACTTTCCGAAGTGAAATCCATTGAACTGGTCGGCTCGTCAAGCAGCAGTACCGACGGGTCCAGAAGGACGGCGCGGGCTATGGCGACACTCTGACGCTGCCCACCCGAAAGCGAGGCACCGCGCTCGCCGATTATCATGTCATAGCCTTGGGGATGCCGATTGACAAACTCGGCCAAGCCGCCGATTTCCGCTGCGCTGACGATTGCCAGATCATCGGCATAGGGTGCGCGCAGGGCGATATTTTCGCGGAGGCTGCCGTAGAACAGCAGGGTGTCCTGCTCGACGTAGCCGACGTTGCGTCTCAGATCCGCCGGATCAAGCTGCCGCAGATCCACCCCATCCAGGAAAACTGCTCCCTCGGTCGGCTGGAACAGCCCGAGCATGAGTTTGTGCAAAGTAGTTTTGCCCGAGCCCACGCGGCCGAGCACCGCGACCCGTTCGCCCGGCTTGATGCGAAACGAAACGCCGTGCAAAACCTCCTGAGAATGGCCTGGATAGCTGAAGCTGACATTGCGAAACTCGATATCGCCGCGGATCTCCGGACGATGGACGAAGGAACTCTCGTCCGTGCGTTCTCCGGGTGTGGTCATGGTCTTTTCCAACGCCGTAAGAGCCGTTTTTGCATTCTCGAACTGCATCAACAGCCCCACCACCTGCCCCAGTGGCGCCATTGCGCGTCCCGCCAGCATGGTGCAGGCGATCAACCCCCCCATGGTGAGTAAACGTTCATGGATCAGATAGACCCCCGCTATGACGACCAACACGTTGACCAGTTGTGTCAGAGTCGCTGCGCCGTTCATCGCGGATGAGGACAGAAGCCGCAAGCGCGCGCTGGTCCGGGCCAGAAAGGCCGCCGTCTTTTCCCACTTGGCCTGCATCAGGCCCTCGGCACCGTTGGCCTTGATGGTTTCGAGCGCTGTCAGGCTCTCGATCAGGGTAGCGTTGCGCATGGCCGACGCGCGAAAAGTGGTTTCTGACAACTCACGCATCTTGTACTGGATGACGTAGCTGTAGATCAGCACGCCGATTATGCCGAGGATAGGCAGGGCAACCAGCGGCCAGGATATCCAGAGAATGACAATCAGGAAGAGCAGGGAAAACGGCAGATCGATTACCGCGGTAACCGTGGCCGAGGCGATGAAATCCCGCACGGTTTCAAAAGAACGCAAATTGGCGGCAAAAGAGCCCACCGAGGCCGGACGGTCGGCCAGCCGCATTCCCAACACGCGCTCCATGATCAAAGCCGACAACTTCAGGTCAATGCGCGAACTGGCCAAATCGACAAAATGCCCACGCAACAAACGAATGGCGTAATCGACAACCAACACCAGGAACAACCCGCCAGCCAGCATCCACAAGGTCTCTACGGCGTTGTTCGGCACCACGCGGTCATACACATTCATGGTGAATACCGGCATGGCCAGCGCAAAGACATTGACCAGCGCCGCGGCGCCGAGAATATCCCGGTATACCGGCAGCTGCTCAAAAATTGCGCCCCAGAACCAGTGACGCTGCTTGACCTCGACTACCTCCGGCGTCCGCCGGTCGAAGCGGAAATGGGGCCGGGCGAAGATGGCGATTCCCACATAGCGAGCCACCAGGGTCTCTCTTGCCATCGATACCGCACCCTGAGCCGTATCAGGGAACAGCAATCTTGCCTGGCTGCCATCGTCATTCCAGTCGAGCAGAATGCAGGCTTCGTTGTCTTCGAGCAGCAGGATGGCGGGAAGCAAAGCCGCATCAATCTTTTCCAGGGGACGCCGCACCACCTTGCTGGAAAAACCGGCACGCTGAGCAGCACGGACGAATAGTGACGGCGTCAGCCCTCCGGCCGGGAGAGGCAAACCCGCAGAAAGCGCCGCATGCGTACTGGGTCGCCCATGTATCCTGGTCAGTTGCACCAGGCAATCAAGCAGGGGATCGTGGTGGAGAACGTCCTCACGAACCCCGTCAATTCGTGTGCGCATGCCCTGGCGCCGCTCCGGGCCGGTATAGGCGGGATCCCGCTCCTGACTACCCCATGCCGCATTCGGGTTCATGTCTGTCTCACCTATGGTCTGCAATGCACTTGAGTCGGCTCATCCGCTTTGGATTCCCGCCAATTTCCTCGAAGGAGACAGGGATTATGCCCTCAAAGGAAGGTCTACGAAACAGAGCCGGTTTAGCCAACCCACTGCGATCAGCCTGACGCCAACCCGTGCGGCGGTCAGCGACGCTTGCCGGTCTTCGAAGCGCAGAATGCAATCGAAGGGCCGTTGGTGGTTCGACAGTTTCACCACCAACCGGATCGCTGATTCCCTGACATTCCGTGGGAACGTCCGTCAGTAGCCCCGGTTCGCCAGCCGAACCGGGGGCTGGTAGCCAAGTTCCAGCGCCCGCTTCTCGAACCGGGCGGCGTCTGCCATGAATCCACTATGGTTGTAGTTTTCCGCCAGTTCCCAACTCGCCACTCCGTTGCCCAACTCGGCGGAGAACCGTAGCCATTGCTCCGTGCGCCGGGAACTGGCCACGACGCCCAATGCGCCTTCCTTGAATGCAACGGCAATGCGGTATGCCGCGTCCTTGTCGCCATGCAGCGTCTTGAGCAGGTAGTCGCGGTAGCCGCTGTCACCAACTGCATCGTCGAAAAAATCCCCGGAAAGTCCGACGGAGCGCTGAATATCCAGCGCGTGGCTAGCTCCCGCTTGAATGGTCTGTACCCGCTGCAGGAACTGGCTAATGGGATAGTCTCGCGTGAACTCTTGGCACAGTACGATCAATCTGGAAGGCCGCAATGTGGTCTGAATTTCCCGCCAGCGCTCCTCCATCCTCATAATGTCGGCGGTTGCCGCGAACGGCTGCACTTCGCCCGCCCGCGCAATTGTCTGGATTGGCACCAAGCCAAACCCCGCTACCGTCGCCAAAGCGATCAACCAGGCCACCTTCCGCCGAAACTGCCGCACCATAGCCAAGGCCGCGAAAGTCGGCGCTGGCGGGACGGCGACAGGCATCAACCGCGCCGTGTCGACGAAGGGCGCCACTGCATTGACGGGAATGCGTCGCATCGAAAGCTCCATGATCGTTTGGTGACGCGAATCATGGAGCGCGTCGCTTAAGCGGCGCTTAACTCACGCAAGCGAACTGAATTGCCAATGGGCCTGTGCTGCCCGCCGCAAGACGAAACGGCGAGCGCTCCGCGAGAAACGCCCGCCTCAAAACGCTTGCTCAGCCCGCCAAAGCTATCTTGATCTGATCCAACGTGGATGGGTCGTCGATGGTGGTCAGGTCACCCGCATCGCGACCTTCCGCGATGGCCTGTATGGAACGACGCAGCATCTTCCCTGATCGTGTCTTGGGCAGACCGGTGACGAAAAGAATCCGCTTCGGTCGTGCGATGGCGCCCAGACTGCTGTCGACATCCTTCTTGATCTCTATCTCCAGCGCCGCGCGCAATTCGGCGGTGGCTACCCGCGCCGCGTCCTTGACCACGACAAAGGCAATCGGTTCCTGGCCTTTCAACTGATCATTGACGCCTACTACCGCGACTTCCGCAACCGCCGTATTGCCCTGTATGGCCTCTTCTATCTCGCGCGTACCGAGGCGATGGCCGGCGACGTTGATGACATCGTCGGTGCGGCCGAGGATGTAGTGATAGCCCTCTTCGTCCCTGATGCCCCAGTCAAAGGATGAATAGACGAGAAAATCCTTGAACAGGCTGAAATAGGTGCTGACGAAGCGATCATCCTGGCCCCAAACCGTGGACAGGCAGCCCGGAGGCAGCGGCGGCACAATGCCGACGATACCTTTTTCATTGGCATCGCACACCGTGCCGTCCTCGCGGAAGATGCGCAAGTCATAGCCGTAGACCGCGAAGCTCGGCGTGCCGAACTTGATCTTTGTGTCCTCGACGCCAGGTACGGCGGAAAGCATCGGCCAGCCCGATTCGGTCTGCCAATAATGGTCGATGACCGGCAAGTTCAGTTCGCCCATGATCCATTCATGGGTCGGCTGATCCATCGGCTCGCCGGCGACGAACAGGTGCTTGAGCGAAGACAAGTCATACTTGTGCAGCCAGCTGTTGTCGCTCTTTTTCAATACTCGGATCGCGGTCGGCGCCGAAAACATGACATTCACCTTGTACTTCTCGACCAGGCTCCACCAGACTCCGGGATCCGGACGCAGCGGCGTGCCCTCGTACATGATGGTCGCCATGCCGGCAATCAGCGGGCCATAGATGATGTAGCTGTGGCCGACCACCCAGCCAATGTCCGACGTCGAAAACATTGTCTCGCCTTCAAAGCCCTTGTAGATATGCTTCATCGACGAGGCCAGAGCGACCGCATAGCCGCCGGTGTCGCGCTGCACGCCCTTGGGCTTGCCGGTGGTGCCGGAGGTATAGAGAATGTAAGACGGCTCGGAGGATTCCATCCAGACGCAGTCCACCTGGGCATCCATGTGCTGCGCCCGCAGGGTGGCGTAGTCGACATCGCGCCCGGCAACCCTGGGAAAATTCTTGTCGAGGCCACGGTCGATCATCAGCACTTTTTGTGGCGGGAACTCAGCGAGTTTGCAGGCCTCGTCGAGCAAATGCTTGTAGGGCACGGCCTTGCCGCCGCGCATGCCCGCATCCGCCGACACGATCAGCCGGGGCTTGGCATCGTCGATGCGGGTAGCCAGCGAGCCCGAGGCAAAGCCACCGAACACCACCGAGTGAATGGCGCCAATGCGCGCGCAGGCCAGGACGGCGAAGGTCGCCTCGGCAATCATCGGCATGTAGATCAGCACGCGATCGCCCTTGACGACACCCAGCGACTGCATGATCGCCGCCATGCGCATGACTTCCGACTTCAACTCGGCGAAGGTGTAGATCTTCTCCTCGTTGGTCTCGGTCGACACGTAGATCAGCGCGCGAGCATCGGGGCGCTTTGCGGCATGACGATCGACGGCGTTGTAGCAGAGGTTGATTTCGCCGCCGGAGAACCACTTTACAAACGGCGGCTTGCTGTAATCGCGAATTGTTTGCGGCGACTTGTGCCAATCGACGAGTTTCGCCTCTTCGCTCCAAAAGGCTTCAGGCTGCTCGATGGAACGTTTGTAGAACTCTGCGTATTTTCCCATGACTGTCCTCTTTGGTTTTTTTGGCGGTAGATGCGATGGTGCTAATTGCTTGCCGCGATCAGGCGGCGATATTGACCACGACGCGGCCCTTGGCCCGCCCCTGCACGTAGTCATCGAACGCCGCCGGCAAGTCGGCAAACGCTATGTCGCGCGTCATCGCGGCCGACCCTGGCGCCAGGTCGGCTGGCCGCATGTCGGTCGCCAGGCGTTGCCACACTGCCGCTCGTTGCGCCATCGGGCAATTCACCGAATCGATCCCGAGCAGACTGACGCCGCGCAATATGAAGGGCATGACAGTGGTGTTGAGGCTGAAACTCGCGGCGAGGCCGATCGAAGCCAGCGCGCCGCCTACCTGCATCGTGCTGGCCATCCATGCCAGCACATCGCCGCCGAGGTTATCCACCGCACCGGCCCAGGTTTCCTTGCCCAGCGGCTTGATCTTCGCCAGGTCGAGCGACTGGCGCAGCATGACTTCGCTGGCGCCGAGGCCTTTCAGATAGTCAGTCTCGGCTTTTTTGCCGGTCAGCGCAACGACGTGATAGCCGCGTTTGGCGAGAATCTCGATAGCGATACTGCCAACGCCACCGGTGGCGCCCGAAACGACTACGGGACCCTTGTCCGGCGCCAGGCCGTCGTGTTCCATGCGCACCACAGCTAGCGCCGCAGTAAACCCTGCCGTGCCCAAAGCCATCGCGTCATGTAACGAAAGCCCGGCAGGCAGCTTGACTACCCAGTCTGCCGGCAGGCGGGCCATTTCTGCATAACCGCCGTGATGAGCGACGCCGATGTCATAGCTGGTAGCGAGAATCTCGTCGCCGGGTTTGAAGCGGGGATCGGCGCTGGCAATCACCCGCCCGGCCAAGTCAACCCCGCCGATGCAGGGAAAGCGGCGAATGATGCGTCCAGCACCGGTCGCCGCCAGGGCGTCCTTGTAATTAATGCTGGAGTGGGTGACGGCGATGGTAACTTCGCCGGAGTCAAGCTGCGATTCATCCATATCAACGAATCGGCTGACAACCTTGCCTTCTTCCTGACTGATCAGGTAAGCCTTGTAACTCACGATAGCCTCCTCCAATTCTCGCCCGGCGGGTAACCGACTCGGTAATTTTTTGAGTACCGAAGCGGATGATTATAGCCAGAGGAGGCTTACAAGACGCTGAATCAACACCCTCGCAGGGGTTTACAGGCAACGCCGGTCGAGGCTATAGTCCAACCCCATGCAAGAAACACCCCCCCATCTGGCGAGAGTTTTTCTGCTCGCCGGTCTGCTGCTTGCCCCCTGTGCCCATGCCGACGAGCCCATCGTGGTTCCGCCGCCGTTGCAGGTATCCTTCGTCGATCGCGCCACGGCGACGGCTCAGGATGCAATAGACCAGGCCATGGATCTGCTAGGCATCCGCTATCGTCACGGCGGCAGTTCGCCGGAGGCTGGCTTCGATTGTTCCGGCTTCGTCAGCCATGTGTTTCGCGAGGGCCTCGGCCTGATCCTGCCGCGCAGTTCGAAGGAAATGAGCAAGTCAGGCGAGGTCATCAGCCGCGACGACCTCCGCCCGGGCGATCTGGTCTTCTTCAACACCATGCGCCGTGCCTTCTCCCACGTCGGAATCTACCTCGGCGATAACCAGTTTGTCCATGCCCCGCGAACCGGGGGCCGCGTCCGCATAGAGGATCTGCGCGACCGTTACTGGACGAAGCGATTCAACGGCGCACGCCGCATCAATCCGGATTAGTCAGGCGCGGCGGTCCGGCAACGTGCAGGATCGCGACGAATCCGCGACTGCGCCGGATGGAAGGGAATGCCGGCCGGGCATTGTTCTCCGATCCGAAACAAAGTATTCCACGGCCGCCATTTAGTATCTGGAGGAATGCTCTTATAGTGCGTCTCCCCCAATGACATCCGGAGAACAACATGTCCAAGCCTGAAATTGCCGCAAAATCGCCCTTCGCAGTCGACGTCGAGAAAGGCAAGGATTACTACTGGTGCTCGTGCGGCAAGAGCAAGTCTCAGCCATTTTGTGACGGCAGTCATAAAGGCTCGGAATTCACGCCGGTCAAGTACACCGCCGAAGACAGCAAGGCTGTGTACTTCTGCGGTTGCAAGCACAGTGCCAACGGCGCACTGTGCGACGGCACCCACAAATCGCTCTGATCGCATCTCCGGGGCAATGATCCCCTGGTTGCCTGAGGAAGTTGCATTCCCTCCGCTTGACAAGGCGCTGGCCGAGCCCAACGGCCTGCTCGCGGCGGGCGGCGACCTCAGCCCGCAACGACTCCTTGCCGCCTACCGGCACGGCATCTTTCCCTGGTACTCGGCGGGCGAACCGATCCTGTGGTGGAGCCCCGATCCGCGCACGGTGCTATTTCCCGACGAACTGAAGATTTCCCGTTCGCTGGCAAAAACCCTGCGCAATGCCAACTACGAAGTACGCCTCGACACGGCTTTCGGCGACGTTGTGCAGGCCTGCGCCAGCCAGTCGCGAGATGGTCAGCCGGGCACCTGGATCACCGGCGAAATGCAGGTTGGCTATGGCACCCTGAATCGACTGGGGTATGCCCACAGCGTGGAAACCTGGATCGGGGGAAAGCTTGCCGGAGGCCTCTACGGCGTCGCGATAGGCCGCGCGTTTTATGGCGAATCGATGTTCACCAATGTGCGTGACGCATCAAAAATTGCACTCGCCCATTTGTGCGCTTACCTCAAACAGCGCGGATTCGGCATAATCGACTGTCAGATGGAAACCTCTCACCTCGCCTCTCTCGGTGCAAGATCGATCCCCCGCCGCGAATTTGCCGCGCGGCTGGATGCTTTGTGCGCGCAGGGTGATGGTCCGGAACACTGGCCGGCGAAGGCCATTGAAGGTAATTTCACGCGCCGGCCATGACGCACCCATGACTCATCTGCGCGACCTGCCGCCTTTTCCGCTGTTGCAATTCTATGCCACGGCACCCTACGGCTGCTCCTACCTGCCTGGGCGTATGGCCCGTTCCCAGGTCGCAACCCCCACCCACCTGATTGATAGCGCCACTTACAGCGAACTGGTGCGCGCCGGTTTTCGCCGCAGTGGCGTGTTCACCTACCGTCCCTATTGCGATGCCTGCCGCGAATGCCAACCGGTGCGGCTCGACGTGACACAGTTCGTGCCCAATCGAAGCCAGCGCCGTGCTCTGCGCCAGCATGCCGGACTCACCGCGCGCGAATGCAGCCTGACCTTCCGCGAGGAACACTACCAGCTTTATCAGCGCTATCAGGCGGAGCGTCATTCGGGGGGCGGCATGGATCAGGACAGCCGCGACCAGTACGCCCACTTCCTGTTGCAGACCCATGTCGACAGCCGGCTCGTCGAATTCCATGAAGACGGCGTCTTGCGAATCGTCAGCATCATCGACGTCCTCGACGACGGTCTGTCGTCGGTCTATACCTTTTATGACCCGGACATGCCGAGGGCCAGTTACGGCAGCTTCGCCGTCCTCTGGCAAATCGCCCAGTGCCAGCATGCGGGCCTGCCGTGGCTGTATCTCGGCTATTGGATCCAAGACAGCCGCAAGATGACCTACAAGGCCAGGTTCCGCCCGCTCGAAGCCCTGCGCCACGGCGAGTGGCGACCGATAGAGGAATAGCGCCGGTCAAGAGTCATGCCTCCGGCAGAGCCGGGGCGGTATCTCCAGCGGACAGCGCCGGAGATACAGTGTCATCTCGCTGTAGCCGTCTCCCGCCGCCGATAGCCACTCCAGGCAGGCCATATCGCTATCGCGAGCACCAGCAGCAGCAGCAGCACCGGCCAGACGACCGGACGATTCCACTCGGCGCGGCGTTGCTCGCGCAGGGCGGCATCGACGCGCTGGTACTTGAGGGTATTGTGACCGACCTTGGTCGGCTTGCGGTTGGTCAGCCAGGCATGACGCAGCGTGTAGTCCTTCGGATGAAAGCCCCAGATCCAGGGGGCGTCGTAGCGCAGTATCACCGTCATGCGGTCGATCAGTTCCTGACGTTCGGCGCCGCTTTCCATGGCCTTCATGCGCTCGAACAGGCGGTCATATTCGGGGTTCTCGTAATTCGCCGCGTTCTCGCCGCCATGCTTGACCTTGCCCTGCTTGCCATGCAGAAGAAACATGAAGTTCTCGGGATCCGGATAGTCCGCATTCCAGCCGAAATAGAACAGCTGCACCGCACCCTTGCGCACTTTTTCCTGAAACCGGTTGTAGTCGGTACTGCGCACCACCAGTTGCACGTCGATCTTGGCGAACTGCTTGTTGAGCCAGTCGATGCGCGCCTTGGCGCCGACACCGGTGGCCGTGGTATCGAGATTGATCACCAGCGGTTCGCCGCTTTTTGCATCGCGCCCGTTGGGCCAGCCGGCCTCGGCCAGCAGACGCCTGGCTTCGGCAATCGGCTTGCGCCGGGCCTGGCCATCCGTCCAGTCGTACGTATTCCGATTGATGCCGGCCTCGCCTTCCCGGTAGCCGAATATGCCCGGCGGGATCGGCCCCTGCGCCGCTACGCCGCGGCCGTTCTGGAAAATCGATATGAACTCTTCCTGATCGACCGCGATGGAAATCGCCTGGCGCAGTTTGCGCGCGTTTTCCGCCGCCTTCGGATCCACGCCGCCGACCAGGGGGTCGAGCCAATTGAAGCCCATGTACATGCTCGACGTCGCCACCGACGTCGTCAGCACGATGCCCTGCGCGCGCATGTCGTCCGACAGCGTGATCTCGCCCGCGCTCACCTGCACGGCCTGGTCGAAGGCGTCCGAAGAAATGCCGGACGCATCGTAATAACCCTGCAAAAATTTGTTCCAGTAGGGAATCTGCTCTTTCTCGCGGGTGAACACCACCTTGTCGATGAACGGCAGCAACTGGCCGCAATCCTTGAGCAGGCCTTCATCCACGTCATCCGGTTCGCCTTCGCAGGGATAGCTTTCCCGGCGAAAATTCGGATTCCTCTCCAGCACCATGCGCGCATTGGGATTGTTCTCGGTCAGCATGTAGGGGCCGGTGCCGATCGGATACCAATCGAGCGTCAGGTTCTTTTCCATCATGCCCGGCTGACTGTGAAACTTGTCCGCCTCCCACGGCATCGGCGCAAAGAAGGGCATCGCCAGCCAGTACAAAAACTGCGGGTACTTGCCCTTGACCCTTATGCGGTAGCGGTAACGGTCGATGACCTCGGCACCCTCAAGACGATTCTCGCGCAGGTCGATCCACGGCTTGTCCTTCTCGGCTTTCAAGCGCGTGGCAAAATCGCCCAGGCCGACCACGTAATCGTCCATCAAACCGAAAATCGGCGAATGCAGCCGCGGATGCGCCAGACGTTTCAGGCCATACACGTAGTCCTCGGCGGTCAATTCGCGCGTGTCACGCCGGGCAAAGTCGGCGAGGGTATTGATCTCTGCCAGTTGCCGGGCCGACAGCGAGTGGTAGGCGAATTCACCCGTGGCAGTGCGGGCGAAAGCCGGATGCGGCTGATAGCGGATACCCGGCTTGACGGTGATCACATAGTCGGTAAAGGCGATTTTCGCCGCGTCGGTGCTGCCGGCGAGTGTCCGTCCCTGAGCGTCGAAATAGCGCGCCAAGGGCACCGCCTCGACAGTGGCAGCGATCAGGGTGTAAGGGCGCTTGAGATAGTGATACTGCAACGGCGGCTCATAGATCTGCCCGGTAAAGGTGATCTCATCCTCGCTGTACGACTGCACCGGATCGAGATGCTTGGGCCGCTCGGTGAACGCGCTGTAGAGGATGTTCTTGCCGTGATCCGCCGCCGGGTAGGGATCGTTCCAGGCGCTGCCGCAAGCGGTCAGCAGCAGAAACAACAGACAGGAGGATACGCCACGCATGACGGCGAGTTTAGCTGATCCGCTATAATTCGCCGCTGGATTCAACCAAGGAATAACGATGGGATTTCTCGCTGGAAAACGCATTCTGATCACCGGTCTGATCTCCCACAGGTCAATCGCTTACGGCATCGCCAAAGCCTGTCACCGCGAAGGCGCCGACCTTGCCTTCACCTATCAGAACGAACGCGTCCGCGATCGCATCGCAAAATTTGCCGGCGAGTTCGGCTCCCATGCGATGTTCCCGTGCGATGTCGCCGTAGATGCGGAGATTGATGCCGTATTCACGGAACTCGCCAAGCATTGGGACGGCCTTGACGGACTGGTGCATTCCATCGCCTTTGCCCCCAACGACGCGATCGAAGGAGACTTTCTGGAGGGCATGTCGCGCGAATCCTTCCGCATCGCGCACGACGTTTCGTCCTACAGCTACCCTGCGCTGGCGAAAGCCGCCCGGCCATTGCTGCTGAAAGGCAACAACCCGTCGCTGCTGGCGCTGTCCTATCTTGGCGCGGTACGTACCTTGCCCAACTACAACACCATGGGCCTGGCCAAGGCCAGCCTCGAAGCGGCAACCCGCTACCTGGCATTCTGCCTCGGCCCGCAAGGCATCCGCGCCAACGCGCTTTCGGCCGGCCCGATCAAGACCCTGGCTGCCTCGGGCATCGGCAACTTTGGCAAGCTGCTGGCCTACAACGCCCATCACGCGCCTCTGCGACGCAATGTCACCATCGAAGAAGTCGGCAACTCCGCGGCATTCCTGCTGTCCGATCTCGCCAGCGGCATCACCGGCGAGATTCTGTACGTCGATGGTGGCACGCATACCGTTGCCATGGGCAACGCGGACCCGTTGCCGGGCTAAACCGCCCGCGCAGCCTCTCGCAGCGTCTCGACGGCCCACTGGTTCAAGCTTTTTCCGTTTGCCGCGGCAGCGATAACTGCTGCCTCGTGAGCTTCCGGGTCCAGGCGAAGTACAAATTTTCCGGAATAGTGCTTGCGCGGATCGACGCCGCGCCTCTGACACGCTTCAAGGAACACCCGCAGCGAGATTTCCCCTTCGCGGCGCAAGCCTTCAACATCTGACGCATAGAAATCAGCACCACCGCTCAGACCCAGAAACTCGCCGCGGAACATCGAAATCTCCGGATCAAAAGCAATGACGGCCTGATAGCCACCAATCGTCATCACGTTGTTCATGGTTTCACTCCATTCTCTTCCAGCCATTTGCGAATCGATGCCACAGCACCTTTGTCCGTATCCGGCGATGGATGCGGGCGGTGGAACACTCTCACCACTCCGAACAGAAACACCTCAACGCGAGAACCTTCCCGCTCAGCAATCTCGGCACCCAACTCCCTGAACAAGGCTTCTACGTCAGACCACCGGACGTTTGCCGAGACCGGCCGGGCAAAGATCAGTTCGATGCTGCGCTGATGCTTGCGTTTCACGGACAGATAGTACCAATAAGTAGTATCATTTTCAAGTCTTTTGTTGCAAGTTGTGTTGCAAGTTCGTGATCTGTCCGGCGACGCGGTGATGTCCTGTTAACGTTCCCTGGCCGCCTCATGCCAGGCCTTCTGCACCGGCGACAGGAGGTATTCCATCACCGAGCGGTGGCCGAGGGCTATTTCCGCCGTCGCCTGCATGCCGGCGCCCAATTCGAGGCGCTCGCCGCCCGCCTCCAGGCTCATGGCCTTGAGCGACACAAGCGCCTTGTAGGTCAGCGGCGTCGATGTCTTGCGGTCGGCGCTGCTGGCGCCGGCCTCCTGCGCATTGGCGTCCAGCGCGTCGGCGCCGACATGCTCGACCACGCCGTCGACCATGCCGTATTTCTGAAACGGAAACGCGGCGAGTTTCACCTTCACCGGCTGCCCGGTGCGGACGAAGCCTATATCTTCATTCGATACCCGTACCTCGGCCTTGAGCAATTCTCCCTTCGGCACCAGAGTCAGCAGCACGGTGCCGGGTTGCACCACGGTACCGGTGGTATGCGTCGCCAGGTCCTTGACAATGCCGTCCTGCGAAGCCTTCAACTCGAGCAAACCGCGGCGGTGCGTCAGCTTGACCGCCTCCTGCGACAATTTCTCGACGCTGCCGTGGATTTCGTTGCGCTCGGTAAAGAGTTGTTTGCGGGAATCGGACTCGATCTGCACCAGTTTCAGTTCGGACTGTGCAATGCCGGCCTGTGCCGAGTCGATGAGATGTTCCTGCGCCCGCAAGTCCTCTTCCTTTTCCAGCCGCTCGCGGCGCTTGTCGCTGGCCATCAGGGGGCCGGCAAAGCCCTGCTTCGACAGCTTCTCAAAGGCCTGTTCCTGCTCCTGGTAATGCGGCAGCGTGCTTTGCAGCTTCTGCCTGACCCGGTCCGCCGCGGCCTTTTCCGCCCTGGCCTTGGCCAGCCGGGTGCGCTCTTCGGCCAGGGCCGACTCCACCGCCGCGCGGTTGGCCCGGTACTGGGCGGTGATTTCCAACGCCAGCGCCGGCGAGTCGCTTGCCGCAAACAGCAAGGGCGTGCCGTTCAGTTCGGCATCGATGCGCTTCAGGGCCAGGCGCTTTCTGGCCAGTTCCGCATCGACCGACTTGCTGTCGGCCTCGGCCGGCAGGGCGTCCATGCGCATCATCACCTGGCCGGCGCGCACCGGCTCGCCTTCATGCACCAGAATTTCGAGCACGATGCCGGACTCCGGCGGCTGCACGATCTTGACGTAGCTCTGCGGTACCAGTTTGCCTTCTGCCACCGCGACGATATCCAGCCGGCCGACGATGCTCCACAGCAGCAGGCCGGCCAGCAGGCAAGCGAGGGCCAGCAACACCCGTCGCCCCAGCGGATGCGGCGGGCTCTGCTGGATACGCAGCAGCGGCGCGGCAAAGTCGGAAGGACTTTGCTCCGCCGTCGCGAACAGCCGATTGCTCCATTCAGACATCATGATCCGTGCAACCGCTCGAAGCCTTCCGTCAAACCTTCAAAGGGTTTCAGCACGGCGCCGGGCAAGCCGACAGGATTTCCCGCGCCGAATGCGCCCTGCCCCCCCGACAGCAACGAAAATCCATCCTGCCTGAGCCCACCCGACCGATCGCACCATGCGCCGCCTTGATCGCCTTCGTCCAGACGCCCTGCCAGCCGGTCGCGCACGCGCGCCCAACCCAGGGCGTACTCGATCGGCGAAGTCGAGGGCGTCGACGTCCCGACATGCTGCCAGGACTGCCACGCCGCCTCGACCTCGCGCTGATTGAGGAAGCGGCCGGCCTCCTCGTGTGAACCCGATTGCTTATCGCGGCCATTGCCGCGGTCGCCGTGATCGCTATCGTGCGAGTCCTCACGGCCATCGCTGCTGTGCGACGACTGCGGCGGCACCGGAACACCAGGCAGGTCGCTGGCCGCCGTGGCATCGCTGCGCGGCGTCGTCAGCGCCGCCGACACCGTTTCCGGTCGGATGCCGTCCAGTGTTCCGCCGCTGGCATAGGCGGCGGCCAGGCTGCCGCCGGCCACGTCGCCGGTCGCGGCGTCGAGCTTGAAGCGGGAGGCGTCGCTGCCCGGCGTCCAGGCGTCGATGCGCTTGTTGGCGGCGAGTACGGCATCGAACTTCTGCACCAGGGCCACAAAGTTGTAGCGCTCGAACGCCATGCCGCCGGCATCGGTGGCAATCTGGAGCGTGGCAATGGTCCTGCCGCCGCTGCTCTTGTACCAATCAACGAATTGCAAGGAATCGCCCTTGCCGGTATCGACGATCAAATCCTTGCCGCTCTTTTGCAGGCGGATGTCGGCAAGGCGAATGCCGCCGCCAAGCGACAGGCTGTCGTTCTGTCCGTCGCCGCCCAGAATCCGATCCGCGCCGTCGCCACGGTTGAAAGCGATCACGTCCGCACCGCCGCCCAAGCGTAGCGTATCGTCGCCGCGACCGCCGGCGAGGAAACCGGCGCCATCGCCATCGTCCAGCACGTCGTCACCCGCGCCGCCATCCAGCGCATCCAGCCCCGTGCCGCCCAGCAGCGTGTCATCGCCCGCCTGCCCAAGCAGGATGTCGTCCCCCGCCTTGCCATCAAGACGGTTGTCGCCGCGATTGCCGACCAGAAGATTGCCCATGCCGTTGCCATTGCCGACGTAATCGCCGGCGCCGACGAAGGCCAGCGCCTCGACCTGATCGGGCAGCGTGAAGTCGGTATCCGCCCACACCGTATCGAAGCCGCCGCTGGCCCGTTCGACGATGCGATCCTGCTGATCCGTTACCAGATACAAGTCGTCGCCACCGCCTCCGATCAGGATATCGGCGCCGCCACGGCCGTCGAAGACATCGTCATAGCCGGTGCCGCTCAGCGTATCCGCATTCGGCGTGCCGATGAAAAGCTGCCCTGCCGGCGTGAGCGACACCACGGTAAGCGTCATCGACCCGGCGGTCGTGGCGCCGCTGCCGTCGGTGGCGGTAAAGCTGACGCTGAGGGCCCCGGCGTTGTCCGTTCCCGGCGTACCCGAAAGCGTGCCGGTCGCCGCGTCGAAACTCAGCCAGTTCGGCAAGGGCGAACCATCGGCCAGACCCGCGCTGTAGCCAAGGACATCGCCCGCGTCGGGATCGACAAACGTGCCCGCCGGCAGGCTCCACGAGAATGGCACACCGGTATTGGTCTGCACACCGGACAGCGGCGCGGCCAGCAGCGGCGCGTCGTTGATATTGATGACGGTCAGATCGAAGGCCTGACTGGCCGCCGCACCCGCAATGTCCGTGGCCGTCAAACTCACGGTCGCCGTGCCGACATCCGCGTTGGCCGGCATGCCGGAAAACGTGCCGGTCGCTGCATCGAACGCCAGCCACGCCGGCAGGAGGTTGCCATTCGCCAGCGTGGCCCTGTAGCTCAGTGTGTCGCCGACATCCACATCGATGAACACCTCTGCGGGAACGACAAACTGGAACGCCGCATCTTCCGTCGCCTGCACCGCCGTGATGCCAGAGCCGACTATTGGCGCGTCGTTGATGTTGGCGATCGTCAGCGCAAATCCGCTCGATGCGCTCGCGCCTGACAAATCGGTGGCGCCGAGTTTGATGCACAGGCTGCCCACGTCGTCATTGCCCGGCGTGCCGCTGAACGTGCCGGTCGCGGCATCGAAGGCAAGCCACGCCGGCAGCGGACTGCCGTCGGCCAGACTTGCGTTGAGAGTCAGCGCATCGCCGGCATCGGGATCGACAAAACTGCCCGCCGGCACGGCAAAGGCGAAAGTCTCACCTTGAGTGGCGAACTGGTCGGCAACCGGCGCGGCCAGCGGGGCATGATTAACGTTACTGCCCACCTGGTCCAGCAGCGTTGCCTCATCCCACCTGGTGCCGTCCGCAAACGCGATCTGCTCCACCCGATAGCTCGCATCGCCGGCAAGCCGCCAGTTCTTCACCGTGATCGAATCGCCGTCCCCACCCACATTCACGATCAAATCGTCCCCGCTCGCGACCAGGCTCACATCCTCCGGCAATGCATCCTCCAGACTCAATACATCCAGGTTGGCCGCCGTGGCATCGTGGTCGGTGATCGTATCCTGGCCGTCGCCCAGCCAGAACCGGTAGGTGTCATTGCCGATGCCGCCGTAAATCACATCGTTGCCAGGACCACCGCTGATGTCGGAACTCAAGGCGGGGGTGACATAGCCGCCCGAGAAACTGACCGTCGCCCGGTAATCCCCCATTGCGGAAACGCCGCTGCTGCTCGTCGAAAAAGTAAATGGGTCTGCCGGCAAACCGCTGTCATAGCTGGCAACGGCCAGATAGTAATCGCCGTCGGTCGAAATCTCATACTGGAACGCGGAGTCGTTGCCGTTGGGCGACCCGGCCTCACCGCCGGCGTCGTCATTCTCGACCAGCAGATTTCCGGCGGCCTCGTACAGACCCATCACGGTATCGAACTGGCTGAAAGTCCCCGCGGAAAGCCACGTCCCGGCGGCAATATCGGCAAACCGGTAGAAGTCGACATCGTCGCCGCCAAATTGATTGACGCCGCTGACCCCACCTTGCAGCAGGTAATTGCCAACGCCTCCGGCCAGGGTCGCCGATTGAATCGTGCCGTCCTCTTCCACCGACACCAGCAGCACCCCGTCAAAGACTTCGCCCGCACGGTCGCTGGCATGGATGACGTCATTTCCGGCGCCCCCATCGAGGTAATCCACGCCACCACCGCCGATCAGGATGTCGTCGCCATCGCCTCCAAACAACTCGTCATCGCCCGCACCGCCATCAAGCGTGTCGTTGCCGCCGAGCCCCCGAAGGTAGTCGTACCCTCCCATCCCCAGCAGCGTGGCGTTTTCATCCGCCCAGGCTTGCAACTCGTCGTCGTCGTCCGTGCCGACGACAGGCAACCCCAGCAAGCCGGCGGTCCGTGCCTGCAACTCCGCCGCATCCCACACCGTGCCATCGGCAAACTCAACGCCCTCGATTCGGAACTCGTTGCCATACCCCCAGAATTGCAACGTCACTTGATCGCTGGTGCCGTTGATGCCAAGCACGAGATCGCTGCCGCTGCGCGCAAAGGCGATGTCGCTCGCGCCAATCCCAACGCCAAAGCGGATCGTGTCCAGATTGCCTGCCGTGAAGTCGCTGTCGTAAATCGTGTCCTGTCCGTCGCCGCGGCCAAACAGGTAGACATCGTTCCCTGCGCCCCCATACAAGACCTCGTTCTCGGCGCTACCCGACAGGACGTCGTCGCCATTTGTGCCGAAGATGGGGATGGCCGGAACACGCGCCCGGAGCGCCGCCGCATCCCACACCGTGCCGTCGGCAAATTCCACACGCTCGATGCGGTAGTCGCTGCCATTTTTCCAGCCCTGTATTGTCAGCTGGTCACCCATGCCATCGATGCCAAGCACCAGGTCACTGCCGCTGCGATAAAAGCTGATGTCGCTCGCGGCAATTCCGGCACCGAAGCGGATCGTATCCACGCCCGCCGTTTCACCGACGATGTCCCACCCGCCACCCAGATTGAACAGGTAAACATCGTCACCGCCGCCGCCCAGCAGCAGATCGTCGCCGCTGCCCCCATCCAGGATATCGCCGATGGCGCTCCCGATCAGCGTATCGTTGCCGCCCAATCCCTGTAACTCGTTGCCGAGTTCGCCCAGGCTGAGCAAGGTGTCGTCGCCCGCCGTACCCACGATCGGCGGCAGCGTTACGCGGGATTGCAATCCGGCTGCGTCCCACACTGTGCCGTCGGCGAACCGCGCTTGCTCGACTTTGTGGGCATCATCCACATACCAGTTCGACAGAATCAGCGTGTCTGCCGCGCCCGCCAGATGCAGTTCGAGATCGTCACCATTGCGCACCACCTCGACATCCGCCGGATTCACGCCTGCGGCAAAACTCACCACGTCGGTATTCACCCCTGTGTCATAGTCGTAAATGCGATCGACGCCATCGCCATAGCCGAACAGGTAGATGTCGTTGCCCGTGCCACCGCTCAGCACATCGTTGCCCGCGCCGCCGGAGAGCGTATCGTCACCCGCACCGGCATCGATCCGATCCATGGCATTGGTGCCGGTGATCACATCGTTCTGCGCCGTGCCCTGCAGGTCGAAGCCCAGATCGACCAGCTCGCGGTAAGTCAGCGTCGTGCCATCGGCAAAGCGGAAGTCCTGAATTTGGTTGGGCGCATAGACGTCGTTGGGATCGAAGTCGGCAATATGCAGTTCATCGCCAGCATCCCCCACCCGGATGAGAAGCGACCCCAGCCCCAGGCTCAGCATGTCCGGCGTGATGCCGGCGCCGAAGGCCACCGAGGAGACCGGCGTCCCGTCACTTGCCTGCGACAGACCGGTGATCACCTGCGAGCCGCCGCCAACGCCGAATGAGTAAGTTCCCGCCGTTCCTCCCTCTGCGCCGCCTGAGACAATGGACCCCGACGAGTGATAGCGCAGTGCGTGGTAACCATAGTGGCGCCCGTCAGCAAACTGAAACTGCGTCTGGGCATCCAGCGTTCCATAGACCTGCAAACTGTCGCCCTGGCTGCCGTAGCCTATGATCAGGTCGGTGACGTTGTAAGTCACCCAGCCGCCGGGGTTAAACGAGCCGGGAGGCACGTAGACCTCAACGACTCGCGTCGATTCATTGAAACTCAGCGAAGCCGGATCGATTCCGCTGCCAAAGAACAGGTCTACATTTGTATAGTCAGAGTTGAGGTCAATCGCATCGTTGCCGTCGCCGGCGTTAAACACCAAGCGGTGGCGACCGCTACCGTCATTGTCGAAGACGGAAATGTCGTCATCGCCCTTGCCTCCCACCAGAATCGAACTGGACTCGTTGGATATTCTGATCGTGTCGTCGCCGGTCGTCCCGACATAGAGTGAATCCGGCTCGCGACCACCCCAGGAAGGCTCGATCAGCACTCCCGCGCCGGGGGCTTCGCCGGGCGGCGTGAAGCCTTGCCAGTCGGCCAGATCGGCGAAGCTCCAGGTCGAGCCGTCGGCGAAGCTGAATTGTTCGATGGCGCCTTTCTCGCCGTTGAGGACGGAGATCATGTCGCCATCGCCGGCGCCGTAATAGACCTTCATTTGCGGGGAGTCATCACCCCAGTCTTCCCAGGCGAACCGGATGTCGTCGACCGTAATGCCGGCGCCGAAGGCAAAGGTGTCGATACCGCCGAGATCGACCAGCATGTCCTGGCCATCGCCCAAATCGAAGTGGTAAGTGGTGTTGTTGCCGCCGCCCATGATCACATCGTTGCCTGCGCCCGCGGTGAAGGAGGTCGCCCATTGGTGCGTATCCACCAGGCTCTGGCCCGCCGCCGTGCCGGTCACGGCATAGCCGCCTTGCTGCCCGGCGCTTTGCTGCGCGGCAAACAGTTGCGCGAGGCTCATGCCCGTGCCGTCGGCAAAGCGCAGTTGGTCGGGGGTGCTGTCGCCCAGGATCAGCACGCTGTCTGCCGGTCCCGAGTCTGTCGCCGGGCCATAGGTGATGCGCAGGCCCGCCGCCGATTGGCTGAGCTTCACACTGGCCGCATCGATGCCGGTGCCGAAGACGATCCCGTCGCGATAGTCGGCGTCGAGGATGGTGTCCTGTCCGGCGCCGAGCTTCAGCACAAAGGTGTCGGCGCCGCCGCCGCCGATCAGGGTGTCGTTGCCGCTGCCGCCTTCCAGCCAGTCATTACCGTTGTTGCCGATCAGGGTGTCGTTGCCGGCCAGGCCTTGCATGGTGGTGTCCTGGTCGAACCAGGCGAATTGAACGTCATTGCCGGGGGTGCCGGTGATCGTGGCGGGGACGTGCGCGTGCAGGTCGGCGGCGGTCCAGGTGGTTCCGTCGGCGAATTCAAGGGTTGCGATGCGGGCGCTGGCATCCGCGCCCCAGTTCTGGAGGGTGATCTGGTCACCGGTGCCGGCAATGCCCAGCACCAGATCCATGCCACTACGGGTGAAGGTGATGTCGGTCGAGGTGATGCCGGCGCCGAGGCGCAGGGTGTTGCTGCCTTCGGTGTCGTCGAGGATGTCCTGGCCGCTGCCGATGCCGAAGAGATAAACGTCGTTGCCGGCGCCGCCGTTGAGGGTGTCGTTGCCGCTGCCGCCGTCGAGCACGTCGTCACCCTCGCCGCCGTTGAGGGTGTCGTTGCCGCTCAGGCCGCGCATGCGGTCGGTGGTGTTGGTGCCGTCGATCAGGTCGTCAGCCTCGGTGCCGTCGAGGTCGAAGCCGCGTTGCAGGAGTTCGTTGGTGCTGAGGACGGTGCCGTCGGCGAACTGGAAGCTGCCGATGCTGGCGCTGTGGAAGACGTCGTTGCGGTTGAAGTCGGCCAGGACTTCGGTTATGCCCAGGCCGAGGTTGCTCAGGTCCTTTGTCTCGGTGTTCTTGAGGTGGATGGCATCGCCATTGCCCAGGTCGAGCAGGAGCGACCCCAACCGCAGGGTGATGTCGTTTTGCGCGATGCCTGCGCCAAAAATAAAAATGTTGCCGTCGGCCTTGTTGTCATAAACGGTGTCGTTGCCGTCGCCTCGATTGAAGATATAGGTGTCGCGACCGGCGCCGCCGTAGAGGGTGTCATCACCTTTGCCGCCGATCAGGATGTCGTCGCCGGCCCCGCCAAAGATCGTGTCGTTGCCGTCACCACCATCAAGCCAGTCGTCGCCCTGCTGGGCTTCGGGGAGATTGGCGTTGTCGCCGTTCAGGATGTCGTTGCCCGTGCCGCCCAAGAGAATGTCGTTGCCAGCGTCACCGAAGAGGACGTCGTTGTCACTGCCACCATCGAGTAAATCGTCGCCGCCGCCGGCAATGAGCCAGTCGTCGCCCGCGCCGCCGTAGAGGGCGTCTTGCCCGGCGGGAGGAACGCCGCCCATGCTGGCGAAGGTGGAACCCTGGTTGACGTGGTAGTGGTAGATGGTGCCGTTGCCCCCCGGAAGCACGTCGCGGCTGAAGTCCCAGTCGGAGGCCGCGTAGTACAGGGAATCGTCGCCCAGCAGCAGATCGTTGCCGGCGCCGCCGATCAGGAGGTCGTTGCCACTGCCGCCGGTAAGCAGGTCGCGCGCGGCGGCGCCGATCAGGATGTCGTCGTCGGCGCCACCATCGACCCAGTCGCCACGACCGGTCTGGCTGGCGTCGGTGTTGCCCCCGGCCAGCGCATCGGCAACGGAGCCGTTCGCCGTGTCGCCCCAGACGGTGTCGTTGCCTTCTTCGCCGATGACTATGTCGTTGCCGCTGCCACCCTCAAGGAGGTCATCGCCGGCCTTGCCACGCAGGTAGTCGTTGCCGGCAAGGCCGCGCAGGGTGTCGGCGCCGGCAGTGCCGTTGAGGGTGTCATCCCGGCCGGGGGCGGGTTGGGCAGGATCGACGATGATGTTGTCCAGGGCGTCGAGCTTTGTGTCGATTTCGGGAGTGGCGGGTTTGAAGTCGATGGGCGCGAGGTCGCCGCGAATGAGCGTGCCGCCGGTGGCAATCTCGGTGCGGTAGATGCCGTAGTCGCCATCTGCGAAGCTGGCGCCCAGATCAAGGCTACCGCCACCTTCCATGGTGAGCTTCCAACTCATCGTCGTGTCCTGGCCCTGGGTCAGGGTGACTTTGCCGTCGGGCGTGACCCAGGTGGTGGCGGTTTGCTGGATCAGCAGCTTGAGGCCGCTGCCGTTGATGAGGATGCGACCGCGGCGGTCGGAGTCGATGAGGGTGTCGTCGCCGTCGTTGGTGGCGAAGATGCCAGAGCCGAGGATGCCGTCTGTGCTTTCCCAGACATAGGTGTCGAGGCCCTGGCCACCATTCAAAATGTCGTTGCCGGTACCACCGATCAGAATGTCGTTGTCCTTGCCGCCTTCGAGGTAATCATTGCCACCCATTCCCTCAAGAACGTCATTGCCCGACATGCCGTAGAGATGATCATCCTGTGCGCCACCGGTGAGTTTGTCGGCGCCGTCGGTTGCGACATTGCCGGTGTCGGTACCGAAGATAAAGCGACGCCGGGTCGCGTTGCTGCCGCCGGCGTTGTCTGCGCCAACGTAGAGTTTCTGGCCGCTGGCGCGGTCGTCGAAGTATTGCGCTGGGGTAACACCGGGCTGGAGCGGATCGGTGTAGGGGGCTGCCAGGCTGGTCACCCGGTCTTCGGTGTTTAGCTTCATGGTCCAGGAGAGCATCGCGGCGCGGTCAGTGAGATAGGTGTCGGTGAATTCCAGATCGCCGCTGCTGTCGATGCGTTTGACGCGATCTGCGGACCACTTGCTGTACAGGTCTGGATTGGCGCCGATCAGCGGGCTGCCGCCGCCTTCGATGGCGATGGGCAGAAGTTCTTTCACGGCGAGGAACCAGCCGAAGTCGCTCTTGGCCTTCTGGGCGAGGCTATCGGCGGTTTCCGCGGCGGTGAGGCGCAGGGCGGCGCTGCCGGCCAGCGTCATGTAGGCGGTGCTGGCTTGCAGGTCAGCCAGTTTGGCGTGGAAAATCATGCGCGAAGGGTCGCTGTCGGCCGCATCGCTGATAGGCAAGCGTTCTATACCGGGACCGTCCAGTGCTAGGCGCAGGCTGTCGAGTACGCTTTCAAGCGAAGCTTTCGGATCACTGCTACCCGCTTTGGATAGCTCATTGAGCTTGTCCATGGTGAAGGTGCTGTCGAGCTTTTCCAGCGCCGCGCCCACGGCCAGCAAGTCGGTAAGCCGGTACATGTTGTGATTGCCCATGCCAGTGGTCTCTTCCTGGTACAAGCCCCTTCGATTGCCCATCTGGGCGAACCACCAATCGTTGGTGGTGACGTTGACCCCGTTGGCTGCGAAATAGTTACCTTGCAGGGCGATCACCTCAGCAAAGCTATTGAAACCAGTGCCCAGCAATGCTTGTATTTCCTGAAACAGTGACTCCGCATTGCTCCCATTAAAGCCCGCACTGTTGAAGGTCGAAATGGCCTGAATGTTGACACTGCCGGGTTGGCCATTAGCGGCTCCAAATATTCTGGCAAACGCGCTGGCCATATGCCCACCCATACTGTGGCCATCCACCTGCACATTACTGACACCAACCAAGTTGCCCGTGCCGGCGACGCTGGTGCCGTCAATTAAGCTTGGAATAGTAACTATGAGAGGGTTGTTCAGAACGTACAGCGGGTTCCACTGGAGTTGTCTGGCCAGACCATTGGTTGGCGTTGTCTCACGCAGCCACCAGTTCACCATGTCAATGATGGGTGAAGTGGCCGCTCTACGGAAGGCAAGATCACCATCAGCCAGCAGATCGGCGCCGGGGAAAGGTTCTGTTCCGCGCATGGAGACATAGACTTGACCTGCGAAATCGCCGCCCGCTTTACCTCGCCAGACGGTAGCATCGAAGCCTGAGCCGAATAGCGGGATGTCGGAAGAGTTGATGTTGCTGGCGACTTCGAAGTTGGCGGCTATGTAGGCGGCCAGGGTGGGGGTCATGCGCTTGCTAAGGGCACCTTTTAGCTCTCCAACAGTCATTCCGCGATTTACATCAACATACGCGGCATCGGCCAGCAATGCATCAATGTAGGCTTGTTTGATAGTCGTCATTTTGTTTTCCCTTGCTTAATCAGTTCGTCAAGATTTGCTTGTCGGTAAATTTGGTTAACGTCTTTTGGCCAACACGCAGTCGAAGTGCCAAGGCCCAGACCGATTCGATAAGCTAGAAAGCCACCATCGGCATGGAATGCCTGATTGGTTAAAAAATTCTTCCCGGTATCGATGTCAATATATTCGACACGCTGTGACAGAATTCGAATGAAATATCCGTCCAACGTCACAATCGGAATATCCCTCTCTCGCGCCCGCTTCACATTTCCCCAATCCGGGCTCAACGTCACCACCGCCTCCCGCTCACATAGTCGATTGAACTGCCATCGGCCAATCAGTTCATCGGCAACGGGTGCCGCCAGCACCACCGGAAACAACAGCACACTGACGACTGCGCCGTGCTTGGTTGCGCCCAGCCAGCGCGGAATTCTTTTGCAGAGCATGATGGCTGCTGTGAACCACAGGCCAAAGCCCACCAGAAACATCAAAAAAATCATGCTGCTCTCCCTTTACGTTGATTTTCATAACGTGCGCTACTTGCCACTGGGGTCAGAGATATTTCGCTTTTCATTTTGCATAGCCGCGATCCCAAGTCGCGCAATTTGCTTCAGAGCCAAAGAGAGCCAAAGGGGTCAGAGACATTTCGCTTTGCGTTTCGCACCATTGCTTCCTCCATTTTCAGAATCCAAATTCCCGTTGTTCTATTCGCACCGGTCGCGATGGCGGTTCGTCGCTTGGGGTACGCCCCCGCTTGCCGCTATTGCGTCGGATACCAAGCCGGGTACAGATCGCATCCGCAAGTCGTTCATTTCCAAGCGGCATGCCCAGCTTCAGCGCCTGGCGAACTTCGCTGGCACCTTCGGCATCAAGTTGAGGGCGAAACAGCGCCCGGTAGGCTTGGCGGCGGAGCGCGGCATCGGCATCAAGGCCAAGGTAGAGAGAGTGCGGGGTGAGGCTGGCGTCGGGCTGACCCAGGCCGTTGGCCCGGTAGCTTGACCAGCGGTAATCGCCAGGGTCGGGAACCATGCCGGCGCGCACGGGATTCAGTTCGATGTAGCGCATGCACGCCATCAGATAGGCTTCTGCCTGGACCACGCTTGACTTGTAGCGACCTTCCCACAGGCTGCCGGTGCGGCGATATTGGCGATTGGCGTACTGCACGTAGCGACGGCCCAGCGATTGCATCAGACGCGCCGGCGCACCCGGCGTGGTCGGGGTCAGCAGCAGGTGCACATGGTTGGTCATCAGTACATAGGCATGGATGGCACAGCGGCAATCGCGAGCCGCTTCTTCGAGCCAGTGGAGGTAGCACTGGTAGTCCTCGTCGGCGAAGAAGCAGGGCTCGCGATTGATGCCGCGCTGTACGATGTGCAGCGGGTAGTCAGCAAGAAGAATGCGCGGGCGGCGTGGCATGTCAAATGCTCAGAAAGTCAAATGTCTCTGACCCCTTTGGAAGTCATTGTCCAGTTCAAAGGGTCTGCAATCCCATCGTTGGTACCCGTGTAGGCAATGACCATCTCATTGGTCAAGTCGTTTTTGTATACGCCCGCTGAAAAACCCGTCCATCTGTCGGGTTGCCAGTCAATTCGAGTCCAGCCAGCGGGAGGCTCCACATAGTTCCGATCCGACGCGGCGTAAACACCTGCTGCAATCTGCATGTATTCAATTGGGGTAGGCATGCTCATTCTCCAAATCAGTTGATCTCTGTGGTTCGAATCTCTTTGACTAACCGCATACTTTGCGTGTTGGCCCGATTTGCTTTAGTGCTTGTCGGTAGCCACTTCCCGAATTCCTCTTGCGCTTTTCTTCCAGATTGACGACCGTCGGCATATCTTTGCCATTTCCGAAAAACAGGTTCGTCGGACGCTTCTCAAATTGTTCTGGGAGAGACTCCTCGGTCCATGCGCCGTTCCGGAAAACATACTTGGAATAGATTTCGCAACCCGGCGAAATGGCTAACAACGAAAATACTGTGTATTGCCCAGATTCCATGTCGAAAACCAAAGGTATCTCTGGCCATGTTTGCGGAGACTCCTTTGACGAATGCCATTCGACCACTTGTACAGAACCCTCCGGTTGAGTGACTCGAATGAGATATTCCTTTGGCTTGGTGCCACCTCGGTTGGATGCCCATTCGTCACCGCCTCGCTCATACACCAGGTCGCGATCAACGACAATAATTCGGCCATCGCTCAATTGCACTTCCTCTTTCCATTTTTGACTACCAGTCCCGCATGCACTCATGCTCGCCCCCATCATCAATAGAAACCCAAGTTTCGCGATTTGCTTCAACCACCGATGATTTGCCGTCATGCTGCCGTCCTCCATTCGTCATTGTTAGCCGCTCGCAAGTCCCGCTCGCCGTATCGCCAGCGCCGACTTTTCGCATGGTCCCCTGTCGTCATCGCCCGCGCCGCCGATCAGCAGATCGGCGCCACCGCCGCCGATGAGGACGTCATTGCCGCTGCCGCCCACCAGGGTGTCGGCGCCCGATCCGCCGGCCAGCCAGTCGCCCCGCTTTCCCGTACCGGTTTGCGCATTGCCCTGGGCGATGGCAGCGGCGGTGGTGATCTGGCTATCGGCGTAGAGTCGGTCATCAGCGCCATTGGGGTCAGCATCACATTCATTCTTCATGCCGTCATCCTCCGTTCCTCATGCGCACAGTTGAGTATGGTCGCGCACGACTTCTCGCCGCGGCACCAGCGCCGACTTTTGCTTCGGCGCACCGCGCCATCGTTCGTCAAATGTGCATTCATTCCTTCCCCCCTCCCGTCACCCCATCCTCGACCAATTCCATCCGCATGGCCCCCTCGATACCCCGCAGGTGATACACCTCATCCACCTGCAGACCCCGCGGCAGGTGGTGGGTGATGAACAGGATGGTGACCCGTCCCTTTAGCTTGTTGATGGTCCGGGCGAAGTGTTCGGCGGTGTGCTGGTCGAGGTTTGATACGGCCTCGTCGAAGATCAGCACGCGCGGTTTCTTGAGCAGGGCGCGGGCGATGGCGATGCGCTGGCGCTGGCCTCCGGAAAGGCCGATGCCGCGTTCGCCGATCTCAGTGCGGTAGCCTTCGGGCAGGGTGTCGATGACGTCGTGGATCTCGGCCATCTTGCAGGCTTCGATAACGTCCACGAAACAGGCGTGGGGATGCGCCATGATCAGGTTGTCGTAGAGCGTGCCTGAGAACAGCACGGTCTCCTGCGGCACGACGCCGAAGGTGGTGCGCAGTTCGTTGGCCGCCAGATGGCGGATGTCGCGGCCGTCGAGCCGGATACTGCCCTCCGTAGGCTGGTAGAAGGCTTGCAGTAGCTTGGCCAGCGTGCTCTTGCCGCTACCCGAGGGGCCCATGATCGCGGTGAGATGCCCCGGCTTGAATTCGAGATTGAGGCCGCGATACAGCCATGGCTGCTGTTCGGCGTAGCGGAAGGCCACGTCGACCAGTTCGATGTGCCCCTTGCCCGTGTTCTCGCGGGAGGGATTCAGTGCATGGGGTTCGACCGGCATGTCGAGGATGTCGCCCAAGCGCTTGACGGCGAGGTTGGCCTGCTGGAATTCCTGCCACAAACCGGCAAGGCGCAGGAGCGGCTGGCTCATGCGGCTGGCGAACATCTGGAAGGCCACCAGCATGCCGACGGTGAAGCCTTCGTTCTGCATCACCAACAGGGCGCCGGCGATCAGGATGCCCAGCGTCATGACCTGTTCCAGGCCGTTGGCCAACGTGTTGTAGGTGTTGGCCACCTGCCTGGTGCTGAAGCCGACGGCCAGGTAGCCTGCGAGGAAATCGCTGTAGCGCCTCTCGACGTGGGGTTCCATTTGCAGCGACTTGACCGTGTCCATGCCCGCCACATATTCGGTCAGGTAGGACTGGTTGCGCGCGCCGAGCAGAAACTGCCGGTTGAGCCGGTCGCGGAACACAGGGGTGACCAGCACCGAGGCAAAGGCGATGAGGCCCATGATGCCCACCGCGATCAAGGAAAGCTGCCACGAGTACCAGAACATTACGGCGAGGAAGATCAGCAGAAAGGGCAGATCGAGCACCAGCGTGACGGCGGCGCCGGTGATGAATTCGCGGATGGTCTCGACGCCATGGAGGCGGGCCACGACGGTGCCGGTGGGGCGGTGCTCGAACCAGGGCATGGGCAGGCGCAGCAGGTGGCGGAAAACCTGGCTGCCGAGCACGGCATCGATGCGGTTGCCGGTATGCAGCACAAGGTACTGGCGCAACCAACTCATGACGGAAGTGAAAATGGCGAACATGACGAGTGCCACGCCGATCACGGTCAGCGTGCTGCTGCTCTGGTGCACGACCACCTTGTCGATGATGACCTGGGTGAACAGCGGCGTGGCGAGGCCGACCAACTGGATGGAAAGCGAAGCGATCAGTACGTCGCGCCAGATGGTGCGATGCTTGGCGAGTTCGGGCAGAAACCAGCGGAAGCCGAAGGGCGGTTTTTGGTTTCCTACGTCGGGATCAGCGACTGGCTGTTCCTTCGGCGCGAACTGCAACACCTCGCCCCGATAGCGGGCAGCGAATTCGGCGAGCGGAACTTCGCGCGATTCCTGTACGCCCGGCTCAAGATAGGCAATGCATTCACCGTCGCAGCGCAGAAAGAGCACGAAACCGAGATCCGCTCCCCCAGCGTCGCCGGCAGCAACGGCGAGAAAGGCCGGGCCGGAAAGCTGCTCCAGGGATTGCGACTGCAGCGCAGTCAGCGCAACTTTGAAACCCAGATCCTGGAACGCCTCGATTACGGTTGTCCGGGTCTGCGGCGGAGGGAACTGCTGGGACAGCAGGCGCGGATCGAAGGGCAAGCGAAAAAGCTGGCAGGCGGCACCCGCCAGCCAGACGAACCCGCCCGCATCCATAACCCCCTCTCCCGGCACCGCGCCCCCCCCGAAGCTTCACTGCAGACTGCTTATTCTTTCTTTTATGTATGCATTTGTTTTTCTTATGATACTGATAATGACTTAATTAGAATCACTTGTCAATGAGCTACAAGGAAGTTGAGCTACAAGGAAGCTCTCGGAGACAAGGCAACAACAAAAAACCCGCAAAGCCTGTGGCGGTGCGGGTTTTTGTTGAGCGAACGACGGCCGGCAACACGATCTCGTTCGCCTGCGGCTTCTGATCCGCACGCATGGCGAAAACCGTCTTTCAATAACTGTAATTGGTCGGGGTGAAAGGATTCGAACCTTCGACATCTTGCTCCCAAAGCAAGCGCGCTACCGGGCTGCGCCACACCCCGAACCGCACGATTTTACCGAACGGGACTGGTCGCGGTCAATCACGGAACGGACCGATGCTACCAAAATAGGGCTTCCGTCGAGGCCGGTTGCGACCATATCGAGTCAAGCGCCATGGCGGTGTGCCAGAACCAAGACTTGCGGTCGTCCCTTGTTTCGTTTATAAAGCCGGTTCTCCGAAAATACGGACTCTTCGCAATGACTGAAGATCTGCTGCACAAGAAGCAATTTCCGGCGTATGCGCCGAAAAAGGGCGAGGCCTACATGAGCGCGAAGCAGTTCGCCCACTTTCGCGCGATTCTGGCGTCGCTCAAGGACGAATTGAGCGAGGATATCGAGCGCACCGTGCATACCATGCAGGATGAGGCGACGGTGTTCGCCGATCCGAATGACCGCGCCAGCCAGGAGTCCGACATTGCACTCGAACTGCGTAACCGGGACCGCGAGCGCAAACTGATCAAAAAGATTGACGAGTCGATTGCCCGCATCGAAAGTGGCGAGTACGGCTACTGCGATTCCTGCGGCGTCGAGATCGGCCTCAAGCGTCTTGAGGCGCGTCCCACCGCTACACTGTGCATCGATTGCAAGACGCTGGAAGAGCACCGCGAAAAACAGGTCGGCAAGTAGGCGGTCGGCAAGCGTATCCACCAACAAAAGGAGACGCCGCGGCGTCCCTTTTTGTTGCCTGCGAGCGAAGCCCTATTCGGCCACAGCGGCGGGCGCCACCGGCGCTGCGGCGATGGCCTTCATCGACAGCCGCACACGACCCTTGTCGTCGGTCTCGATGACCTTGACCTTCACCACCTGGCCTTCCTTGAGGTAATCGGCGACGGCATTCACCCGCTCGTTGGCGATCTGCGAAATATGCAGCAGGCCATCCTTGCCCGGCAGCAGGCTGACGATGGCGCCAAAATCCAGCAGACGCAGCACCGTGCCTTCGTAGATGCGACCGACTTCAACCTCGGCGGTGATGTCCTCGATACGCTTCTTGGCCACCTGCGCCGCATCCGCATTGACCGAGGAAATCGTGATCGAGCCGTCGTCTTCGATATCGATCACGCAGCCGGTTTCTTCTGTCAGCGCACGGATCACTGCGCCGCCCTTGCCGATCACGTCACGAATTTTTTCCGGGTTGATCTTGATGTGGATCATGCGCGGCGCGAAGGTGGAAACTTCCTCGCGATGACCGGTCATGGAGCCCTTCATTATTTCCAGGATATGCAGACGTGCTTCCTTGGCCTGGGCCAGCGCCACCTGCATGATTTCCTTGGTAATGCCCTGAATCTTGATATCCATCTGCAGGGCAGTGATGCCGTTTTCGGTACCGGCCACCTTGAAGTCCATGTCGCCGAGATGATCCTCGTCGCCGAGGATGTCAGTCAGCACGGCAAAACGCGGACCGTCCTTGATCAGGCCCATGGCGATGCCCGCCACGTGAGCCTTGAGCGGTACGCCGGCATCCATCAGGGCCAGCGAGCCACCGCAGACGGAGGCCATTGACGACGAGCCGTTGGACTCGGTGATTTCGGAGACGATGCGCATCGAGTAGCCAAAGTCCTCCGGCGACGGCAGCACCGCCAGCAGCGCGCGTTTGGCCAGGCGACCATGGCCGATTTCGCGACGCTTCGGCGTGCCGACGCGACCGGTCTCGCCTGTGGCATAGGGAGGCATGTTGTAGTGGAGCATGAAGCGATCGCGATACTCGCCTTGCAGCGCATCGATGATCTGCTCGTCACGACCGGTGCCGAGCGTGGCGACAACCATCGCCTGCGTCTCGCCGCGAGTAAATAGCGCGGAGCCGTGGGTGCGCGGCAAAACGCCGTTGCGGATGACGATCGGGCGCACGGTACGCGTATCGCGGCCATCGATACGCGGCTCGCCATTGAGAATCTGGCTGCGGACAATTTTCGCCTCCAGATCGAATACGGTGTTGCCGACGAGATTTGAATCCGGCGCGTTATCGACACCCTCGGTCAGCGCCGCGATGGTCTTCTTGGTGATTTCACGGGTCTTGACGGTGCGGGCCTGCTTGCTGGTGATGCGATAGGCCTCGCGCAATTCGGCTTCCGCCAGTTCGGCGACGCGAGCGATCAGCGGCTCGTTCTTGGCCGGCGGCTGCCAATCCCATTCCGGCTTGCCGGCGACTTCCACCAGTTCGTTGATGGCCTTGATTGCGGCCTGCATCTGGTCGTGGCCAAACACCACGGCGCCCAGCATGATTTCTTCGGAAAGCTGTTGGGCCTCGGACTCGACCATCAGCACGGCGCCTTCGGTACCGGCAACCACGAGATTGAGTTGCGCGCTTTCCAGTTGAGTCTTGGTCGGACACAACACGTACTTGCCATCGATGTAACCGACACGGGCCGCACCAATCGGGCCGCTGAACGGAATCCCGGAAATCGCCATGGCGGCCGATGCGCCTAGCATCGCTGGAATGTCCGGATCGATTTCGGGGTTGCACGACATCACGGTGCACACTACCTGCACTTCATTGTAGAAAGCGTCGGGAAACAGGGGGCGCAGCGGACGATCAATCAGGCGGCAGGTCAGGATTTCCTTCTCGGACGGACGTCCCTCGCGCTTGAAGAAGCCGCCCGGGATGCGACCGGCGGCGTAGGAACGCTCCTGGTAGTCGACAGTCAGGGGAAAGAAGTCCTGTCCCGGCTTGGCGTTACGTGCACCCACCACCGTGGCCAACACCACAGTGTCGTCCATGGTGACCATGACGGCACCGCCAGCCTGGCGGGCGATTTCAGCTGTTTCAAGGGTAACCGTATGGTCACCGTAGGCAAAACTCTTCTTGATCGGATTCAGCACAATATTTCCTTTCGGCAAAAAATAAAAGCCGGCACAGCCATCATGGCTGTGCCGGCCTGTTCAGCATGCCTGCGCAGTATCTGAAGCAAAGCGCATAGCGCGTTTTGGATAATCTGGGACGATGCCCGACTGAAAAACTACTTGCGCAGACCAAGACGCTCGATCAGCGAACGATAGCCATCGACATTCCTGCTTTTCAGGTAATCCAGCATCTTGCGGCGCTGGCTGACCATCATGAGCAGGCCGCGACGTGAATGGTGATCCTTGGTATGCGCCTTGAAATGACCCGTCAAGTCGTTGATGCGTGCGGTAAGAAGCGCCACCTGAACTTCAGGGGATCCGGTGTCGCCCTGCGTGCGCTGGTAGTCGGTGACGATCTTGGCTTTGTCGGTTGTGGAAATTGCCATTGTGGGTTCCTTGCTGATCCTGTGATATTGGGCTCTTGGAGAACCGCGAATTATAGCGTTTCAATTGCATTCTAATCAAGCATTAAGAGCTATTTCGTCGCTCAGACGCCAGCGACAAGCCGTTGGGGTTGCAACCATCCGTCCGTAACTTGCAGGCAAACGCCAATGAAGCGGTGTTCAGGGTCGAAGACGCGCAGACGGGTACCTTCCTCGGCCGACCAGCGAACCGCCTGGCCGTGCCTCAATCGGGTCGCATCGGCAATGTCCAGCCGGACTTCGGCCAGTCCGTTCAACAGCGAATCGGGTGGCAGCAGCAAGGCATCGCGCGCTTCGATTGTCAGTGCTTCGAGCATTGCCAGCGATAGGGCATCGGCAACATCAAGTTCGCCGATACCGGTACGGCGCAATCCCGCCAGATGAGCTCCGCAGCCAAGTCGCTCGCCGATGTCGGCGGCCAGACTTCGCACGTAGGTTCCCTTGCTGCAACGGACTTCAAAAACAAAGCGGCCGGCGGCCAAATCCTCTCCACCGTCGAGCAGGCGCAACTCATGGATGCTGATGCGTCGCGCCTCCCGCTCCACTTCGATGCCGGCGCGAGCGTATGCGTAGAGAGGTTTCCCGTCGCGCTTCAATGCCGAATACATCGGCGGCACTTGTTCGATAGCGCCGACGAAGGCTGCCAGCGCAGCTTCCACGTCCGAACGGTCGACCTCTACCGGGCGTCGCTCCAGCACTGCGCCTTCGGCATCAGCCGTGGTGGTGGTGACACCGAGTTGTACCGTCGCCACATAGCGCTTGTCGGCATTGAGCAACTCTCCCGAGAACTTGGTCGCCTCGCCAAAACACAGAGGCAGCAGGCCAGTCGCGAGGGGGTCGAGCGTGCCGGTATGCCCGGCCTTTTCGGCGTTGTAGAGCCGGCGCGCCGCCTGCAGGGCATGGTTGGACGACAACCCGAGAGACTTGTCCAGCAGCAGCACGCCATCGAGACGGCGACGAGCGGGTTTGCCGCCTTCGCGGCGCGGCGCGTTCACTCGCGCATTCACTCGTCTTGCAGCTTCTTGTCCGACTCGACCGCCTCTTCAATCAGTTTGGAGAGTCGCGCGCCCTCCTGAACCGAGGGGTCAAAGACAAAATGCAATTCGGGAATGTGATGAATGCGGATCCGGCGGCCCAGTTCGCGACGCAGAAAACTGGCGGAATGCTCGAGCCCTTCATCGATCGTCTGGTTGGCGGCCGGGTCCGCCAGCGACGTGTAGAAAACCTTGGCGTGCGCATAATCAGCGGTAACTTCGACGGCCGTCAGCGTCACCAGCGTCAGCTTGGGCGCGATGCGCAAATCCTTGAGATGAAATCGCAGCAGATCCGCCAGTTCGCGGCGGATCTGCTCGGCGACACGGTCGGAACGCGCGTAGCCATGACCTGAGCCGCGCTTTGCTACCATCGTTAATCAGCCTAGCGTGCGGGCGATTTCCTGGACCTCAAATACTTCGAGTTGATCGCCTTCGTTGATGTCGTTGAAGTTCTTGAGGCTCAGGCCGCACTCAAAGCCTTCCTTGACCTCGCGCACGTCATCCTTGAAACGTTTGAGCGAATCCAGTTCGCCCGTGTGTATCACCGTATTGGCTCGCAGCAAACGCACCGAGGCGTTGCGCTTGACGAGGCCGGACAACACCATGCAGCCGGCGACCGCGCCAATGCGGGATATGCGGAACACCTGGCGAATCTCGACGAGACCGAGAATGACTTCCCTCTTCTCGGGCGCCAGCATGCCCGACAAGGCGGCCTTCACTTCGTCTACGACCGCATAGATGATGTTGTAATAGCGGATATCGACGCCGAGGCTTTCGGCAGCCTTGCGCGCGCCGACGTCGGCCCGGGTATTGAAGCCAATGACCACGGCTTTCGACGCGGCGGCCAGGTTGATGTCGGACTCGCTGATGCCTCCTACGCCCGCGTGAACCACCATGACCTTGACTTCGCCGGTCGATAGCTTGTTGAGGGACTGCACCAGGGCTTCCTGCGAACCTTGCACGTCAGCCTTGATGATCAGCGGCAAGGTTCTGATCTCGCCTTCGGCCATCTGTTCGAACATGTTCTCCAGCTTTGCCGCCTGCTGCTTCGCCAGCTTGACATCGCGAAATTTTCCCTGGCGGAACAGCGCGATTTCGCGCGCCTTGCGCTCGTCGAGCAGGACCATGCCTTCGTCGCCGGCCGCCGGTACGTCGGTGAGACCCTGAATCTCGACCGGAATCGAGGGCCCCGCCGCATCAATCGCCTTGCCATTCTCATCAAGCATTGCTCGCACGCGGCCGAACACCGCACCCGCCAGCAGCACATCGCCACGGCGCAGCGTTCCCGATAGCACCAGAATGGTCGCTACCGGACCCCGACCCTTGTCCAGCCGCGCCTCGATCACCAGACCCTTGGCGGGAGCCTCAACCGGCGCCACGAGTTCCAGCACTTCGGCCTGAAGCAACACCTGCTCCAGCAAAGCGTCGATGCCTTCTCCGGTTTTGGCCGAGACGCCGATAAAGGGAGCGTCGCCACCGTATTCTTCAGGCACCACGCCTTCAGCAACCAATTCCTGCTTCACCCGTTCCAGATTCGCGTCGGGCTTGTCGATCTTCGTGACTGCGACAATCAATGGCACATTGGCCGCCTTGGCATGCGCAATGGCTTCCTTGGTCTGCGGCATGACGCCGTCGTCGGCCGCCACTACGAGAATCACCAGGTCGGTGGCCTTGGCGCCGCGCGCGCGCATCGCCGTAAAGGCCTCGTGGCCCGGGGTATCAAGAAAGGTGATCATGCCGCGCGGCGTTTCGACGTGATAGGCGCCGATGTGCTGCGTAATGCCGCCAGCCTCGCCGTGTGCGACGCGGCTCTTGCGGATGTAGTCGAGCAGGGAGGTCTTGCCGTGGTCGACGTGACCCATCACGGTCACCACGGGAGCCCGCGGCGACTGCACCACATCCTTGTGTTCGCCTTCGTCGGCGAGGAATGCATCCGGATCGTCCAGCTTCGCGGCGAACGCCAGATGGCCCATTTCCTCGACCACGATCATGGCGGTTTCCTGATCGAGCACCTGATTGATGGTCACCATCGAACCCATTTTCATCAAGGTCTTGATGACCTCGGTGGCCTTGACGGTCATTTTGTGCGCAAGATCGGCAACCGAGATGGTTTCCGGAACATGCACTTCGCGAACGATAGCCTCGACCGGCTGCTGCACCGGTGTGTCTTCGGCGTGACCGTGACGCCCGTGGCGTCCGCCACCCTTGGAACCGCGCCAGCCGGACGTCCCTGCATCGCCACGGGTCTTGATTGCACGCCGCTTGGCGGCGTCATCCTTCCATGCATCCTTTTTCGCTGCCTTGGCTTTGCCGTCTTCCGGCTTGGCTGCCGGCTTGTGGATGGTGCCGGACACACCGGCTGCCGCAGCGGCCTCCTTGGCCTTCTTGGCCTCCGCCGCGACCAATGCTTCCTGTGCCTCGGCAATGCGCGCTTCGGCTTCGGCACGAGTCCTGGCCTCGCGATCGCCCTTCTCCTTGAACTCGGCCGCCTGGATCGCGGAAAGTTTGCCCTGACGCTTCGTTTCAGCCTCACGCAATGCCCGCTGTGCCGGATCAATCACCGACTTCGGTGCTGTCACCGGCTTGACGGCCGGAGTTTCAGCCGCGGCAGCCTCGACCACCTGAATTTCTACAGGAGGAACCTCGGCCACCGCCGCAACCACCACAACGGGGGCCACTTCGGCAACAGGAACGGGTATCGCGACAACGACAGGGCTTACCACGGCAGCATCGGCCGGGACTTCAGCGGCAGCGTCGGACGCCAATTCACCCGGCTCGCGCTTGACGAACACACGCTTCTTGCGTACTTCGACCTGGATCGTGCGCGCCTTGCCCGTGGAATCCGAAGCCCTGATCTCGCTGGTCTTTTTTCGCGTCAGGGTGATCTTGGCTTTGGGCGCGGCATCACCGTGAGATTTGCGCAAATAGTCGAGCAACCGTGTCTTGTCCTGCTCCGACACGGGATCGTCGGACTCCTGTTTGCTGACGCCGGCCTTGGCCAGTTGCTCCAGCAGGGTCGGCGCCGGCATTTTCAGCTCGGTCGCGAATTGGGAAACAGTCATCAAAGCCATGCCGTACCTCTCATTCTTCTTCGGCGAACCAATGGGCACGCGCAACAGTGATCAGCGCCGTCGCCCGTTCGGCATCGATGCCGGTCATTTCAGTCAACTCGTCGGTCGCCAGGTCCGCCAGCGAATCGCGATCAGTGACTCCGTTCTTGGCCAGCTTCGCTGCCAGCGACTTGTCCATGCCCTCGAGTGACAGCAAGTCATCGGCCACCTTTTCCATCTGTTCTTCGTCAACGATGGCTTCAGTCAGCAAGACGTTGCGGGCTCGCTCACGCAGTTCGGTGATCGTAGCCTCGTCGAAGGCGTCTATTTCGAGCATTTCTGCAAGCGGTACGTAAGCGATTTCCTCCAGCGTGGAAAAGCCTTCCTCGATCAGGATGTTGGCAACCTCCTCGTCGACGTCGAGTTTCGCGATGAACAGGGCGCGAATCGAGCTATGCTCGGTTTCAGATTTCGACTGTGACTCTTCGATGGTCATAAGGTTGATCGTCCAGCCGGTCAGTTCGGAGGCCAAACGCACGTTCTGCCCTCCACGACCGATGGCGATGGCAAGGTTGTCCTCATCGACCACGACATCCATGGCGTGTTTCTCTTCGTCGACGACGATGCTCTGCACCTCGGCCGGCGCCAGGGCACCGATGACAAACTGGGCAGGGTCGGCCGACCAGAGGATGATATCGACGCGTTCGCCGGAAAGCTCGTTGGTCACCGCCGTGACACGCGAACCACGCATGCCGACGCATGTGCCGATCGGATCGACGCGCGGATCATTCGACTTGACCGCAATCTTGGCACGCATGCCGGCATCGCGCGCGGCGGCCTTGATTTCGAGCAGACCATCCTCGATTTCCGGCACTTCCAGTTCAAACAACTTCATGATGAACTCGGGCGCCGTGCGCGACAGGATCAGTTGCGGGCCTCTGGCCTGACGATCGACTTTCGCCAGCCAGGCACGCACGCGGTCGCCGGGACGCAAATTTTCCTTGGGGATCATCTGGTCGCGCGGCAACAGCGCCTCGATGCGTCCCGCCTCGATGATGGCGCTGCCCCGCTCCATCCGCTTTACCGTGCCGCTGACGAGGAACTCCTTGCGGTCCAGGAAATCATTCAGCAGTTGTTCGCGTTCAGCATCGCGAATCTTCTGCAGAATTACCTGCTTCGCCGCCTGGGCGCCGATGCGGCCGAAATCGATGGGCTCAAGAGCCTCCTCGATGTAGTCCTCGAGCACGATGTCTGAAATCTGCTGTTGCGCAGCAGTCAGGCCTATCTGCAATTCAGGATCCTCGAGCATGTCGTCAGCCACCACCAGCCAGCGCCGGAAAGACTCGAACTCACCGGTCTCGCGATCGATATCCACGCGCACGTCGGCTTCGTCGTTGGTGCGTTTTTTTGTCGCAGACGCCAACGCCAGTTCAAGGGCGCCAAAGACGATGTCCCGCGGAACATTTTTCTCGCGGGCCAGGGCATCTACCAACAGCAGCAATTCACGGCTCATGTGAGTCCTCCAGCATTAATCAGAACTTCGGCACCAGGCGCGCCCGGTCTATATTTTCAAGCGCGAACTGTTGCACTGCTTCATTCACTCGCAGGCACACCATTTCAATTCCACTCTCCTCCCGCAACCCGTCCAGCACGCCGCTGAAATTGCGCTGATTACCCAGCGGAACACGCAGCTTGATCTGCACTTCCTGCCCGGCGAAGCGCCGGTAGTCGGCAGGCTTGACGAGTGCGCGATCAAGTCCGGGAGAGGAGACTTCAAGCCGGTCATAATCGACGTTCTCGACCATAAACACGCGGCTGAGCTGGCTGCTCACCGCCGCACAATCTTCGACGCTGATGCCGCTCTTTAGCGCACTTTCGGACCGGTCGATAAAGACGCGCAACAGCCGGGCGCGCGGACTGGTCTCGAATTCCACCAGTTCGTATCCCAAGCCAACAACAGTCGTCTCAATCAAATCAATCAGTTGCATGAAAACTCACAAACACATCGCACAAATAGAAAATGGGCCAAAAAGCCCATTCATTTCTTCTCTCTCGCGAGAACGGTGCCAACCAAAACCATAAGATTATATCAGAGGCATCATTTCTCTGCCAAATCAATTCGATTGCCATCGACTTCATCGTCGTCAAACCCGTCGTCGTCGCCCGCCTGGGAACCGGGTTCCGCCGCGACGCCCGACTTCTGCTCCGGCGGCAGCAGCTTCAGCAACTCCTGCACCTCACCGGGCTCCAGATCGCGACACTGGCCTCGCTTGAGACGCGGCGACAGGTGCACCGGCCCGTAGCGCACGCGCATCAACCGGCTGACCATCAGGCCGACGGCCTCGAACATGCGCCTCACTTCGCGATTGCGTCCTTCCGCCAGAACCACTCGATACCAACGGTTGGCGCCTTCGCCACCGGCTTCGGCGATAAGGCTGAAACTGGCCAGTCCGTCTTCGAGCTGGATGCCGCTGCGCAAGCGCGCCAACACCTCCGGAGTCGCCTCACCGAGAATGCGCACCGCATATTCGCGCTCGATTTCGTAGCGCGGATGCATCATGCGGTTGGCCAGGCCGCCGTCATTGGTGAACAACAGCAGGCCACAGGAATTGAAATCAAGCCGTCCGATCGAGATCCAGCGCCCGCTCTTGAGCCGCGGCAGCTTCGCAAACACGCTGGGGCGACCGTCCGGATCGTCCCCGGAAACAATTTCGCCCTCGGGCTTGTGATAGACCAGCACCCGCGGCAAGCGCAGGGAGAACTTGAGCTGCACCAGCTTGCCATTGACGCGAATCTTGTCCTCGGGGCCGACGCGCTGACCGACATGCGCCGGCTGGCCATTGACGCTGACACGGCCGGCGACGATCCATCCTTCGAGTTCGCGCCGCGAACCGTATCCCGCATCGGCCAGCGCCTTGTGCAGCTTGGGCGGATCAATGAATACCGGATCGTTGCGGCGTTTTGCGTGGGCCGGCAGCGCCGAGCCACCGCGAACCCGCGGCGCATCACCCTGAGGCCGTGGAGTCCCTTGCGGCGGACGGAAAGGACTAGCCTTGCGCGGTTGGCGGTGCGGCGGGCCGTTCCGGCCCCCGCCCGGGGAGTTCGAGTTGCCCGTCGGCGGGTTCGGCTGACCGCTGCTCTGACGGTTGCCCTGATCCTGTGTGCTCGGCGCCCGACTCTTCAGCCCACGCCTGGACCGGGGAGGCTTCGGGGATTGCGGATTGTCCAAGGTCCATCACCCTTTAGTTACGGCCGCTTCGCTTAACGAGATAAATTCCGCGTTAGCCTCCACTGAAACTGCGTTTTCAATTTCAGTCAACGGCGGCAGTTCAGTAAGACTGCGCAAGCCGAGGTCGTCGAGAAACCGTCGCGTCGTAGCATACAGCGCCGGTCGCCCCGGCGCGTCGCGATGCCCCACGGCATCGATCCAGCCACGCCCTTCGAGCGTCTTCAGAATATTCGGCGACACCGCCACGCCGCGAACGTCTTCGATGTCCCCGCGCGTCACGGGTTGGCGGTACGCAATGATTGCCAGCGTTTCCATCACCGCGCGCGAATATTTTGGCGGCTTGTCGTTCTTCAGCCGGTCTATGTAGATCTGATACTCGGGACGGGTCTGGAAGCGCCAGCCGGACGCCAGTTGCACCAGTTCCACGCCCCGCTCGGACCAGTCGCGGCGCAAGTCATCTAGCAAGGTACGCCAGGTGTCGTCGTCGAACTCCTGATCGAAGAGCTTCTTCAACTCGGACAGGGGCAGCGGCTCTGCGGCCACCAGCAGCGCGGTTTCAAGCACGCGCTTGTAGTCGTCGGGTTTATACAGCGGCAACATCGGGTAACTTTACGTAAATGGGCGCCATGGCCTCGTTCTGGGTGATCTCGATCAGCGATTCGCGCGCCAGTTCGAGCAGGGCAAGAAAACTCACCACCAGCCCCTGGGCACCCAGCGTCAGATCGAACAACTGGTCGAATACCACGTAACCACCACCCTGTAAACGCCGCAGGATCATGCTCATGTGTTCGCGCACGGACAGTTCCTCGCGATGGATCTTGTGATGCTGATGCACCCTGGCCTGCTTCATGAGCGAGAGCCAGGCCACCTGCAGGTCGTGCAAGCTTACCTCGGGCTGGCGTTCAACGACCTTGTCGGCGATCCATACGGTGATCCATTCGTAGTCGCGCCCCGCCTGCGGCATTTCGTCCAGCTTTGCCGCCGACGCCTTCATGCGTTCGTATTCGATCAGGCGACGCACCAGTTCGGCGCGAGGATCTTCCGGCTCGCCATTGTCCGCCCTGGGAGGACGCGGCAGCAGCAGGCGCGACTTGATCTCGATCAGCATCGCCGCCATCAGCAGATATTCGGCAGCGAGTTCGAGGTTGCCCTTGCGCATTGCCTCGACATACACCAGATATTGCGCCGTGAGCGGCGCCATGGGGATGTCGAGAACATTTATGTTGGCGCGGCGGATCAGGTACAGCAACAAATCGAGCGGACCTTCGAAGGAATCGAGGATGATCTCCAGCGCATCCGGCGGGATGTAGAGATCGCGCGGCATTTCGGCCATGAACTCGCCATAGACTCTGGCCAGGTGCGGCGGGACCGCCGTACCCGCCGCAAGAGTCGGCGCTGGTGGCACGGCGACCTGAGCGGCGACCTGAGCGGCAAAGGGCGCGCCGGCCTGGTCCGGAATGGCGTTTTCGATCACGGGTAGTCGAGCCCGATCGCTTCGCGCACATCGCGCATGGTGTCCTGCGCCAGCTTGCGGGCCTTTTCGCAGCCGTCCGCAATGATGTTCTTGACCAGTTGCGGATCGTCCTCGTACATCTTCGCCCGTTCGCGCATCGGTTCCTGTTCCTTCAATACGCCCTCGATCACCGGTTGCTTGCACTCGATGCAGCCGATGCCTGCCGAGCGGCAGCCGCTTTGCACCCAGCCCTTCACCTCTTCGCTGGAATAGATCAGATGGAACTGCCATACCGGACACTTGTCGGGATCACCGGCATCCGTGCGCCTTACACGCGCCGGGTCGGTCTGCATGGTGCGAATCTTTCGCGTCACTTCGCCGGCATCTTCGCGCAGGCTGATCGCGTTGCCGTAGGACTTGGACATTTTCTGTCCATCCAGCCCCGGCATGCGCGAGGCGTGGGTCAGCAGCGCGTCGGGTTCGACAAGGATCATCTTGCGCGTACCTTCGAGCCAGCCGAACAGTCGCTCGCGATCGCCCAGGGAGAGGCTTTGCGCCTCGTTCAGCAGTTCGTGGGCCTGCTCCAGCGCCTCGTCGTCGCCCTTTTCCTGATAGCGGGTGCGCAACTCGTCGTAGAGTTTTGCGCGCTTGCTGCCAAGCTTCTTGACCGCCACCCGCGCCTTGTCCTCAAAGCCCGACTCGCGGCCATACAAGTGATTGAAACGGCGCGCGATCTCGCGGGTGAACTCAACGTGAGGCACCTGATCGTCACCCACCGGTACCCGGTTGGCGCGATAGATCAGTATATCCGCGGCCTGCAACAGGGGATAGCCGAGAAAGCCATAGGTCGTCAGGTCCTTGTGCGTCATCTTTTCCTGCTGGTCCTTGTAGGTCGGCACGCGCTCCAGCCAGCCCAGCGGCGTCATCATCGACAGCAGCAGATGCAGTTCGGCGTGCTCCGGCACCTTGGACTGGATGAAGATGGTCGCCTGCGATGGATCGACCCCGGCCGCCAGCCAGTCGATGATCATGTCGTTGGCGTTGTCGGTGATCGTGCCCGGCTCGTCGTAGGCCGTGGTCAGTGCGTGCCAGTCGGCGACGAAGAAGAGGCAGGGATACTCGTGCTGGAGCTTGATCCAGTTGGCGAGTACGCCGTGATAGTGGCCGAGATGGAGGCGCCCGGTGGGACGCATGCCGGATAGAACTTTTTCTGCGTACATGTCAAAAACCGAAAAGGGTGCGAATCAGGGTGTTGAACACCCACAAGAAAGGTCGCAGGATGGCATCCAGAACCCTAAAATATAGCAGCGCCAGCAGGATCGGAAAACCCCACCGTTCCAATTGCGAAAACTTCCAGGCAGCGCGATGCGGCAGCAGGCTGACCATGATGCGCCCGCCGTCCAGAGGCGGCAAGGGCAGCAAGTTAAGCACCATCAGGATGCCATTGATGCTGATTCCGACATCGGCCATTTTTATCAACGGCAGCGTATAGGCGGTTTCCGGCATCACCATTGCCAACTTCGCGACAAAAGCCCACGCGAGCGCCATGACCAGGTTTGCCCCCGGCCCGGCTGCCGCCACCCAGAGCATGTCCTGCTTTGGGCGGCGCAAGTTGCCGAAATTCACCGGCACCGGCTTGGCCCAACCGAACAACATGCCACTGCCACCGCCCAATGTGCTCAGTATCAGTATCACCGCCGGAACAATGATCGTTCCGACCAGATCCACATGCCGCAGCGGGTTCAGGCTGATGCGCCCCATCTGCCAGGCCGTCGGATCGCCAAAATGCCTTGCCGCATAGCCGTGCGCCGCTTCATGCAGCGTGATGGCGAAGATGACCGGCAGGGCGGAAATCGCCAGCGTCTGGATAAAATTCATGGGAGAAACGATTCTATCAGACCGGGTCATCCCAGCCCGAAAGGAGCCAGCGGTCCCTGCCCGGCCCGGACCAGTTCGGGCTGAGCACCGGTCAGATTGATGACCGTCGTCATCTCGATGCCGCAATGACCGGCATCGATCACCAGGTCGAGCCGCTTTTCCAGGCGCTCGCGTATCTCGTCGGCACTCGCCAGCGGCGCCTCGAAGCCGGGCAGAATCAGCGTCGATGTCAGCAGCGGCTCGTCCAGTTCCTGCAGCAGCGCGAGCGCCAATGGATGGTTGGGCACGCGCAGGCCGATGGTCTTGCGCTTGGGATGCAGCAGGCGCCGCGGCAATTCCCGGGTGCCTTCCAGAATGAAGGTATAGCCGCCCGGCGTGGTGGCCTTCAGCAGGCGATACTGGCTGTTGTCCACCCGAGCATAGGTGGCAATCTCGGAAAGGTCGCGACACATCAGCGTGAAGTGATGGCGCTCATCGACGCCACGTATGCTGCGAATCCGGTCCAGCAGGGGTGCGTAGCCTGCGACGCCGGCCAGCGAGTAGGCTGCGTCGGTCGGCAACGCGATCAAGCCGCCGCTTCTCGCAATCTCCGCCGCCTGCTTGATCAGGCGCGGCTGCGGATGGTCAGGGTGGATATGAAATAGCTGTGCCATGCGTGATCCCGGAAAGCGGCCGCCCGCTCAAGTCAATTGAGACCAAACCGGCGTCAGATCCTCTGGCAAATCGGGCATCTTGCCCAGATCCATCCAGCTCTCTCCCGGCCCGTGAAAATCCGAGCCGCGTGACGCGAGAAAACCGAACTCGCGAGCGATGCGCGAAAACTCGCGCACCTCGTCATCCTTGCTGGACCCCGACAGCACTTCGATGCCGCGCCCACCGAGATCCTTGAAGGCGACGAACAACTCGCGCCGTTGCACGGTCGACAGCCGGTAACGGCCCGGGTGGGCGATCACCGCCGTGCCGCCAGCGCCGACTATCCAGCGCAGCGCGTCTTCCAGGCTCGCCCAGGCATGCTCGACATAGCCTGGCTTACCCTTGGCCAGCCAGTAGTCGAACACCGACTTGACGTCCTTGGCATGCCCTTGCTCGGCGATATAGCGGGCGAAATGCGAACGGCTGACCAGCGCCGGATTGCCGGCGTGGCGCAGCGCACCCTCGTAGGCGCCGTGGATGCCCACTTTGTCCAGTTCCGCCGCCATGCGCCCGGCGCGGGCATCGCGACCGCTACGGACCTGATGCAGCCCCTCCATCAGCTCAGCATTGGCCGGATCGACACCCAACCCCACGATGTGCACCGTCTGGTCGTCGCCCCAGGAAATCGACACCTCGACGCCATCGACAAAGGGCAAACCGATTTCGTCGGCCGTCGCCCATGCTTCGGCCAGTCCGCCAAGTTCGTCGTGGTCGGTCAGCGCCAGCAGTTCCACGCCGTTGGCATGGGCGCGGCGCACCACCTCGGTCGGCGCCAGCAGTCCGTCGGAAACTGTCGAATGGCAGTGCAGGTCAGCGTTCAGCGGCTTCATGCGACAAAAAACTCCTCGATCAGGCCCGCCACCTGTTGCGGCTGGTCATGCTGCATGTTGTGTCCGCACTCGTCCAGCGTCACCTCGCGCACGTCCTTGAAACAGGCGATCCGGTTGCGGTAGTCCGCCGAATCGACGGCGAACAACTGCTTGAATATGAAGGAATCCGCTGCCGTCACCCAGAGTACCGGCGCCGTCACCTGGCGCCAGATCGCCATCGCCTCTTCGACGCGATAGATGGTCGGATTTACCCAGCGATGGAAGGGGTCGGCCGCCAGATGGATGCCCCCCGCATGGTCATCTTCACCCATGTACTGGGCAAGAAACTGTGCTTTCTCGTCCGACAATCGCGGGTTTTCCTTCTGCAGCCGTGCGGCGAAGCCGGATCGGTCGGAATAGGAACGAAAGCTCGGCGTATCGCGCAGCTGGTCCAGCCAGTTGGCATAGCGCCCCGGCGCCTCGTCCGGGGCGTAGCGGCGCAGGCCCAGTCCCTCGAGATTCACCACCCCTGCCACACGCGCGGGTCGAATCCCGGCGTAAAGGCAGGCCGCATTGCCGCCCAGGCTGTGCCCGACCAACCGTACCGGATCCTGCGGCGAGTAGTGCAGCAGCAAGGCATCGAGGTCGGCAATGTAGTCGGGGAACCAGTAGACGTCGTTGTTCCACTCGGACAGGCCGAAACCGCGCCAGTCGGGCGCCAACACGCGCCAGTCGCGCGCCAGGGCATCGACGACGAACTGGAACGACGCCGATACATCGCACCAGCCGTGCAGAAGCACCAGCAGCGGCGCCGCTTCGCTGCCCCAGATGCGCACATGCAGGCGCCGGCCTCGAATCTGATGAAATTCCGAATGACAAGCTTTCATGCCTGCATTTTAGCTCCGGCCGCTGCGCTTAACGTCGATAAGACCGACGTTGCCAAGTTGGCAGCATCAGGACGTGGTTGACGATATTCCTCGGCACGAAGCCTTGGGTTGCTCCAAAATGGCAGGGATCCGCGACCGATCGGCCGACAACAAACCGGAGAGCGTATGACACCCGACAAAGCGCGCAAGTATCTCGATATAGCCCTGGCGGCGGCGCAACTCAGCAAGGACACCAGCACGAAGGTCGGTGCGATCATCGTCGGTCCGACCAACGAAGTCAGGTCGCTTGGCTACAACGGGGCGCCGCGTGGATGCAATGCCGATGAGGATGAGCGCGGTCAGACACGGCCAGAGAAATATTTCTGGTTTTCGCACGCCGAAATGAACGCGATCACAAACGCGGCGCGCGTCGGCACTCCTCTGGACGGAAGCAGCCTGGTCGTAAGCCATCCTCCGTGCATGGATTGCGCTCGAGCGATCGTGCAGGCCGGAATCAAGCATGTGTTCTGCCCAAAACCGGACGAGGACTTCGTCACCAGGTGGCAGGAACACATTCGGCGCTCAGAGGTGCTGTTCAAGGAAACAGGCATCGAGTACGTATGGATCTGATCGTCGCTCGCGCCCCGACAATATGCACTGCACCTATTGCCAAAGTCCGAACGAATCCTTGCTGCTGACTTCTACTACCCGACTGCGGACCACGTCTATGGTCGTGACGATTGGGAAATCTACAAGCAATGGCCGCCATTCGATATCAAATTCTCATGCCGGATTGCGGATGGAATGCGAACTCAGCCGAGCCTCATATAGTCGCCAGTCGGCCATTATGTAGAGTCAGAAGCGTCCGGCTAAATTGTGAACAAACTCAACTGGTTATCGAGAATGACGGTTCTTGGTGTGGGCGCATCGGGCCGCAAGGCGCATGAAATCTCGGTTTTCTCGAAAACCGAGACCGAA